>OZSS01000490.1_pt1 | contig 18862 bp, 28 predicted proteins | sample 1779911 | NCBI WGS metagenome assembly OZSS01 (sample SAMEA2603589, study PRJEB24840) | metagenome | biome: Water; feature: Photic zone; material: Seawater sample | place: Mediterranean Sea | collected 2013-11-12 | depth 10 m | reverse complement strand
CCTATTACTCTGTTACTTAGACCTTTTAACTTCGATACACTTGCGACAAGCCTATATGAGTATTCATCAAATGAAATGTTTGAGTATGGCAGCTTACATGCGTTAACAATTATTTGCTTTCTATCCTTCGTAACTTATTTATTTGATAGTGTATTGGAAAAAAGAATGTTATTAAAAACGAAAAAATAGTTATTTAAATTTTTTCATTAGCTTTAGTGTTTCATCACTAACGTGGTGTTCTATGCCTTCACTATCATTTTCTGCGGTCTTTCTAGAAACACCTAACTTAATTAAAAAATTATAAACAATCTCATGTTTTTCTTTCGACTGAGTTGCTAATTTTTCTCCCTCTTCTGTTAAAAATATTGATCGGTAAGGTTCAGATTTTGCCAATTTAAAGTTTATTAAACGCTTTAAATTTTTATTAACAGTGGCTTGCGATACACCAAAATGTTGAGCAAGATCAGCATTTTTAACATCGCCTTTATTTTGTAAAATCTCTTGAATAGCTTCAACATAATCTTCGAGTATTTCATTTTTATTTTGACTTCTAATATTTGAAAATTGGTATGGCTCACTAGATCTAGTGTTTTTCATAGCTGATTAAATCTATTTGCATAATTATAAAAAGTAAAGATTTGTTTGACTAATTTTTAGTTATATCTATATTGTTTAGCCTAGGCTAAATATAATGACAGAATTAGTAATACAATTAGGTAGAAAATTTCAATATTTACGATTTTCTAAAATATTTCTTTTTATATGCATTCTGCTTCTTCTTTTTTTTGAAGAAACAAGAGACATTTTAATTTCTTCCTCAAGTGATGCCTACATTGCTGTATCTAGCTTTGTGGGAGTAACTCTTCTTTTATTTGTTATTCTTGAAAAGAAAAATTTTAATTTACAAAAACTAATTTTACAAAATAAAAAGTTTGAGGTTCCTATCTGCTCTTTATTAGGTGTAATACCTGGGTGTGGTGGTGCAATTATGGTAATGAGTTTATTTACTCGAAGAGTAGTATCTTTTGGAGGTGTTCTTGCTGCACTAATAAGTACGATGGGTGATGCTGCTTTTCTTCTCATAGCAACAAAGCCTCAAGCTGCTTTGATCATACTCCCAGTAACTTTTATAGTTGGTATGATTTCAGGTTATATAGCACAACCTTTTACAAAAAATTTTTTACAAAATAAAATTAATAAAAATTTAAATTCAACACATCTACCTAAAAATAAAACATCTAATAAGTTTTATAATATTTGGTTTTTATTTTTAGCTCCTGGATTTGCCTTAGGGATGTTAAATGCTTTTAATATTGACTTAAGTTTTAATTTTCTTGGGATTAATTTTATTGAAATGATGGCATTTATTTTAGCTATATACTGTGTCTTATTATGGGTTTTAAATCCTTTAACAGATATTCAAATGGCTTCAATTCATGAAAACTCTTATAGAAAAGTTGTAGACACAACTTGTTTTGTAACAGTTTGGGTAATTATTTCTTTTGTTATTTACGAATTAATTGATTTGTCGACTAATGGTTTAATATTTGAGTCTTTGATATTATTTGGACCTTTTGTACCGCTGTTAGCTATATTAATTGGTTTTATTCCTGGATGTGGACCTCAAATTATGATCACATCCATGTATGTGAGTGGGCAAATTCCTATGTCTGCTCAAATAGGCAATTCTATATCGAATGATGGAGATGCTCTTTTCCCTGCTATAGCAATTTCAGCGAAGGCCGCAATAGTAGCTACCCTTTATAGTGCTATACCTGCTATTATAATTGCTTATCTTTGGTATTACCTTATAGGTTAAACCTATTTATTTATAAATTCGTTATGGTTTGGAAGAACTTACATATATATGTTGAAAAAAAATCTAAATCAAAATTTTCACAATATTTTTTATCAATAGTTGCTTTCATTGAAAGTATTTTTTTTCCAATACCACCAGATTTGATATTGATACCAATCGTTTATTTCAATCCAAATAAATTTTTAGTAACAGCTTTGAATTGTACAATCTTTTCTGTAATTGGGGGTGCTTTCGGATACTTTATTGGGTATTTCATTTTTGAAGCTGTCCAATCTTATTTTGATATGAGCAAACAAACTGAATTTATTAATTTTTATAATGATTGGGGTATTTTTGCAGTTTTTCTTGGAGGCTTCACTCCAATACCATATAAAATTATTGCTTTAACAAGTGGTTACTCTCAGTTCAATTTTATCTATTTTATATTTCTTTCGGTGCTATCTAGGGGTTTGAGATTTTTTATTATAGCTTTTATTATTAAACAGTTTGGAGGTATAGGAATGCAAATTTTAAAAAGAAATAAATTATTAATTTTTGTTCTAATTCCTATTGGAATTGTCTTTCTAATTTATTTATTATTTTACCATGATTAAAAAAAGTCATATTTTTATTATTGTTTTTTTATTTTCACTTACAGCCATGTCTTTTGCGTTTATATTGCAATATGCTTATGGTCATAACCCTTGTAAATTGTGTGTATACCAGAGAATTCCATACTATTTAATTTTAGTATTGGGAATATTCTACTTTTTCATTAAAAAATATTTCAAATTTGTTTATTTGTCTTTTATAGTCTTAATATTTTTTGAATTGGCAATATCTGGTTATCACTCTTTGACTACATTTGGTGTTATCGAATATACTGGATGTGAAGCCGCCTCACTCCCCACAGATATAAACAAATTAAAAGAGGAGTTGATGTCTAACTCTCTAATTACTACTTGTTCTGATGCCAATTTGCCCTACTTTGGTATTCCTTTATCGGTTTATAACTTCTTGTTTTCAATAACTTTTCTGATATTAATTATTTTTAATGCCTACAAAAAAGAAAAATAAAACTCTTAATAACGAGGACAAAAAATTAATCGAAGAAATTATAAGAGTTGATCATGCAGGTGAGCATGGTGCTACACAAATTTACCGCGGTCAATTAGCTGTCTTTAAAGAAAACACAGAGTTTGGCAAAGAAATCAAAGAAATGGCCGATCAAGAAGAGATTCATAAATCTACTTTTGATGAATACATTGTTAAAGAAAACGTAAAACCTACTGCCTTATTTCCATTTTGGAATTTAGCTGGCTATGCACTTGGGCTAGGTACTGCTTTGATGGGAAAAAAAGCAGCAATGGCATGCACAGTTGCTGTCGAAGAGGTTATTGGTCAACATTATGATGAGCAAGCAAAGGAACTCTCTCAAAGAAAAATAAAACCAGATTTATTGAAGACTGTTAAAAAATTCAGAGAGGATGAGCTGGAACATCATGATACTGGTGTTGAACATCAAGCAGAAATGACAACTGGATACATCCTTTTATCGAAAACTATAAAACAACTTTGTTATACAGCTATAAAAATAACTAAAAAATATTAATCTTTCTCTAAAACACTATCCCAATATAAATAATCTCTCCAACTTGAATGAAGATAGTCTGAGGGAAAGTTTTTGCTCTTTAGTCTTAGAGAATATTGAGAGGGTTCTTTTGGTTTTCTCAGCAAATTAAAACCTACTTGGCTTAAGCTCCTACTCCCTTTAGTCCAATTACATTTAGAACATGCAGTGACAACATTTTCCCAGTTTGTTAATCCCCCTTTTGAACGAGGAATCAAATGATCAAAAGTAAGCTCTCTAGTTGAAAATTTGTCATTGCAATATTGACAGGTAAAATCATCTCTTAAGAAAACATTGAATCTCGTAAAAGCAGGTTTGTGACTATGTGGTATATAATCTTTAAGAGCGATAATGCTTGGTAACTTTATCTCAAATGATGGAGATGACACTTTTTGATCATATTCTTCTACAATATTAACTCTTTCAAGAAAAACGGCTTTTACAGTATCTTTCCAGCTCCAAATTGATAAAGGAAAATAACTGAGAGGTCGGTAATCTGCATTTAAGACTAAAGAGGGACAATGATTCGAACTAATCATCTTTTAATACTAGCATATTCAATTGAAGGATTGGTTAAAAATTTATTAAATCCAATGTTCATAAAATTTGTTAATCTCATCAATAGCAGTTGGACTAATTGAATGAGCACAGTTATCATCTAGAATAATTTTACATGAGATTTTTTTTAAATCCAAAAACGAATTTGTCTCAACCGCTCGATTATATGGTACGACGTCATCCAACTTTCCATGGAAAATTAAAAAACTCGATTTTACATCAGTAATTTTTAAATCGTTTAAGATCTCTTTAGGCAAGGAACCGGATAAGGAAATAATACTATGAAAATTTAAATTTTTTTGTAAAGCATAATACGTTGCTAGCATAGAACCTTGAGAAAAACCAATTAAAGAAATTTGCGATGCATCGACTGAATGTTCAAGAATTATTTTCTCAATAATTGAGTCGAGATGAGAAAAAGCAGATTTTAACCCTATCTTTAGTTCTTCTATAGACCTCTCTTTTAAAGGAAACCACTGATAACCAAAATAATTGAATTCACAAGGTTCAGGAGCATTGGGAGAGATGAATTCTGTGGTCTCTTTATTCAATAATATATAGTCTTTTAACGATATTAGGTCATTTCCGTTAGACCCATAACCATGCAAAAATAATACAATTTTCTTCATATTAATCTCTTAAATTTAATAATTAGACATTTATAGATAATTTGATAACTATTTACCATGTTTTCATCAACAGTATTACCTTTTGTTTTAGTTGTATCCATGGTTTTAGCCTTACTCATGGTGGTAATAGGTGTAATAGCTATGGCCAAAAACGGAAATTTTAATAAAAAACATAGTAACAAGCTTATGAGAATGAGAGTATTGTTTCAAGGTATAGCTGTTTTAGTATTCGCTGCGATAATATATTTATCAAGATAATTAAAAATTACTAAAATCATGAATAAGAAAAGTAAAATATTATCAACTACAATTAATAAGAATACCTCGACGTTAATGGATGATTTTAATAGTTCAATTGATATTGATAAAAGATTAATTGAAGAGGATATTGCCGTAACCAGTGCGCATGTTAAAGCTCTGACAAAGCTGAAAATAATTTCAAAAAAAGAAGCTCTTACAATTCAAAAAGGTCTGATTTCAATATTGAATGATCATAAAAAAGGTAAATTAAAATTTTCAAAAAAAAACGAAGATATACACATGAATGTGGAGTCTTTTCTTTACGAAAAAATTGGTGAGGTAGCAAATAAGATTCATACTGGAAGGTCTCGTAACGATCAGGTAGCGACTGATACTAGATTATGGACAATTAAAGCTTCTAAAAATTTAAAAAATGAAATTAAAAAATTGATGAGATCTATATTAGATCAAGCTCAAACAAATGAAAAAACCATTATTCCAGGATTTACACATTTGCAAGTAGCGCAACCTATATCTTTAGCCCATCACTTAATTGCATATTTAGAGATGTTTAAAAGAGATTTAGATTATTTTGATTTTTGTAAAGAAAAAACTGATGAAAATGTTTTAGGTAGTGCTGCTCTAGCTGGTAGTAATTATAATTTGGATCTAAATCTTCTTAATAAAAATTTAAATTTTACAAAATCAAAAAATAATTCAATGGATGGTGTCAGTGATCGAGATTTTTGTATGTATTTTCTTCATGCAAGTTCTTTGACAGCTACGCATTTAAGTAAATTATCTTCAGAACTAGTTATCTGGTCTAGTAACTTTATGAAATTATTCAATATTAGCAATCAATACTCAACAGGAAGTTCGATTATGCCTCAAAAAAGAAATCCAGACTCATTGGAACTAATTAGAGCAAAAACAAATACAATTAGAATTAAATCTTTAGAGTTTTCTAATATTATATCAAATCTTCCCTTAACTTATTTTAAAGATTTTCAAGAGGATAAAAGAATCATATTTGATTGTTATGATGAATTGTTAAGCTGTCTCAAAGTTATGCAAGATGTTATTAAGAAATCTAATTTTGAACAATCAGTTGGAAGAGACATTAATAATAATTATTATGCTACTGCTACCGATTTGGCTGATTATCTTGTAATAGAAAAAAAAATAACATTTAGAGACTCTTATAAAATAATCGCTGACATAGTAAGCTATGCTCAGCAACATAATAAAAACCTTTCAGAAATAAAGATTGACGAATATCAAAAATTTCAAAAAGTAATTGATAAAAATATTTATAAATACGTCGATGTAGATAAGAGTCTTTCAAGAAAAAAAACATCGATGAGCACTAATCCAAAAGAAGTGTCTAGAATGATTAAAAAATATTTAAAATTTCTAAACGTAAAATGATTAAGTTTTTATCAATAATTCTTTTTTCTTTATTTATTAATAGCTGTGGTAATCAAAAACCTAATAAATTACCAGAAGGTGTTGTAGATAAGTCACAGTATCCATTTCCACCTAGTGAGGAATATGAGTACCCTGAGAGCGAATGATGATAGATAAAATTTTAAAAGAGTGCTCTAGTCCTTTTTACCTTTATGATGAAGAAAAAATTAAAGATAAAATAATTTTCCTAAACAATTTAGACTTACAATTCCAAAGAAAGTTTAATTTCGCAGTAAAAGCTAATCCAAACCTTGCAATTTTAAACCTAATTCACCGAAGTGGTTTCGGTGCAGAAGTCGTATCTGCAGGAGAACTTTTTAAGTCCTTGAAAGCTGGATTCGAACCCTCTGACATCATATTTGACGGACCGGGAAAGACTGAATTTGATTTAAAGTATGCCATTACTCAAAAAATTAATTCTATCAATGTTGAAAATTTAGAGGAGATTAAATTTATAAACGATTACTCTTTAACTAAAGGATTAAGAACAAATATAGGCATTAGAATAAACCCTAATATAGATGGATCTACATTGGATAAAATAACCACTGGCTTATCGGGTGGCAAATTTGGTATTTCAATTGATCAAATTGACTTTGATGCAATTTCAAATTTTAAGGGAATAAATTTAAAAACGCTTTCTGTGCATATTGGAAGTCAAATTACTGATTATCAAAAGTTACTGGGTTCATATGAAAATTTAATAAGAATTGCAGATGAGCAAAATCTTAAGAACAATATAAGTATTGATACATTAGATTTTGGAGGGGGGTTTGCAGTTCTTGATCACTCTGATAAAAAAATAAACTTTGAAAGTTGGAAAGATAGTTGTAATAAAATACTTGAAGGCAAAAATTTTAATATTATTTTTGAACCCGGTCGATTTATAGTTGCAGATAGCTGTGAACTTATAAGTAAAGTTTTATATATAAAAGAAAGTGGTAAAAAAAAAATAGCTATTGTTGATTGCTCTTTTTCTGAATATATTCGCCCAGCTTTGTATGATATCAATCCGCCAATAAGAGTTGCAAATAGTTCAAAAAAACCTGTTATCTATGATATTGCTGGTGGAATTTGTGAGTCTACAGATTATTTTGTGAAAGATATTGAATTACCAGAGATCAAAGCTGGAGATAACATAATATTTATGAATGTGGGTGCCTATGGATCCTCTATGTCATCAACTTATAATAGTCGTCCTCGACCTCTCGAAGTATTATATAACAAAGATGAATATCGAGTGATACGATCTCGAGATACCTTAGAGGACTTATGTAAAAATGAGATCATGTAATGATAACTCTCCTAAAGCGTTTAAATATTATAATCGCTCTAATTTTATTATTTTTAGCTCTTGGTATAATCAAATTTAAAAATAATTTATCTTATGAGCAGGTAAATAATTTTAATGTTGATGCAATCGTTGTTTTAACTGGTGGTAAAGGTGAGAGAATAATCGAAGGGTATAACCAAATTGAAAAATCTAATCAAAATAAGTTATTTATTTCTGGAGTTGATAATACCTTTAATTCAGAAGTGGTATTAGTTAATATTCTTAATTTTGATAAGAGTACTGTTGAATGTTGTATTGAAGTTGGTTATTTATCAAAAAATACATATGAAAATGCCTTGGAAACAAGATACTGGGCCTTAGAAAAAAAAATAAATTCGATTTTATTAATTACTTCAGACTTACATATGCAACGTGCTGAATTTTTATTTAATCAGTTATCAGGTTTAAAAATTATACCTTTTGCAGTTAGTAATACAGAGTCTGTTATCCCATTTGAAAAGTTAGTAGAGGAGTATATTAAATTGATTGTCTCAAAATTAGTTTTTATAAAAAAATATGAAATTTAGTTTTTTATTAATATTTTATTTGACCTCAGCAGTTGTATTAATAATTTCTCTAATTGGTCTTCCTTTCAAATATTTTAAGTTTAGATTTTTTGTACTTTTATTTACAAGGAGCATGACTGCAGTTTTAAGATTATTCAAAATAAATATAGAAGTTGTTAATGCTGAATTTGCATACAAAAAAGGATGTCTATATGCGAGTAAACATCAGTCAGTATTTGAAACAATATACTTTAATGAACTTTTTTATAATCCTGCGTATATTTTAAAAAAAGAATTATTGAATATTCCTTTGTTTGGAACATATCTAAAAAAATTAGGAATGATAGCTATTGATAGAGCACAGGGAATACAAAGTCTTCGTCATGTAAATCAGCAGACAGCTGAGTATTTAGATCATAGGCCTGTAATAATTTTTCCTGAAGGAACAAGAACAACCTTTAAAGATCAACCAGATCTGAAGCCTGGCATTTACTCTATGTATAAATCATTAAACAAACCAGTAATTCCTATATCTTTAAATTCTGGCAAATATTGGCCTAAAAGTAATAACGTTAACAAAGGTACAATAAAGGTAGAGTTTAAAGAAGCTATACCTCCAGGATTGAGTAAGCAGGATTTTTTAAAAAAGCTTAAATCTGAAATTAACAGCCTTAATCATTAGGAATAAATTTTCCCGCCTGTCTTGCCTTAACGATTTTATCTCTGACATTTTTAGTCTTTTTTAATTTAGATAATAAATTATTAGAATTGCTTTTATTTAAGTTTCTAGAAAATTCTTTTAACTCACTTATAAAGTTACTAGTTAATTTTTGAATTTGAGAACTATTAGCTAAAAATATATCTCTCCACATCTCTGGATCGCTACCTGCAACTCTGGTAAAATCTCTAAATCCTCCAGCAGAAAATTTAACCAATTTTGAATTAAGTGAAGTTTCCTTTTTCATAGCAGTCAAAACCAATGAATAGGAGATTAAATGTGGCAAATGTGAAGTTAAACTAAGTACTTTGTCATGTTCTTTAGCAGACATTATTTCAGTTTTCATATTTAGTGATCTCCAAAACTTTATAACTTTATTAATATGTATTTTTGAAGATTTATTTATTGGGCAAATAATATTGTATCTATTAGTAAATAATCCATCAAATCCATTTTCTAAACCAGCTTTTTCTATACCCGCTATTGGGTGTGATGGAATAAAATTAAACTGATATTTTTTTTGTATGTATATTTTTTCAATATTTACCTTTGTTGATCCTACATCAGTAACAATAGTCTGCTGAAGATCAATATCATTAAGTTTTTTGAAAATTGATTGATATTGAAGCATTGGAGTACAAATAATAATAAAATCAATATTTTGATCTTTAATCTCATTGAGTGATTTCAAAACTTTTACTCTTTTTAGTTTTGATTTATTAATTCTAATTTTTAGGTTTGGTGATTTATCAAAAGCAAATATTTTAATACTTTTATTTTTTTTAAGTACAGTTCTTGCTATTGAAGATCCAATCATCCCAAAACCAATAATAAGAATATTTTTAAACATTAAATTTATTTGCAACTAAAATAGCTTTTTTCATATCAGTTTTAGTTCCTATGGTCATTCTTACAAAGTTATTTAAACCGTATGAGGATAAAGATCTCACTGTAATTTTATTTAAGTGTAAAAAGTCCACAAATTGTTGAGTTATTATTGAATTTTTAAACTTTAAAAGAATAAAATTAGCCTTAGTGTCAATTATTTCAAAAGATTTATTATTTAACTGCTTACAGGTTAAAGTTTTGTTAACAGAATTATTCTTAATTGACTCATTAATCCACTTTTTATTTTTTAAAGATTCTTGAGCAGCGATACAAGAAAGTCTTGATACATTAAATGGCTTTTTGTATTGATATAATTGAGAGATAATTTTTGAATTAGCGTAACCCCAACCTATTCTTAAGCCTCCAAGAGCAAAGATTTTTGAAAAAGATCTTGTTATTATTAAATTTGAGTAATTTTTAACTAATTTCATACCATCATCATATTTATGATCTTTAATGTATTCACAATATGCTGCATCCAATACTACTAGAGTTGTTTTCTTGATTTTATTTAAAAATTTAATTAATTCATTTTTGTAGAAAATAGAACCCGTAGGGTTATTTGGGTTAGCTAAAAAAATAATTTTTGTTTTTTGACTTACTATTTTATTAAGACTTTCTAATTTAAACTGAAATTCTTTATCATCAAATGTTTTAACTTTGCATTTAAAATTCTTTGCATAAATTGAATACATAGCAAAAGCATACTTAGTAAAGATAACCTCATCATTTGGTCTGGAAAAAGCTGCATATATCATTTGCAGTACTTCATCTGAACCAGCACCTAATATAATTTGTTTGCTATTTATCTTGTAAGATTTAGCAATTTGATTTCGTAAGCTTTCCCCATCAAGTTCTGGATAAATATTAGAAAATTTAATATTTTGTTTTATTAATGATTTAACAGACTTTGCTGGACCATAATTGTTTTCGTTTGATGAAAGCCTTACATAGCCTTTAAACACCTCAGCTCCACCTTTATATGCATTTTTTGGTTGGTTGTTTTTCATTATTTTTTGTTAATAAATAAACTATATAAAGAAAATATCATCATTTTATATTGAAAATTATTTAGAAAAGCCTTAAATTCCACTTTCACCGATTTGATAGCAGCTTGCGGGTGTAAAACAGCTAAAGCGTATCACCGCAGTTATCAGTCGAACAAGGTTGAAAATGAGAGAAATAACTGCAAATACTGATTATCCAGGATACTTACTAAAGTGCAATGAAGAGCTATTACTAGACTCTGGAAAAAAAATTAAAGACTTTCAAATCGCATACCAAACATACGGTGACCTTAACAATCAAAAAGATAATGCAATTTTGGTTTGTCATGCATTAACTGGTGACCAATTTCCAGCAGAAGAAAATCCTATTACTAAAAAGAAAGGTTGGTGGGAATTAATGATTGGTCCTAATAAACCTATAGACACAAATAAATATTTTGTTATCTGCACAAATGTTCTTGGTGGATGTGTAGGGACGACAGGTCCCAATGACATAAATCCTGAAACTTCAAAGATATATGGCTTAGATTTTCCAACCATAACTATTCGAGACATGGTGAAGGCACAAAAAATTCTTATTGACGAACTTGGAATATCTAAATTACTTTCTGTAGCTGGTGGATCAATGGGTGCGATGCAAGTACTTCAGTGGGCTGCTACTTATCCTGAGAGTGTAAGGTCGATAATGAGCATTGCAGGTTCCTTAAAACACTCTGCTCAAAATATAGCTTTTGATGAAGCTGGCAGACAATCAATTATGTTAGATCCGAATTGGCAAAATGGAAGATATTTAGAGGGTAATGAAAAACCTGAAAATGGTCTTTCTGTTGCCAGAATGATTGCTCATATTACCTATTTATCTGAAAAAGCTTTTCAAAATAAATTTGGTAGAAACTTACAGGAAAAAAATGATTTATCTTTTGGCTTTGGAATAGACTTTCAGGTTGAAAGTTATCTTCGTTACCAAGGTAGGTCTTTTGTAGATCGATTTGATGCCAACAGCTACTTGTATATGACAAGAGCTATGGATTATTTTGATGTAAAAAATGAAATAATTGAAAATAAAAAAACTATTATTAATAATTCAATTAGATTTCTAGTTTTATCATTTACAAGTGATTGGTTATTTCCAACAAAAGAATCAAGAGAAATCGTATCTCTATTAAATTCAATTGGATCTAACGTGAGTTTTGCTGAGGTTGTCTCTGATAGAGGCCATGATAGCTTTTTACTTGATGAACCTCAATTTTTCAAAGTTGCACAGGGTTTTTTAAAGGGAATAAAATGAGAAAAGACTACGAAATTATTTTAAAATTAATTCCTGAAAACTCTAAAGTACTAGATATTGGTTGCTCTGATGGAGAATTAATTTCTTATCTTGAAAATAAAGGTGTTAGCGCTCAAGGAGTTGAATTGAATCAGGAAAAAGTCATCAAATGTTTAGAAAAAGGACTAGATGTTATACATGGAGATATAAATTTAATAGTTGAAGACTTTCCATTTAATCAGTTCGATTACTGTCTTTTAACTCAAACAATCCAGGCAGTTCAAAAACCAGACCAGTTGTTGAATACTCTTAAAAAGGTAAGTAAGAATATTATAGTTAGCTTCAATAATTCTGCACGGTTAAGCAAAATTTCAAATTTTTTATTATCGGGAAGTTTTGACTCTCTTCTTAAGAAAGCAGATAGTGATCATTGGTATAATACTGATTATATTCACCCGTGTAGTATTAAAGATTTTAAGAAGTTAGCTGAAAATTTAGACCTTAAAATAATTTCAACTTTTGATGTTATTAATCAAAGAAAATTTGAGAATGGCAAAATACCTTCAAACCTGTTTTGTAAGGAAGTCTTGTACCATATTACTGATGAATAGTAACAGAAATATAATTTTTGTTTATAACGCCAAAGGTGGGAAGTGGAATTATATTCTCGATACAGTTCATAAATATGCTTCTCCAAGTACTTATGAGTGTAATTTGTGTAAAATTACTCATGATTTAAAAATGAAAGAAGCTTGGAAAAAATTTATTGAAAGTTCTCCACATAATTTTAAATTTTTACATTCAGAAGAATTAGAAGAATATAATCTGTTAAATTATAAAAATGACTTACCTATTTGTGTTGAAGAAAATAGTGGTGAATACAAAATATTAATCAATAAAGATCAAATGAATAAGTATAAAGATGAATTTGATTTAATTAATATTTTAGAAAAAATATTATAAGCCCATTATTCCTAAATAAATTAATCTCATTGATCCTATAACGACAAAAATATTAATGATCATAAAAAAAGAATTGTCTGAAAGCTTACTATTCATCCAGTGTCCTAAAATTACTCCTATAACAGCAATTGGTGAAAAAATAAGATAATTATATAGTTTCTCAAAATCTAATATTTCTAAATAAAAATAAGGAACTAATTTAAACAAGTTTATTAAAGCAATAGAGAAAACAACACCTGCAACAAATTGAATTTTTTTGTTATAGATTGACATAAAATAAATATTTAATGGTAATCCTCCAGAGTGAAGGACAAAACTAGTAAATCCCGCTAATGCTCCCCAAAAAGATTTACTCCCATAAAAAGGTATTTTTTTTAGCTTGGTGTCTACAATCAAATAATTAAAAACAACGTATAACAATGAGATCGTGCCTATAAAAATACTTATCATTGATAAATTAATAAATTTAAACAAGATTGTACCAGCAATTACCCCCAATAAAGAGTAAGGTGCTATTGACCATAAAATTTTATATTCAAAATATTTTCTATTTAAATACAAAGCAATTACATCGCATACTATTAACATTGGCATCAAAATGGCTATTGCTGTTAATGGGCCGTAAGTTATAGATAATAGAGTTACAGAAATTAAAGCCAATCCTCCTCCAGAGAATCCAGATTTTGATATTGCAAACAATAAAATAGAGAAAGAAACGATTATATAATAACTAAGATCTAACAAAGATTAATTCTATCTTTTTAAAAATTAAATATGAATAATTTTTAAGTTGCTACAAAACTTTTAATTGGTATTTTTTTTTGTTTTTTAGAGCTTTTTGCATAGACAATCTTTTTACAAACACAAATCATTAAACCTCCCATATACGGAAAGAAAAAATCACCTATTTTTTCAATTGTTCGATGTGATTTATAATTTAAATAATGGTCCCATGGTGGGAAATGTAGAAATGATTTTCTATAATCAAGAACTAGAAAGTCTTGTATCAGTGATTTAAATTGTTTAATCGAGTATGATCTTCCAAATCCAAAAGGATTATTATCATACCTAGTCCATATCCCTGATCTTCTGGGTATAATTGTTAAAAAAAGCCCATTTGGCTTAAGAATTCTCCATATTTCCTCAATACTACTTTGGGGTTTATCAACAAATTCAAGTAAGTGTGTTGATATCACTACATCTACTGAGCTTGGATCCAAAGGTAAGAAATATTCATGAATAATTTGATGATCGAAATCATATTTCTCTTTGACATTACCATCTAAAAATTCTGGCTGCATTGCAGATATTTGTAAATTTTTATTTTGTTTATTTAAAAAAGAAAGGTAGGGATTTGTGTATCCATATCCACAGACAACACTGTCATTGATAGAATTTAAATGGCTGTATAATTGATGACGAATATTTCGTTTAACAAGTGTGCCTAACTTTGACTGGTAAAAACTGTAAATATCTGATGCGTTAATATCCATAGTTGTATTTTAACTAGATTTACTTAACATTCTATTTCTTATGCAAAAACCTAATGTCTATTTATTTCCCCAATTAGAAGATAATTATGGATATTTAATAAAAAATCCTCATGAAACTAAAGGGGTACTAGTAGACCCCTCTGATCTGAGTATGTGTTTAAAAATTCTTGAACTGAATGACTGCGTAGCAAGTCATATTTTAATTACCCATCATCATGATGATCACATAGCTGCTGTAAGTGAGATTAAATCAAAATTTAATTCTTTAATTATAGGATATAAAAATGATTCTAAAATTCCTAAACCAGATAAAGAAGTTGTAGATCATGAGACTTTTGAGATATTAGGGAATGAATATAAAGTTATTCATACTCCCGGTCATACACTTCAACATATAAATTTCTTTATGCCTCAACATAATATTTTATTTTCCGGAGATACTCTTTTTAGCATAGGTTGCGGGAGAATGTTTGAGGGAACACCTGAAGTTTTTTGGGACAGTTTGTGCAAAATCAAACAATTACCAAAGGATACAAAAATATATTGTGGGCATGAATATACTTTGGCAAATGTTAATTTTGCTTTGAGCATTGATCCTAATAACAAGGAACTTCAACATTATTCTAAGTGGGTCTCACATCAAGAAAAAGAACTCCGCCCAACAATACCTACAATGCTCTCAGATCAATTACTATGTAATCCATTTCTAAGGTGCGATGAGGATCAATTTATGAAACTTTATGAGTCTCAAAACGCAATAGAAGTTTTTGCTAAAATGCGCTCTGCAAAGGATAATTTTTAGTAATTTATTTTAATCTTGGTGTTTTAGGTAAATGTGCTAATTTTAAAATAATCATGAAAGACGCATTTCAATTTGATAACGATATAACTGATGCTTTTCAAAAAAAGCAGATGGACAAAGTATGCTCTTTGTACTACGAGGCAGCAAATTACTTTGAAGACAAAGCTGATATTGAAGCAGCTTGTTTCTTCTACACACAAGCATTGGTAATGGCCTTAGAAGAAAATCATGATCTTAAAGAAAAAATTATTTATAAACTTGAAAAATACGGTCGAAGTAAAGACGCAACCTTAAACTAATATACACCTGAGTGGAAAAACCTACCATTCAACTCCCTGAAACATGGCTTAATCATTTAAAAGATGAGTTTGACCAAGACTATATGGTTAATCTCAAAAAAAAACTTTTAGAATTAAAACAAAATAAAATTATTTACTATCCTCCAGGAAAACAAATTTTTAATGCTTTTAATTTAACACCTCTAAATAATGTTAAAGTAGTTATTTTAGGTCAAGATCCCTATCATGGCCCTGGTCAAGCCCACGGACTTAGTTTTTCTGTCCCAGACTCTGTCAAACCTCCGCCCTCTCTTATAAATATTTATAAAGAATTACAGGATGATTTAAAAAAAGAAGTTAACTTTAATAATGGCAACCTAGAAAATTGGGCCAAACAGGGTGTATTTTTGTTAAATACAACATTAACAGTGGAGAGATCAAAACCCCTTTCACATCAAAAAATTGGCTGGGATATTTTTACTAATAAAGTCATTTCTGTAATTAGTAATGAATTAGAAAATATCGTTTTCATATTGTGGGGATCATTTGCTCAATCAAAAAAAGAGTATATTGATTCGAGTAAGCATCTAATTTTAATTGCACCTCATCCATCTCCTTTATCCGCTCATCGCGGTTTTTTTGGAAGCAAACCTTTTTCTAAGACAAATGCCTTTCTTAAATCAAAACAAATTGATATGGTTGAGTGGTAATGAAGTCTACCGTTGAAAATTTTGTTGGTTTTGTAGAAAAAGCAGTAATTGGTGTCATTTTAGTAGCTACGATAACTGCCATTCTCTTTGAAATACTGAGAATGATAGACGTACAATATGTAGAATTAGCTGATTTACTTCTATTATTTATCTACGTTGAGGTAATCGGAATGGTAAGAGTTTATTATGTGTCTAATCGGGTGAGAATGACTTATCCCTTATTTATTGCTATTACCGCTTTATCAAGACTTATTATACTTCAAGGTAAAGACTCAAATCCTGAACTTCTTTTATACGAAGCTGGTGCCATAGTCTTAGTGGCTATTGCGGTCATAATTCTTCGACTAAGATATGTACCGATACTTCGTCCTGTAGAAGATGTCGATGAAATTAAACCTAGAAATATAAAAAAGTAATAACATTGAAAAAGATAGCAGTTATTGGAACTGGGCTTAGTGCGCTTTCTTTAGCTTACCACCTACCCGCTCTGGATATAACTTTTTTTGAAAAATCTTGGAGGCCTGGGGGTAGAATAAGTACTAGAAAGCATAATCAATATGCTTTCGATCATGGCGCGCATTATTTAAAATTAGATCATGGTATTATAGGTCTTAATGAATACTTAAATAAAATTGATGCGATTAAAATTTTAAAAGGGCAATTTTGTTCAAATATTTCACAAAATTCACCCATTGAAGATAAAGAAATTATAGTGGGGAAAGAGGGGAATGAATCAATTCCAATTAACATTCATAAATCACTTCACTATCCAACTTATTTTTCAAAGCAAATAACTAGTATTGAGACTATAAATAAGGAATATTATCTAATGGCAGGTGAAGAGAAATTTGGACCATTTGATTATATTTTTTGCAGCATGCCCTTTGAACAGTCTAAGACGCTATTAGAAAAATATATCGATTATAGTGACATGCCTGACATCGAGTTTGATGCTATTTGGACCATCATGGTGGCCTTTAATAAGCGACTAGGTGTTCCATTTCAATTTGGATATCACTTAACACCTGAAATAAGTTTCTTAATGAACCAGAATTTTAAACATGAATTTTTTAATGAGGAGTGCTGGGTTATAAATATGAGAGCAGAGTGGACTAAAGAATATTATAATATAGAAAACTATGTGCTCGAAGATTATGTGATTAATAAGATGAAACAGTCTTTTCAATCTGATGCTGGTGCAGTATTTAAAAAATCACACAGATGGAGGTATTCTTATACTAAAAAAAGTTTAAGGGATATTAAGTCAAAAAGATATATTGAGTCTATTGATCGTCGTTTATATTCCTTTGGTGACTGGTGTGAAGGTCCAAGTATGCAAGATGCTTGGCTTTCAGGTAAAAAATTAGCTCAGGACTTTACAGAAAATAGCCTAAAACATTAGTATTTATATGAATTTTGCCTCAGTTAGTGTTGCTGAGAATTTTTATTATAAATTTTTTTCCAATTCAAATAGTCATTATCATTTAGCATAAATCTCATCAGATTTTTTACGTCATTTTTATCAATTCTATACTGGGTATTGATTGCGCCATAGGGGATCTCATTGTTATGAGCTAAAAATTTTATATGATCTAACTCATATGGAGTTAAATATTTCATTAAACTATGAATGCTGGACATAAGAAAAAATTATATAAAAAGAATAGAATTGTCTAGTGACTCAAATATTTGCCGCCAAAATTAATTAAATAATCTTTTTTCTGAATTGTGTTACAAATAAATTTAAAATACTTTTATATTTGAACCAAAGTTTCCATTATTTACAAGAAACATAAAAAACACAAAACTTCCCAGAAATACAAATACAGATAAAATTGAAATAATTTTATAGTAGAGTTTTTTAGATTTACTTAACTCATCTCCATCAATAGCTATATAATTACCAACAAAATAAGAGACAATAAAGATTGCTATAAATGCCAATATAAAACTAATATTCATAATTCTAAATTTTTAACTGATTAATCCATAAAAACAACATATCCAAATGCCACAATTATCATACAGTATATAAATAGCGTCTGTTTATTATTGATCCTTTTGTTTAGTCTTATTTTTTTTTTATCAATTAAATAAATAAGTAAGAAGTAAAGAGGTACACCCCATAAGTTGATGAGAATATGTGCCCATATGGGCATTTCGATAAATTTATCTAACATTTATTATTTTTAAAGTATCATTATTGTTATAAAAAAAACTTATGAAATTTATAATTTTATTCATTCTTACATTTACTTTTTGTGTTCAGGCACAATCTGATGAACTGATTTGTAATAAGATATTTAATGAAATTACTGAAAAGTCTCCCATTAAAAATACCTCTCCCAGTGTTATTGAATTAGAAATTAAAGATAATATTCTGAAATCTTTCATTTGGGACTCACAAAAAATTGAAATGCATTTTGAAATACTTTTTGATCATGATTTTGACTTAAAAATTGGATCCAAAGGCTATTCAGACATAAATAATGCAGTTTTTTTTGAATTAGACAAAAATGTTGGATAAATTTATCGAAATGTCCATATGGGCACATATTCTCATCAACCTATGGGG
>OZSS01000487.1_pt1 | contig 18966 bp, 9 predicted proteins | sample 1779911 | NCBI WGS metagenome assembly OZSS01 (sample SAMEA2603589, study PRJEB24840) | metagenome | biome: Water; feature: Photic zone; material: Seawater sample | place: Mediterranean Sea | collected 2013-11-12 | depth 10 m | reverse complement strand
GGCCAAGGGAGGTGTCGGATTGATAGTCACAGGAGGATTTTCTCCAAATACTGCTGGGCGTGTTTTTGAAGAAGGAGCGGATTTGGTATCGGAAGATCAACTCGATTTTCATCGTCCCATCACGGAAGCAGTTCACCGTCATGGTGGAAGAATTCTATTGCAGATCTTACATACTGGTCGTTATTCATATCAGGAAGGCTGTGTTGCGCCATCCCCGATTACCGCACCGATTAATTTTTATCGCCCGAAAGAATTGGATCACGAAGAGATTCTGCAAACCATCGATGATTATGCACGGTGTGCCAAATTAGCACAGATGGCAGGGTACGATGGGGTTGAAGTGATGGGGTCCGAGGGGTATCTGATCAATGAATTCATTGTCAAAAAAACCAATCACAGGACCGATGAATGGGGTGGATCTTATGAAAACCGAATTCGTTTACCAATCAGAGTTGTCGAAAAAGTTAGGGAGGCAACAGGTTCCGATTTTTTGATCGTATACAGGCTGTCATGCTTGGATCTGGTGGAAGAAGGAAGCAGCTTTGAGGAGGTCGTTGAACTTGGACAAAGGATTGAAGAAGCAGGGGCTTCTTTAATCAATACCGGGATTGGCTGGCATGAAGCACGAATTCCAACCATCGCAATGATGGTCCCCAGGGCGGCTTTTGCCTGGGTTACCGGAAAATTAAAGCCGCATCTGAAGATTCCCTTGATCACCTCCAACCGTATCAATGATCCTTATGTTGCTGAGGGTTTGCTCAGAGATGGGATGGCTGACATGGTTTCCATGGCCAGGCCTTTTTTGGCAGATGAGGATTTTGTCCTCAAAGCAGAAGAAGGTCGTCCTGAGGAAATCAATACATGCATTGCCTGTAACCAGGCCTGTCTGGATCATATTTTTTCGATGCAGACCGCCAGTTGTTTAGTCAATCCACGGGCAGGTAGAGAGACCGAGCTTGAATTCGAACCAGCATCAACCCAAAAAACTTTTGCCGTCGTTGGTGCAGGTCCCGCCGGGATGACTGCGGCATTGGTCCTTGCACAGCGGGGACACCGGGTCACCCTCTTTGACAGCAAAAAAGAATTGGGGGGTCAATTGAACCTTGCCGTGAAAATTCCTGGAAAATCGGAATTTCATGAAACCCTGCGTTATTACCGGGTGATGCTGGCCAAACACGGAGTGACTCTGAGGCTGGGAAAGACATTCGACTCATCAAATCTGGAAAATGGTGGTTTTGACGAAGTGATTCTGGCAACAGGGGTGAAACCTCGTGGATTAAATTTGGAAGGATCAAAACATCCCAAGGTTTTAAGTTATCTGGATGTTTTGGAACATGAGAAACCTGTTGGAGAAAAAGTGGCCATCATCGGTGCAGGAGGAATCGGGATTGATGTTGCTCATTACCTGACCACTAAGTCAAGTATCGGTGACGATGTTTCAGGTTACATGAACCAGTATCAAATTCTGGAACCCCGAGAGGCCTTGGAAGTTGGTCAACCACTCAAACGAAAAATAACAGTTTTTCAGCGTTCTTCGGACAAAATTGGGAAGAGGCTCGGAAAGACAACAGGGTGGGCACATTTGCAATCACTCAGGTCACATGAGGTAAAGCTATACAACGGAGCTGAATATCTGAAAATTGATGATAAGGGTCTTCATGTCAAAGTCTCCTTGGAAAAAGGGGAAGCCCCACAGGATCAACTTTTTGAAGTCGACCAGATCATTATCGCTGCCGGACAGGAGCCCTTTGAAGATTTGAGTTCTCGTTTCAACGGAAAAGGAATGCCCATCCATGTAATTGGCGGGGCCAGAGAAACAAGCGGTTTGGACGCGAAAGTGGCAATTCGTGAAGGAGCCGAACTGGCTGCTAGGTTATGACCAGCTGTTGGATTATTTCCGCTTTGGCAGGTAGAGGTCGGTGATGGTTCCTTCGTATGCCTCGGCGGCCAATCCGAGGGTTTCAGAAAGTGTGGGATGAGGATGAATGGTGGAACCGATATCGGTGGCGTCTGCCCCCATCTCAATGGCTAACATTCCTTCTGCAATCAGTTCCCCGGCATTCGGCCCCACGATACCTATACCAATCACCTTTTTGGTATCCTCTTCAAACATTATTTTCGTCATGCCCTCGTCTCGTCCCAATGCCAGGCTCCGTCCACTGGCAGCCCAGGGGAAAATCCCTTTACCATAGTTAATTCCCTGGCTTTTGGCTTCCTCTTCGGTGATCCCGGCCCATGCGACTTCAGGGTCGGTATAAGCAACAGAGGGAATGGCCCGAGCGTCAAAATGACTTTTCATCCCGCAAATCACTTCCGCGGCAACCTTACCCTCATGGGTTGCCTTGTGAGCCAGCATCGGTTGGCCGACGATATCTCCGATGGCATAAATATTCGATACATTGGTGCGCATCTGGGAGTCGGCCGCAATGAAGCCTTTTTCATCCACCGAAACCCCTGCGTTTTCTGCACCGATTTTTAATCCGTTCGGAGTTCTTCCCACCGCACTTAGGATTTTTTCGAAGACAACTGGTTTTTCAGGAGCATTTTTTCTCTCAAAATGGACCTTCAACCCTTTTTTCTGAGCTTCGACTTGAGTGACTCTGGTTTCCAGCCAGATGTTATCGTATTGACGTGAAACGTGGCGGTGAAAGGGTTTAACCAGGTCACGGTCGGCTCCAGCCATCAACCCGTCAAGCATTTCAACAACCGTGATTTTGGTCCCCATTGACCTGTAAACGGTCGCCATCTCGAGACCGATGATTCCACCTCCGATGACCAACATCGTTTCTGGGATTTCCTGGAGATTTAATGCTCCCGTGGAATCCATGATCCTGGGATCATCTGGAAGGAATGGGAGTTTAACCGGTTCAGAACCGGCGGCGATGATGGCATTTTCAAATCGGACGGTGGTTGTTCCGCTTTTTGATTCAATCTGGAGATGATGGGAATCAAGGAAAGTTCCTTTTCCGGTCAGGCATTCTACTTTACGCTGTTTTGCCAGTGACTTCAGACCGTTGGTCAGTTTGCCAACGACAGAGTTTTTCCATGCTGAAAGTCTGATGGGGTCGATTTTTGGGGTGCCAAAATCGATTCCATGGTCTTTCATGGCGTGTGCGTCATCGATGACTTTCGCAGCATGAAGCAAAGCTTTGGAGGGTATGCATCCGACATTCAGGCAGACTCCTCCCAGACTTTCATAGCGTTCCACCAGCATCACTTTTTTCCCCAGATCAGCCGCCCTGAATGCGGCAGTATATCCCCCTGGACCAGCACCCAAAACCAGGACTTCACAGTTCAAATCTGCTTTACTTACCTGCTGGGAAAATGGGGTTGCAGAAGTTTTTGAAGGATTGATGTTTTCTGCAGGAGAAGGTGTTTTTTCCTCTAATGATTTTTGGGTAGTTGGCTCGGAATTGATTAACTCTTCTTCCAATTCCAGAATCAGATTTCCTTCGGAAACTTTATCACCAACTTTAAGATGAATGCTTGAAATCGTTCCTGAGAAAGGTGATGGAACATCCATGGAAGCCTTGTCGCTTTCCAGAGTGATCAACGGGTCTTCTTCCTGAATTCGGTCCCCGGATTGGACCAGAATGTCGATTACTTCGACTTCCTGGAAATCGCCAATGTCAGGAACCTGAACGGAGCGTTTGTCCATCAAAACCTGTCAGAGCAGCAAGCGCTTCATATCGGAAAGAAGAGTGCAGAAGTCAGCCAGAAACCTTGCGGCCGCTGCACCATCGATGACACGATGATCGTAGGTCAGATCCAGGGGAAGCATTAATCTGGGAATGAATTCCTCTCCATTCCATTGGGGTGTCATTTTGGAGCGAGTGACGCCGAGGATCGCGACTTCAGGTGCATTCACCAATGGAGTGAATGCGGTGCCTCCGATTCCACCGAGACTGGAAATACTGAAACAACCACCCTGAAGATCTTCACGTTTTAGTTTTCGGTTGCGTGCTTTTTCACTGACATCCCCCAGATTTTGAGCGAGTTCAAAAACTCCTTTTTGATCGACATCACGGATCACAGGGACCACCAGACCTTCTTCGGTATCGACTGCAACTCCGATGTGACAATAGCGTTTGTGAATCAGGTTTTGACCATCAGGGCTCAGGGATGAGCAGAAATCAGGATGTTTTTTAAGATTAGCTGCTGTCGCCTTAAGCAGGAATGCAAGCATCGTTAGCCGGATGTTTTGCTCGGCGGCCTCTTTTTTGAGTTTCTGCCGGAATGCTTCCAGTTCGGTAATGTCGGCTTCGTCATGATTGGTCACCATCGGCAGGTTCAACCAGGCTCGATGGAGGTGTTCGGCACCTTTTTTTCTGATCCTGGAAAGCGGATTGATTTCAATCTCTCCAAACTGTGAAAAGTCGATTTCTGGAATTTGAGGAACGGTCCCAGTTAAACTCTGAGCCGTGGATGGTGCACTCAATCTTTCTTTGACATGTCCCTGGACGTCCTCGTGAGTGATGCGACCTTTTCTGCCGGATCCATTCACCCTGCTTAAATCCACACCAAGTTCACGGGCGAATTTCCGAACTGAAGGGCTCGCATGGGCTTTCAGAAATTGCTGGTGGTCGATGGGTTCTTTAACAGGAGGCATACGTCCTGTTGAAGTTTTCTCTTCTGAGGAAGGTTTTTTGGGAACTTCCGATACTGAAGATTTCACGTTTGTGTTGGTTTTTTGTATAGCCTGATTTGCAGTTTCAGAATCCGGAAGGATCAGGGCGATCTTTTGTCCTTTGGAAATTTTTTGTCCTGTTTTGACAAACATTTCCTGGATGGTTCCCTTGAGTGGAGCAGGAACATCCATGGTTGCTTTGTCGCTTTCCAATGTGATCACGGAATCTTCAGGCTTTACCTGGTCTCCAGTCTTGACCAACACCTCAATGATATCCACTTCGGTGAAATCGCCCATGTCGGGCATCAGCATCAACTCAGGCTCAGATGAGAATGAATTTACTTTAGAAGATTCACCGGAATCTGTTTGATTTTCAGGAGATTCGGGGGAAGAACTCAAATTTCCTGAATCCTGCTGGATTTCCAGATTTTGAGTGTCTCTTGTCTTGCCCGTAGTGGAGATTTGTTCAGCGTTCGCATCATCCGAAGTTTGAAGGTCCACGATAGGAGTTCCTTCAGAAACTTTATCTCCAACCTTGATCAGGACATTTTCTACTTTTCCGGAAAAAGGTGCAGGCACATCCATCGTTGCTTTATCGCTTTCCAGAGTAATCAATGGATTTTCACTTTCGATCCTGTCACCAGCTTGGATGTGAACCTCGATGATTTCGACATCCTGGAAATCCCCCATGTCTGGAACCTGTACCTGCTTGATTTGATTCATGTTCCTAGCTTTAAACGTTGAGGGGGTTGGGTTTTTCTGGATCGAGCTTGTATTTGCGAATCGCGGATTTGACCGTTTTGGCTGGGATCGTTCCTTCATCAGCCAAGGTTTTCAATGCGGCAACCGTCACATAATAACGGTTGACCTCAAAATGACGACGAAGCGATGCCCGGGTGTCGCTTCGTCCGAATCCATCGGTACCCAGGACATGAAAATTTCTTCCAACATAGGCCCGAATCTGGTCTGCAAACAATTTCACATAATCCGTTGCGGCAACCACAGGCCCGGCATGTTTTTCAAGGCATGCAGTTACATGGGGAATTCTTGGTTTTTGGTCAGGATGCATCAGGTTCCACCGAACACAATCGTCCCCATCTCGCTTCAATTCATTGAAACTCGGACAACTCCAGACATCTGCCTGAATTCCAAAATCTTCTGCGAGTATATTTGCAGCGGCAATCACTTCTCTGAGGATGCTTCCTGAACCCATAAGCTGGACCCGTTTCGTTCCCTTACCTCCCTGCTGAAAAAGGTACATGCCTTTGATGGTGTTCTCTTCCTGCCCTTTTTTCATTTCAGGATGAGGATAGTTTTCATTGAGTGTGGTGATGTAGTAAAAAACATTTTCCTGATTTTCGAACATCCTCTTCAGACCGTTTTGGATGATCACCATCAATTCATAGGCAAATGTTGGATCATAAGAGATACAATTCGGCACATTAGCTGCCATGATTTGGCTTTGTCCATCTTCATGCTGCAGTCCCTCGCCGTTGAGGGTTGTTCTTCCTGAGGTTCCCCCAATCAGAAATCCTCTTGCCTGAATGTCACCTGCTGCCCAGATCAAATCCCCAACCCGTTGAAAACCGAACATCGAGTAAAAAGTGTAAAAGGGAATCATCTGGATTCCGGAATTGCTGTAGGAAGTCGCTGCTGCAATCCAGGAAGAAATGGCACCATCTTCGTTGATTCCTTCCTGCAGGAATTGCCCTTTTTGATCTTCCCGGTAATACATCAGTTGTTCACGGTCCACCGGTTCGTATTTCTGGCCTTCATGGGCATAAATCCCGATTTGCCGGAACATTCCTTCCATCCCGAAAGTCCGTGCTTCGTCAGGGACGATAGGAACGATTCGGGGGCCAAACTTTTCATCCCGGCACAATAACGTCATAGCTTGAACCAGAGCCTGAGTTGTTGAGATTTCACGCTCCCCGGTGCTTTTCAGCAGCCGCTCAAAAAATGGAAGTTCCGGAGTTTTTAAATCATCTCCACGAGTTCTCCGGGAGGGAAGGTAACCTCCAAGTTTTTCGCGTTGCTGATGCAGGTATTCGACTTCCTGGGACGAATCTCCTGGATGGAAGAATTCCATCTGTTCCACCTGCTGATTGGAGAGTGGAAGGTGAAAACGATCACGGAACACCAGGAGATCTTCAGGACGAATTTTTTTCTGTTGGTGAGTAATGTTGGCACCTTCTCCGGATCCGCCCATGCCGTAACCCTTAACGGTTTTTGCTAGTATCACCGTGGGTTGCCCATTATGTTTAACTGCAGCTTGATAAGCAGCATAAACTTTATGTGGATCATGGCCTCCGCGATTCAGTCTCCAGATATCCTCATCACTCATGTTGGAGACCATTTCCAGCAGTTCCGGATACTTGCCAAAAAAATGGGTACGTGTATAAGCACCACCCTTGGCTTTGAAGGCCTGATATTCTCCGTCGATGGCTTCTTCCATTCTCTTCCGCAACAGCCCCTGGTCGTCTTTGGCCAGAAGCGGATCCCAGTAGGAACCCCATAGGACTTTGATCACATTCCAACCTGCGCCCCTGAACTCGCCTTCCAGTTCCTGAATGATTTTGCCGTTTCCACGAACTGGGCCGTCAAGTCGCTGGAGGTTGCAGTTGATGACAAAAATAAGATTGTCCAGTTTTTCTCGGGCTGCCAGATGGATGGCCCCCATCGATTCAGGTTCATCGGTTTCTCCATCCCCAAGAAAGCACCAGACTTTCCGTGGTTCAGTATCCAACAATTCACGGTTGTGAAGGTATTTTAGAAAGCGGGCCTGGTAAATTGCCATGATCGGACCCAACCCCATCGAGACCGTTGGAAACTGCCAGAATTCCGGCATCAGCCAGGGGTGGGGATAGGATGAAACTCCTTTTCCGGTGGATTCCTGGCGGAAGTGATTCATCTGTTCTTCTGTGATCCGACCTTCGAGAAAAGCCCTGGCATAAATTCCAGGAGCCGAATGTCCCTGGATGTAAACTAGGTCTCCACCATGATCTGGTCCAGGAGCTTGCCAAAAGTGATTGAAACCTATGTCATAAAGCAGGGCAGAAGAAGCAAAACTGGCAATATGGCCACCGAGTTCTGAAGAGTCACGGTTGGCACGCATCACCATCATTGCCGCATTCCAGCGGATGATAGAGCGGATTTTGGATTCTAATTCCTGATTCCCGGATGATCGGACCTCAAGTTCCGGAGGAATGGTGTTGAGGTACGGGGTGTAAGCCGTGTAAGGAGCATCCACGCCGGAAGTTACGGCTCGGTCGGCCAATCTTCGTAAAAGAAACTGGGCTCGTTCGAAACCGTCTCGCTCAATGACGGCCTCCATGGCCTCGATCCATTCCAGGGTTTCCTGGGGGTCAAGGTCATTCATTTTGGTCGTAGTCATAGCCGTCAATTATAATTGGGTTTCTAAAGGATCACTGAGTACAGGATAACATCCGTTGATTTTACCTCAATCTTTAGTTGGAGGAATAAAGGAATATACCTGTCTAACAATTGAAAAGAATAGCAAATAATTTCATCAGTTTCCATTGAAGTCAAGGTTCATCCATGAGGGGTTCCCTGAGAATCAACTGCATTGAATTCCAAACATCTCTTCCGATTTGTTCATTATCTTGACTTACCCCGGGAAATCTTGTGGCAATCCGGTTTGCCGAACGGCCATCTTTGGTTTCGCTGGAACCGAGCTTTCTTTTCCAGGGTTTGGTCAATTGTGATGCAAGCCTCCCTTGATTGACAACGTAGGCAGGTGGAGATTTTTTGATGATTGGTTTAGGTTTTCTTTGAATTCGCTTCTTGGGTTTGGGCTTTGGTTTGATGAAAAGCCAGCGGTTAGAAGAGGAAAGTTCACGGACCATCCTTCCAGTTTTTCGCTCGGAAGGGCTGATGTAGTTTTTGGAATTTTTCGAGGAAAGGATGATAGTTTTGGATCTTTTGGGTTTCCATTCATCGGCATGACTGAATTGGCTCAATGCCAGGAAAACCCCAATCACCTTGAAAATATTCCACAAATGTTTTTGGATTCTCACTGAGATAAGACACAGATGAGGAAGATTTTTTAGGATGCAGGATAACCATTCAAACCTGGAAGAACAGCAAAGGTCCGAAGAACCGTTCCAGATCGAGGAGGGACTTTCAGCCAATGTTTTGAATAACATGATGGAGGAAACTCTGATCAGGGATTCTGAGGTTGATTCTAATCAAGATACGAAATCCAATGAGATTAAATCAGAAATTTCAGAAATTAACGAAGAAGAGCTAAATCAATTCCGTCATCAAATCACGAATGCTTTGGAACAATTCTGGACAACTGAATTCAGTGATAAAACTTCCGTGAAATTCCTAAGCCAGGAACTCCTTCAATATAAGGATTTCCAAAAAAATAATGATCAACCCTCCAGTGTTTCCTTTCTCAGTCTGAAGGAATTTGGAACCGTCTGGATCTTCCAAATGGAAAGTGATCAAGCTTTGAAGTTGGCATCCATATTTCGTGCCCGCAGGCAGGAACTCGAAAGCAAGGTGGAGCTTTCAGGACATTTGGATGGTTCTCTTTTTTTTGAAATTGGCCCTTTCATCCAGGATATTTTTGAATTATTTCACAGGCAAATTTTCAAACAATCGCTCCAGAAAAAATTCCAACTCAGGCATATGCTGCGTCCTGCATTCCATCGCGAGATTAACGATGGAGAACTTTTACTATTTTTGGAATTTGGGGAGGAGAATCAGAATAAAAAAGGGAAAATGAGGTTTGGAATTCCTATGGATTTCCTTAAAAGTCTATTTGTGATGAGAAACTAACGCTCGATTTTCAGCACTGCCATGAAGGCTTCCTGGGGGACTTCGACGGAGCCAACACGTTTCATCCTTTTTTTCCCTTCTTTTTGTTTTTCCAACAATTTTCTTTTGCGGGTGATGTCTCCTCCGTAACATTTGGCCGTGACATCCTTGCGCATGGCTCCAAGCGTTTCTCGGGCAATGATCTTGGAACCGATTGCCGCCTGGATCGCAACCTCATACATTTGCTTGGGGATCAATTTTTTGATTTTTTTTGCCAATTCCCTGCCCCGATAGTAGGCCTGTTCTTTGGGAACAATCAGGGAAAGCGCGTCCACGACGTCTCCATTGAGCATTAGGTCCAGTTTGGCAAGGTCCCCTTTGCGGTAATCAATCAGTTCATAATCAAAAGAAGCATAGCCTTTTGAGATCGATTTTAGGCGGTCATAAAAATCCATTACGATTTCGTTGAGAGGAAATTCGTATTCCAGGATCACGCGACTGGGACTTGGGAATTCCATATTGACCTGGGTTCCTCTTCGTTCCTGGGCGAGTTTCATCACGCTTCCGACAAATTCTTCAGGCATCATGATCCTTCCCCTGATATAAGGTTCCATGATGGAATCAATTTCCATTACCGGAGGAAGTTGGGAAGGGTTGTCGATTTCCAGCATTTCCCCGTTTCGTAGATGGACCTGATAAACTACGCTTGGTGCAGTCGTAACAAGAGAAAGGTTGAATTCTCTTTCGAGCCGTTCCTGGATGATTTCCATGTGCAGCAATCCCAGGAAACCGCATCTGAATCCGAAACCCAATGCTGCAGATGTTTCAAGCTCGTGTTTCAACGATGCGTCATTCAGGGCAAGTTTGTTCAGCGATTCTTTTAATTCTTCATACTGTTCAGAATCAACAGGATAAATACCGCTGAAAACCATCGGTTTTGCTTCTGCATATCCTGGAAGAGGTTGTTCTGCAGGATGTTCCGCCAGAGTCACGGTATCGCCTATTCTTGTGTGTCCGATGGTTTTGATGGATGCACACAAAAACCCCACATCTCCCATTTTCAATTCATCACATTCACGTCGAAAAGGGGTGAAAATTCCCAATTGAGTGACTTCATACTCTTTCCCTGTGGCCATGAAGATTACTCGATCTCCTAATCGGACCGATCCATCAACAACCCGGATCATGATCACAATTCCCAAGTAGGCATCAAACCATGAATCAAAAATTAGTGCTCTTAAGGGTGCTTCAGGATTTCCTTCGGGGTGTGAAACCCGATCTACAATTTGCTCAAGAATTTCATTAATTCCGAGGCCTTCTTTGGCACTGACTCTCACTGCATCGCTGGTATCGAGACCGATGATGTCTTCAATTTCTTTTGCGACTCTATCAGGTTCAGCAGTGGGGAGGTCAATTTTATTTAAAACCGGGAGAATTTCCAGATCGTTCTCTAACGCCATGTAAACATTGGCCAGGGTCTGGGCTTCTACACCCTGCGCAGCATCCACGACCAGAAGCGCGCCTTCACAGGCAGCCAGGGATCTCGAAACTTCATAAGTAAAATCCACATGTCCCGGAGTGTCGATCAGATTCAGAATGTACTGATTCCCATCTTTTGCAGTGTAATCAAGGCGAACGGTTTGAGACTTGATGGTAATTCCTCGTTCACGTTCAAGATCCATCGAATCGAGTAGCTGTTCCTTGGATTCCCGATCCGTGACTGCATCAGTTTCTTTCATCAGGCAGTCCGCCAATGTGGATTTACCATGATCGATATGTGCAATAATGCAGAAGTTACGGACCTGACGAAAGGTTTCCATAAAGTTATTCGGATTTCCTATATTAGGTTTGATGAAAAAGGATTAAATATCTTATCAATGCACCAAAGCTTCTACCAGATCAAAGTCTTTCAGAATAAATAACACCATTTCATGCTGGACTGTTTTTCATTACATAAATAGGCTACGAGTGTTTCCTACCTATGCAAATCTGGATAAAAAATTATGAATTACGAAGATTATCTGAAAACCGCTCCTGACGATCGAGTCAAATACTATCAGCGTGACGACAGGATGTATCATGTCATGCGAACTCAGCAATTTGATACTTCTCTTTTGGAAGAACTTTTTGAGATTGCGAATCAAATAAAATTAATGACTCGTAAACCCAATGGCATCGATTTCCTGAAATCGCTATTGCGTCACAAGAAAGCCATGCTTTACTTTACCCAGCCTTCTACGCGGACCTTTCTTTCCTTTCTTGGAGCTTGCCAGTTGGTAGGAATGGATACTGCAGAAGTTCGTGATCCTTCTTTGTCATCAGAATACAAAGGAGAGAGTCAGGAGGATGCGGTTAGAGTTTTCAGTAGTTATTTTGACATGATTGTTATGCGGGATCCCAAACCCGGATTCTGCGAATACATGGCCTATTATCTTGACCGCTCCGCAAGAAGTGTCCCCTTCATCAATGGTGGGAGTGGTAAGGATCAACATCCCACTCAAGCGTTATTGGATCTTTACACCATGTACCGCTCGTTTCAGGACAGGGGGGGAGTGTCCGGAAAGCGTTATGCATTTGTGGGAGATTTGCTTAGAGGGAGGGCAGTAAGATCGGTGATTTTCCTGCTCAGTCAATTTGATGATGTGGAAATGTATTTTGTGGCCCCGGATGCCTTTCAGGTTGCACCGGATTTGGAACAATCTCTCGAGCAAAGCCGAGTTAAGATCATCAAATCAGGTAATTTAAAGGAAGTCCTCCCTGACGTTGATTGTGTTTACATGACACGGATCCAGGATGAATATGATATGTCCGGGGAATCAGGACAGATTAACTATGACCAATTTAGTTTGTATCCTGATGATCTCAAAATGATGAAACCGGATTCAATCATCCTTCATCCGCTGCCGAGACGGAGTGAGATTCACCCGGAAGTGGATTTGGATCCAAGGGCGATGTATTGGAGACAGCTTAGAAACGGTCTTTATATTCGTGCGGCATTGATGCTTTACGTCTTTAATCAAAGTCACCGGTTGCAGGAATATTGAAAAAATCCGTTATAATTCAGGAAAAGAATTCAACATAAAATCCTGACCACAAGTGATGTCTGAGTCGAAATTCATTTCAACCAATTTTGCTGCAGTTCTTGTCTATGGCAGGCCACCCCTGGTTTTCGGTGGGATGCTTTTTGCTGTTGCTGTGATGCTCAATCAAAGCTTGACAGCTTATATTGCAGGACTGTGCTTTTTATTGACCTCTATGTTTTTTGACCTGATTGATGGATGGTTTGCAGCACGCTATCGACCCCAGGCGAAATTGGCACATCTTGCGGACAGGATCATGGATAAAGCTGTTTATTCGATGATCTTTCCAATGGTAGCTGTTGGGATGATGTGGCGATACCAGCACTTGCCAGAAGGAGCCAATTTAAAACTCGAAATGCTGCATGTGGTTCTGGTGCTGATTTTGTGTGTGACGGTCTTGATGCGTGACAACTTCGCACATTTTATGCGTAATTTTTCTCTCCGCCGGGGTGAAGAGGAAGAGTTCAAAGAAATCACAAGGCTTAGAACCATGATTGCCGCCCCGATTGGAGTTTTGCTCTACCTCTATGCATTTTATCTCCCAGTAGTCGATGGGAGCGAATTGTATTCATGGATCAGTTGGTTTGGTGAGATGAACCCCAGGCATCTGATCATGGTTGAGATTTTGTTTTTAATCATCAATCTTGGTTCCATTGCCGGATACTGCCGCAAATATGGAACTGCATGTCTGGATGACCTTTGCCTTGGAGATGAAGTTCTGAGGAGAAGGATTCTTTCTGTTTTTCCAAACGCTTTAACGGTCATGAATGCCTTGATGGGTTTACTTGCGATTTTTTTTGCGGACCAGGGACGCTTTAAGGAAGCCTATTTGATTCTTCTGGGAGCGGCATTTTTTGACAAATTGGATGGTGCTGTGGCAAGAAAACTCGGACTGACGACTCCTTTACCGAACCAAAAACCAAATAAATACAGCATCACTTTGGGTGGGGTTCTTGACGATATTTCCGATACGGTCAGTTTCTGTATTGCTCCGGCAATCATGTTTTACTTTTTGATGGAAAGGTTTATTTCAGAAAGTGGAGAGACGGTTTCCTTTCTTTGGGTAGCGATCGGCTATGCGGTCCTTGGGGTGATAAGACTGATATTTTTTATTTTGGACCGTAAAAGTATTCCAGGGTTTTTTAAGGGTTTGCCTGTTCCTGCCGCAGCACTTCTGGTCACTGCACCATTGATCATGCTCGACTCAGCATTGGATCAGGGCTCAACGGATCTAATATTTTGGGGCTGGCTATGTTTTTGGTTGATGATCGGAACCTCTTTATTGATGAACAGTTACTTTATCCGCTACATCCATGTAGGCAGACTTTTGAGCCGTAACCGCAGGTTTATGTGGTTCACGATTATAATGATTTTAAGTTTTATGTTTACTCCGTATTTTGGTTATGCGTCATTTTTTTATATGATACTTTATGTTTTCTCTCCTCTTTACACCTGGCGCATCAGTCCTGAAATCGCTGCCATCGAGACACGGCAACATCCGGTAGCATCTTCCTGAAAACCATGCCTGAGCAAGAAGCAGTTTTTGAGGACGGCTCGTCCCGGATGGTCGCCCCGGAAACTCAATTGGGAGAGGTACATGACTTATCCCTTCGTCCACAGAATCTCGAGGATTATGTCGGTCAGGAAGAAATACGAAGGAATCTGGAAGTATTCATTGCAGCAGCAAAAAAAAGAAACCATGCCCTTGATCATGTGCTCTTAAGCGGGCCCCCAGGACTGGGGAAAACGACCTTGGCAAATATTTTTGCCAAGGAGATGGGGGTTCAGATCCGTTCCACATCGGGTCCTGTGATTGAACGTCAGGGTGATCTTGCGGCCATCTTGACCAACCTCGAACCGGGAACCATCCTTTTCATTGATGAAATTCATCGAATGAACAGGGTGATTGAAGAAGTGCTTTATGGGGCGATGGAAGACTTCACTCTCGATATCATCATCGGGGAAGGTCCTTCAGCAAGGACGGTGAAATTGGAACTTCCAAGATTCACCCTGGTCGGTGCTACTACTCGAACTGGATTACTTTCATCACCCCTGAGAGACCGGTTCGGGATTCAATGCAGGCTTCAATATTATTCTGCGGAAGAACTTCAAATCATCATCTTGCGGAGTGCTGCAAAACTGGAAATTGAAATTGTGGAAGAAGCTGCCCTGGAAATGGCCCGGCGAGCAAGAGGAACCCCCAGAGTCGCCAATCGTATTCTTAAACGCTGCCGAGATTTTGCAGATCTCCAAACTTCCGGAGTGATTGGATTGGCCCTGGTTCAGGAAAGTCTTGAAAAACTTGGAGTCGATCTTGAAGGTCTGGATTCGATGGACCGCATGATCCTTGAAACCATTATCCATAAATTCAAAGGTGGCCCAGTGGGGTTGGGGACTCTCTCAGCTTCGGTTTCAGAGGAAAAGGATACTTTGGAAGATGTATATGAACCCTTTCTTCTATTAAAAGGTTTCATCCAGAGGACCCCCAGAGGAAGAGTTGCCACCGAACAGGCTTATCAGCATCTTCAAATTCCATTGGCTCATACTGAATCTCAGATGCAGTTATTTTAAGATCCTAGTATGTCTGTTTTCTCGAAAAACATTTCCTCTCCCGAGAAATCCTTTTTTCATTGGTTGATGCCACGATGGAATTATTCTCCATGGATCTTCATTTTGGCTTTGTTGGTTTGTTATGCCGTTTCAGTCAATGTCCGCTATCAGCAGTTCGTGAGTTGGCAAAAGAATCCGAAAGCCTATTTTGTAGGTGACCGTCCGATGATGACCACCTTGGATGCGCCTTACTGGTTACGCATGGCAAGGGAATATAATGAGGGCATTTACGGAAAAGACGAATTACGAAATTATCCCTCAGGCTCCAGTGAATTTTCTGAAAAACAAAATGATCGTATTCCAGATGAATTCAGAACTGTAAAAAAAACCGAGGAAAAGGTCATCCGTTATCGGGATGTCCCGATGCTCAGTTTTCTGATCGCCAAAGTCGTCCCATTTTTTGGAGGGAATTACTACCTTGCAGGTACACTTATCATCCCCTGGTTGGCATCCTTATTCATGATCCCTTTAGGTATTTATTTTTATCGGATTGGATTCCCCTCTGCGGGTTTACTCGGCGGGCTAATCGCAACTTTTTGCAGTGAATACTTCACCCGCAGTTCGATCGGCCGAATCGACACTGATATGCTTAATCTTTTTTTCCCAGTACTTGCCTCACTTTTTATTTTAGCGGCTTACCAAGCCAAGACTCACAAAAATGTTTTGTTATTTTCTGCATTGGCTGGGCTTGCACTTTTTCTCTTTGGATGGTGGTACAACAAACCGGGGTTTACCATTGCCTACTTTGCGGTTTTATTGGCATCGTTGATCCTTGCACGAGTCAAGATCCATATAATTGCAGTTTGTTCCCTTCTATTTGCCTTGTTTGCACATCCGGATTTTTTTTCCACCGGAACTGGGAGTGTGATTGGTTTTCTCAAAGGTTATTGGGTTATTGAAGACTCAGTTCAGGTTGTCATGGAAGACAATGGAACTATCCCAGCCAGTTTCCCAAATGTTTTTCAGACTATTTCCGAAGCGGCTAGGGTGCCGATGAGTGAAGTGCTGAGACAGGTTTTAATCAACCCGCTTACAGGATGGTTGGGATTTTTGGGTTTTGCCCTACTGGCCTTTCTGCGATGGAGAGTTCTGATTCCATTGCTGCCCATGTTGGCTTTGGGTTTACTCGGATTTCAAACCTCTCGAAGATTTATCATGTTTCTTGCGCCTTTGATTGGTGTGGGTTTGGGATTTCTTTTGAGCCTGGGACTTTTTTGGATTCTTGAAATTTTTAGGACCACCATCAAAACCAACGAATCGCTTATCGAAAATCAGAATCAGAAAAATTCTGGACAGCCAGAACCGATCAAGATTTCAACATCGAAAAAAGGGAAACAAAAAGAAAATATGAAACAAAAGAATCAGAATTTGGAATCCTCAGGCCAAATGAAGCAAACGTCATCAAGCAACTTTGATCTTCGTAAGTGGATTACTCAGCCATGGTTTCGTGAAGCATTGGTTTACGGTTCGACGGCATTACTCTTTTTTGGTATTTCGACTCAGACAGCGATTTCTTTTGTTCCCCGTCCATCCATTCCAACCCCGTTATATGCAACGTTTGATGAAGTAAGCAAAAGGGTTCCGCCCGATTCAGCCCTTTTGACCTGGTGGGATTTTGGTTTCGCACTCATCGATGCAACGAAACTTGCAACATTCCATGACGGAAGCAGTCAATTCAGCCCCAAAACTTACTTCATCGCCAGAGGATTGATCAGTCCTGAACCAAATGAACTTTCGAACATCACCCAATACCTTGCAACCGAAGGAAATCGAGGAATTAATGACAACAACTTATCTCCGGAAGCTTTACTGGAAGCAGTGAGGAATCCGGTTGATTTACCCTGGGACCCGGTTTATTTGCTGTTTACTGCAGATATGATTGGGAAGTATGGGGCATTTTCCAAAATAGGAAGCTGGAATTTAGCAAATGGAGGGAGCCAACCCAAAGGATACCAGAACCTATCATGCCAGAGCATAGAGGAAAATGTAATGACCTGCGGGAAAACCAAGGTTGACTTGAACCAGGGACGGATTAATCAAAGGGTTCCTCTGAAAAGAGTTGTTCAGGTTATGGGAGGGCGAATGGTCGGTGAAAAAAAATACCCGAATCGAAACGGCTATACTCTCCAGATCATCATGGCCAACCCGAGGCAGTTTTCAGAAGTTCAGTTGATGGAAGACGATGTGTATCTGTCCAACTTCAATCAGATGTTTTTATTAGGAAAATTTGATCCGGAATATTTTGAAGAAACCCTGAACGCTTTTCCCATGTCTCGTCTTTTTCGATTTAAGTTCCCTCAAAAGAGTTCTTCTGCTCCCTGAAGCATTCATCATTTTTAAATGTTTCTCGAATCCACCATTTCTGACATTGAGAATTATCCATTTTTAAACCCTTTCAGGTTTGAGAATGATCCCAGTAAAAAGTACTGGCACATTTCCACCTTAGAAAGCCTTCTTGAAGAAAATTGGAATAGCATCGAGGAAGGCGTTACAGAAAACAGGGAATACCTTGCAGCCCGAGAGAAGATTTTTTCATCCTCGGTGTTTCAGTACTTCACAGACCAAAAAAACAGGATCATCCAGGAGAGTCTGGAAACGGATAATTCTTTCCAAATCCTCGGAACCTATACGTGCTTGCTGGACAGTATCGTCCAAACGGCTTTCGATTATTCTTTCATTGACATTCCTCTGATCAAAGAAAGGTTGTTGGAAGAATTGAACCATGAACTGAATTACAAACTAAAAAATCTTCCTGAAAAAAAAGAAAAACTGAAACTCCTGAAAGAACAAATCCTGGAGATGGAAAAAAACCTCGAATCAGGGAGTTCATCATCAAGGGAGTATAGGTATTTTCAGGAAGTAGAATCCCAGCATGAATCAGAGACAAGAGTTCTTGAGGAAAGGATTGAGGAACTTCAGCAGTTGATTCCTCAAATTCAGGAATTTACGAATGACAAAAATTTTGTACTGAATCATTTGGTTATTTTTGCCAGAGGAGGTTATGGACGAGCTGAACTGGGGTTATCCTCCGATAGAGACCTGGGGTACTGTCTGGATACAAATCGTTTGAATAACGGTGAAGCAGAAATGCTTCGTCAGTTAATCGTCCACATTGAGAATCTATTGCGAAATTCCGGTGTAGAGACAGCTCACCAGTATTTCGAGATCGATGAGGATCTCTCACGTTTTGATGAGGTCAATACCCTCCATACCATCCCGTCAATTCTTGAAAGCCGGGTTTTGTTGGGAAGCGAATCTTTGGCGACCAATCTAAAAAACCGATTTTTTCAGGTGATTACTTTTGAGCCGTATGTATTGAATTTGGTCCGTAGTTTCAGTGAGAGCAAAGAGCCAGAGTTGAACCGAATGGATCTGAAAATGGACTATGGTGGACTGCGATCACTTCAGATCCCATTATGGATCACGGCGGCGACATTCGGTATTTTCCCTAGTCAGACGGCTGACCTGCTTGCGTTTCTGATTCAAAAGCATTTGCTCTCCCATCGTCAGGCTTTGAAACTTTGCCAGGCCCTTGAATTTCTGCACGACCTGAGGAATTTCTCTGCGGTTGCCAAGGATCATTATTTTGATGAAGAAGCCCGTGATATAGGTTGTGTCCAGGAGAACTTGCTCCAGGATCAGCTCAATGATTCACTGGAACGGTTGTATCTTTTGAAAAAAAATCGTTTCAAGAACGTCGATGAATTTGACCGTTTCAGGCTCCAGATGATGGAGCAGATTGGAGAACTTTCCAAAGTCATCCTTGATCGTTTGTTGGACCGGACCATCGTCAGAACCTTCTCAAAATTCCAGGTGGTGGTGCATTTAGGTAACAGGAGGGTTGTTGAAATTCATGCGCTTGAG
>OZSS01000484.1_pt1 | contig 19036 bp, 19 predicted proteins | sample 1779911 | NCBI WGS metagenome assembly OZSS01 (sample SAMEA2603589, study PRJEB24840) | metagenome | biome: Water; feature: Photic zone; material: Seawater sample | place: Mediterranean Sea | collected 2013-11-12 | depth 10 m | reverse complement strand
CACGCTGAAGCATCACTTCATTCAAGTGCTCCAATACTAGCTGCAGCTTTGGCTGCTGCAGAAATGAACAAATCTTCTGGGCAACATTCTTCAGCATCCTTGTCAGGACTAACCTTGATTTTATTACATAAAAAAAGTGTATCACTATCATGGAGATGATTTTTATAATCATCCCACTTTAAACCACCACTTTTGACTGTTACAGCTGCACAAAATGGCATTGAAAACTGTCCATCAACAACACTCTTAGGATTTTGTTTATCTGATAAAGGGTAACCTATAATATTCAAAGCTGTCTCTGATAGCCCAATGTCAATATCATCTAATTCAGCAGTTGAAAAACCCAATTCGTTTTTTAGTTCTATTATTCCATCAATAGCAGCATGACTATACCTACATGAAGGATAAGGTTTGACGCCCAAGTTAAGCGTTTCAAACTTTTTTCCTAATCCGTCTATAGCTTTTTCCATATCACCTCCAGAGGCGTATGAATGGAAATACCCCCATTGTCCCTCAAAAGCTTTTGATGGCCCCTTAAATCCTTCTGCTGCCATAATTGCGCAACTTAAACCGTTTTGAGCTGCTTGCCCAACATGCGATCTTTTTGTCCATGCGCCATCTGTTAAAAACTGCATAGAGCCAGCTGATTGACTAAGGGCAATTCCAAAGGCAGATATATATTGATCTTTATTCAGACCCATAAGGTAACCTGCAGCAGCCGCTGCACCAAAAATGCCACAAGTGGCTGAAGGGTGAAAGCCTTTCTTATAATGGGCTGATGAACCTCCTGCTAACCCTAACCTTATCTGAATTTCATAACCAACAACACATGCTGTAATTAGTTGTTGTCCAGAAGATTTGTTCATTTCTGCAGCAGCCAAAGCTGCAGCTAGTATTGGGGCGCTTGAATGAAGTGATGCTTCAGCGTGTGTATCATCAAAGTCAAGAGAATGAGCCAAAGTTCCATTTAATAAGGCTGCAGCACTTGGTGAATAACTTTTATTATCAGAAAATACCTGACAACTTCCATTAGACATCTCCAACCTTTCAATGGCTGAAACAAGACTAGAAGTTGACTCTGCATCATGTCTTGCTCTGATAATAATTCCAACTGTATCTAAGATTAATAATTTAGTTCTTTTTATAACATCATGAGGAAGATCCTCGTATCTTAATTCCTCACAAAAATTAGCAAATTTTTCGGTCATGTTTTCCATAAGAACCTCCTCAAAATAAGAAAAAATGTTAAACTAAAATTTCAGTTTTTACAAAACTAAAAAAAAATATGTATTATAAAATTTTGTTTAAATAAGTGAGTACATTTTAATGACAAATCCATATGAACTAACAGCTACAGATGCTTTTAAATTATTAAAAAATAAAAATTTATCAGTATTTGAATGGGTATCAAGTTGCTTTGATAGAATAAGAGAAAAAGAAAACGAGGTAAAAGCGTGGATATATCTTGATGAGGAAAACGCATTAAATACAGCTAAAAAATTAGATAACTCTAATAATACAGATATAATGGGTATTCCTTTTGGTATAAAAGACATTATCGATGCGAGCAATGTACCATCTGGTCTTGGAACACCATTTTATAAAAACAATATTCCTATTAGAGATGCTGCCTCCGTTGCAGTATCAAAGCAAGCTGGTTGTGTATTTATAGGTAAAACAGTATCAACCGAACTCGGCCATAGGGCTCCTGGCTTGACTACTAATCCTCATAATAAAAATCACACACCTGGGGGATCTAGTTCAGGATCAGCTGCAGCTGTAGCCGCTTTGATGTCTCCTATCTGTTTTGGTACACAAACCACTGGATCAGTTATAAGGCCTGCAGCGTATTGTGGTGTGGTGGGATATAAACCTTCATATGGAGACTTTGACAAATCAGGCATATTGCCGAATTCTCCCTCCATAGATACTCTTGGGCTGATATCAAGATCTGTAGAAGACATCTCCCTATTTAGGTCTATTTTGCTTGAAGAAAAATTGGTGGAACCTCAAAAAATTGATTTAACCAAAATTCGTATTGGCTTTGTTAAAACACCACACTGGGATAAAACTGATCCATCTACTCAAAATAAACTTGAAGCATTAATAGACACACTTCGCCTTGAAAAATTTAATATAATTGACCTCAATATTGATCAAATAATTTCCAAGGCAGACCAATTGCACATTGATGTAAGTGGATATGAGTTTAAAAGATCAATCTCATATGAAAGGTTTAATCACTTTCATGAGTTGAGTGACATACTAAGAAATGGTCGTTTAAATGATGGGTATCAGGTAACTAATGATCTATATAAAAAGGCAATTAAAGAAGTTCAAGTTTTAAAAAATGATATTGATTCTGTATTTGATGATATTGATTTAATTATTACCCCGAGCGCACCGGGTGAAGCTTTAAAAGGGTTAGAATATACTGGGCCTGCAACATTTAATACAACATGGTCACTCAGCGGAAACCCTTGTATAACTGTTCCTTTATTTAAAGGAGAGCAAAATCTACCGATTGGCTGTCAACTTATAACAAGATTTGGTTATGACAATAAGCTTTTAGATTATGCTAAATCTTTATTAAGTCTTTATTTAAAGTGAGATACAACTAGTAACTCCGGCAATGTGAGAGCTAGAGCTGGAAATAACAGTACTATTATTAAAACCACAGTATCTGAAATACAGAATGGGAACGAGCCCTTAATAACTGTTGTAACAGGCAATCCCGTAACCCCACTCACTGCAAATAAGTTTAAACCAACAGGCGGTATAACACTTCCAATTTCTATACAAAGTGCTGTTAATACACCTAGGTGGATAGGGTCTACACCAAGAGCTAGTGCTACAGGAAAATAAATAGGTACAGTAAGAACCAATATGGCAACACCAGTTAAGAACATAGATAAAAATAACAAAGAGCCCATCAACGCAAACAAAAAGCCTATCCTTGTAAGACCTAACTCTCCAGCCCACTCGGCGATCATTTGTGGCCAACCCATATTAGCCAAGTAAAATTGAAAAATCCCTACGCAACCCAGTAAGAAAAAAACAACGGCTGTTAGGTTCATAGTCCTTAAAGTTGTTGGCATTAGCTCTTTAGTAAATGTCTTTCTTTTAAAAATTAAACCATAAAAGAGTGCGTAACTTGCGGCTGCAGCACCAGCTTCTGTTGGCGTAAAAAACCCTCCATATAGACCACCCAAAATAATTATAGGCATTAATAGAGCAGGAAGAGCGCCTTTAAAAGAACGCCATACTTCACATAAGTCAAATTTACCTCGTGGTAATTTTATAAATAATGACACACTTACGATTATGACAGCATCACTCATAGCTAACATTAAACCAGGTATTATTCCTGCAAAGAAAAGGTCTACTATAGATATTTCTGTAATCACACCAAAAAGTATAAGCGTAATACTTGGTGGTATAAGAAGAGCGATCCCCCCTGCAGAGGCAATAACACCAGCTGCCATCCACTTAGGATAACCTCTCTTTACCAGTTCTGGGTATGCAATCACACTCATAGCTGCAGCCATTGCAGTAGATGATCCTGAAATAGCACCAAATAAAACAGCTGATAACAAGGTAGCATAGGCAAAACCACCTGGGACCCAACCAACGATTGCATCAGCAAATTTGAAAAGGCTTGCAACTAGACCAGTTTTTTCCATTAAAAAGCCAGCATAAATAAAAAATGGAATAGCAACTAAGGTGTACTTTGATAAAAAACTAAAGAATGCTTCGAATAAGGTGCTGTAGGTGAGAAAATCATCAAATAAAACTAATAGCGCTGTTGCTCCAGCCAGTGCAATACCGATAGGCGCACCAGCAAATAAAAGCGTAAATAAAGATCCCCCCAGAGCCCACATATTTATAATCCTAGCCTAAATTGTTAAACGTCAGTTGCTGCATCAACCTCAGCAGTAAAATGATCACCTTTGATATAACTATGAATATCTTCAATAAATTGAAGAAAAGCAACTAATGACATCAAACCCATTCCAAGGGCAAGAATAAAATAAAAAGGCCACATAAAAAAGAATAAACTCTCTGATCTTTCACCAATTTGAATTGAGTACTCTACAGTAGAGTATGCCGTGAAAGTAAGAGAAGCTGTAAAAACAGAAATAAAAAAAGAGATAAAAATTTTACAAAATCCAACAGTTCTATGAAATCCTTTTGTATTTAAAAGTTGTAATACTGCGCTCATGACTAAATGATTTCTTCCAACCTGAGTAACACAAATATAAAATGCAACCGATGATACCATCATATAGATGACAGCATCTTGTCCCCACTCAAATACAACTCCAAAAATATATCTTCTAATAATCTCAGCAAGTGCAAACAATGTAACAGCTATCATTAGATAAGCTGAGCATTTACCTAAAACATTAGTTATAAGGGCTTGAATTTTATTTGAGATTTTATAAAAATTTTCCATGATATATTTCGTAAAAAAAAGAAGGCCTAAAGATTTTAGGCCTTCTTAATTTATTTATTTTCTAGCTTTCTTTTTGTAAAGAGCGCTTCCTTTTGCGTATCTTGCAAAGTCTGCTGCGAAAGCTGTACAATCTGTCTTTTCTAATGCACTTGATCCTAAAGGATTAGCTGAAACAAGAGCCTTAGCTTCAGCAGAAAATTGATCAACTAACTGGTCACCTCTAGCATCAACCTTGGATTTGATCCAATTGTTAGTTGCTCCACCTTCTTTAGCTTGAATTACAGAAGCTTCTTCTGGGCTCATAACATAGATACCAGGTGCACTTTTATCTGTAACTTTAAACTTGTCCACAAGTCTCTTATCATTACAGAAGTTGATAGCTTTTTGATAAGGGATAAAATCATTCACAATGATATCAGCTAAAGTATCTTGTTGCTTCTTATCAAGAGTAGCCCACCACTTGTTTGAAGCACCCATCCAGTAATAATCACCTACAATACCGTTAATACCTGCAACAGTAAAATATGGAGCTTGTTCCTTAGTAGCATTAAATCCACCTAAACTTGTTAACAAACCGTCGATAACACCTGTCTGAAGTGCAGGTGGCACATCACCGAATGCCATAGTTGTTGGGTTTGCATCTAAAGCACCTAATAATGCATTTTCAGCAGGTCCCATACTTCTAACTTTTTTACCAGCAAAATCTGCAGGAACTAAAAGTCTACTCTTAACAGCACCGGCACCCATATACATACTTAGATGTCCAGAACCAAAAATTGTAATACCATGCTTGTCATTAAAAATTTTCTTCAACTCTTGGAAAGTTTTTGTTCCATCTAGACCTTGCATAGCACCAGGTGTAGTTAATTTACCGGCACCGTTAATAACGTTTGCGTATGGCTCAACACTAGCTGTTTTTCCAAACTGACCTGTCATCATCTCTAGGTTACCTTTTGTTAAGGCTTGTGTTCCTTTTGGAACATTGTAAAGAGACTTTGCCCAGTAGATTTGAACTTTACTTCCAGGTATTCTTTTTTCTACCTGCTCAGCAAAGAAAACTTCAGCTATAGCAGCTGGGTGTGGTGGACCAGAATGGTCAGAAGCCCAACGCATTTTAATAGGCTTTACTTTATGACCGTCAGCTAGTGCTAAATTAGTACCAGCTGCGAAAGTTAAGGCTACAGCACTAACTGCACCTAAAAGTGATAATTTAGTAAATTTCATAAATTTCCTCCAAATATTTAGAATCACAAACTATAACGTTATTAGAATGACGTAAACAGTTAATTGCAAGAAATTAAACAAAATTAGTTAATATGTTATGTATATAAATGTTAATAAAACTAAATAGTATTATTCTTCTTAAACAAGTCTATTTCTTCATCATTAAAACCAATGTTTTTAAGGATATCTAGAGTATCTTCACCTAATTCAGGCGCTGTCTGGTCTTGGAAGTTAGTATCAGCAATATGTACGGGTGTTTTTAATAAACTGATATCTTCACCTCTTTTTGTTTTAAGGTGCTGAATATTATCTCTATCATTGAGAAAAGAGTTCTCCAAAGACTGTTTTAGATCTAATATAGGCGCAGCTGGCACAACACCTCCAAACTCATTGAGCCATTCTGAGGTGTTTTTTTTCATCAACTCTTTATCAAGAATAGTAGTAACTTCATCTCTGTTGGATTGTCTTAAGGAAAAATTAATAAACTTAGGATCACTTATTAAGTCTTCTCTTCCAAGCTTCTTACACAATATTGGCCAAAAACTCTCTTTGTTACACATTAAATAAATCCACCCATCTTTAGTTTTGTATAACTGACATGGAACTAAAATGGGGTGGGCTGATCTATCTAACCTTTCAGATTTAAACTCAGTATTTAATGCCCAAGCTGCCATATAACTCTGATTAAACATAGCTGTATCAAATAAATTTACGTCTACGTCTCTTCCAATGCCAGTCAATCTAGCTGATAATACTGCACTCACCAAACCAAAAGACATTGTTAAACCAGACATATAATCAACAATTGAAAGGCCAAATCTAGCAGGAGGGCCATCCGGTTCTCCTGTTAGAGAAAAGTATCCTGCCTCTGCTTGCATTAAATAATCATAGCCTGGCCAATTTTTTCTTGGCCCTTTTCTTCCATATGCTGAACAATGAGCGGCTACTATTGCCTGATTAAAAGGCTTTAGTTGATCGTAGGTTATTCCAAGTTTCTCTGGAACGTCTCCTCTTAAGTTATTACAAACAGCATCGGCAGACTCAACTAACTTCTTAAGTATAATTTTACCTTCATCTGAAAGTACGTCCAGTGTCATACTTTTTTTATTTCGATTTAATGCTTGGAAGAAAATACTAGAGGCTGAATTTCTATTATCTCCATCAATAAAATAAGGACCAATATCTCTTAGATAATCACCACTTGTACCGGCAGGTTCTATTTTAATAACTTCAGCGCCCATATCTGCAAGATACTGCGTTCCAAAAGGGCCAGCTCCATATTGTTCAAATGCAAGAACTTTAAGACCTGAGAGAGGTAAACTCATAGAAGTATCCTTTAATTTTTTGAATCTTCAATTATTTGATCGACAACACTGTGTCCTCTTTTGGCAACCAGAAAAGATCTTACCATGTCCATGACAATAACTTTATCTTGATTTTTTCCCAAATGCCTTACTCTTACAATTCCTTGAGTAGGCCTTGATTTAGACTCTCTTTTATCTAGAACTTCTGTTTCGGAATACAAAGTGTCGCCTACAAAAACAGGAGCTGGTATTTTAATCTCTTCCCAACCTAAGTTTGCGATTGCTTTTTGGCTCGTTCCACTTACGCACATTCCTGTAACCAACGATAAAGTGAAAGCTGAATTCACAAGATATTTCTTAAACTCCGTTTTGGATGCATAATTTGCATCAAAATGGATTGGATGAGTATTCATAGTTAAATTTGTAAACCATACATTATCTGCTTCAGTTACTGTTCTACCTGGCCAATGTTCATATATGTCGCCTACTTTAAAATCTTCAAAGTACCGGCCTGGATCTTCTCTATATCTTTGTGGGCCAACCTTCCTAATTCCATACATATTTTCATCCATCTAATCCTCCCTTGAAATAATTGATCTAGCCACAGCTAAAACTGGTGCATCAACCATTTTACCCTGATATTTAAAAGCCCCTGTTCCTGCAGATTTTGCTTCTTCTAGAACACCTTTAGCCCATTCTAACTCTTGGGCTGTTGGCCTGTAAGCATCATGAATAGGCTTTATTTGATCAGGATGTATTGCAAACCTTCCTGAAAACCCCATTGATTTTACATAAAGCGTTTCTTCTTTACAGCCATCAGGGTCTCTAAAATCCAACCAAACACCATCTAAGGCTAGAGTATTATATAAAGCTGCGGCATTTATAATTTTTCCCCTTCCATAAGCCAAACTTGCTTTGCCCATGTCGCCACCTGTAGAAGCACAATAATCTGCTGAACCAAATCCTATCCCAGAAAACTCAATGTTTGTGGTATCCCATTGTTCAATATTAGCTATACCTCTGGGAGTTTCTATTTGAGGTAAAATGAGAATTCTTTTCCCTAAATCTTCTAAAAAAGTTCTACATTCGTCTGCAGATTCTATTTTGGGAATTGCAATAGAATATGGAAGTGATGATAAAGATTTTAACATCTTTATATCTTCTTTATATTCTTCGGTATCTAATGCGTTAATACGCAATAAAAATTTATCAGGTTGACCATTATAATTATTACTAGCTAAATCTGCAAAATTTGATCTCCCTATATTTTTTTTATCGTGAGCTAGCCCATCCTCTAAATCAAATATTACATTATCCGCTCCAGACCCAAGCGCTTTGGGTAGCCTTTCGATTTTATCAGTTGGCAAAAATAAAATACTTCTCAAAACTCTCTCCTGTAAAACTAAAAATTGTTATTTTAATGAACTAAATTCTGCTCTAATCATTGTCCCATGCTCATCAAGTTCAGGCATTTTGTTTACTTTTGGGATATGATTGTCATGTATTGCACCTGGACCAAGGACTTTAACTAAGCCGTTTTTTGTTTCTATTTCTAAAAAATTATTTTGAGGATGTTTTTTTAGCTGTTCCATATCTGAAATTCTTCCGTAAGCCACACTAGCTTCCTCTAACTTAGAAATAAGTTCTTCTCTTTCAAATGTGATAAATTTATCTTGGATCATTTTTTCTGTTAACTCTCTATTGGCCACCCTATCAGAGTTAGTTTTAAATCTATCGTCATAAGCAATAGCTTCGTCTCCTAGAACTATCTTACATAATTTGACCCACTCTCTGTCATTTTGAATTGCGATTAAAATAGTTAAACCATCCTTACAATCATAAGCGCCATATGGAACGATTATGGGATGTGTCATTCCATTTCTTTTAGGAACCTTATTATTATATACATATCCTAAATAAAATGGGTTCATCCAATCTGCTAATGAATTAAACATAGAAACAGAAATATGCCTGCCTTGTCCTGAAATACTCCTTTGGATCAAAGCTTGCAAAATAGCCTGGTAGGCTGTCATACCAGCAGAAATATCACAGACTGAAGGTCCAACTTTTGCTCTGCCATCAAAATCAGCTTTGTCAGGATGCCCAGTAATGTCTATTACGCCAGTTTCGGCTTGTATAAGCATATCGTATGCTTTTTGGTTTTTATATGGTCCTTCATCACCAAAACCCGAAATTGAACAAGTGATAAGACGTGGATGTTCTGTTCTTAATTTTTTTAAATCTAAACCAAGGCGCTCGAAAGCACCAGGAGCTAAGTTTTGAATTAAAATATCTGCCTTAGATATTATATTTTTTAAAAGCATAATATCTTTTGTATCTTTAAGGTCTAAACAAACTGACTCTTTACCTCTATTCAGCCAAACAAAATAAGCACTATTTCCGAGAGCATTACTATCGTAATTTCTCGCAAAGTCACCTTCTGGCCTTTCAATTTTAATAACACGAGCACCCGCGTCTGCCAATCTACATGAAGTATAAGGCGCTGCAACAGCTTGTTCAACTGTTACAACTAACAAACCTTCTAGGTCTTTACTAGAATCTTGTGCCATCATCAGCTTACTAAACAGTCTACTAATGCACTTACATTATTGTTATTTGGTGAATTGAGCATTGTAGAAATTTCATTAGACTTTGATTTTGATAATAGAGAAGAAGATTTATTGATTATTTTTGTCTCTAAAATATTCTTTTCAATTTCATCTGATAAGTCATGATTATTTTCAATGTTGTTAGACCCATCTTTTATCGAAATTTTTGACTGAGTATTTGATAGCTTGTCATTTGGAATGACTTTTACTTTATCCCTAATTCTTTGCATATTCTCATCAAAACAAATTTCGTCGCTATATGTGTCCAAATTAGAGGTATCTTTTCCGTATATAGACATTGCCGCGGTTAATCTGTATGAAAACTTGGCTTCTAAGCCAGTTTTAGGCTCTTCAATATTACAAACCTTTAGCCAAGAAGGATTTGTTTCAATTGCAATTTCATCAATTGTTTCTGGATTAAAATTATTTTCTTGTTTTAATTCATCCAAAGCTTCCAAGAATGAATGTAAGCCATGACAACAAGCGTGAAATTTATATTTGATCTCAGGAAATAGAAAGTCATCTCCTAAATTTTCAATTGCCCTAGGAGGTATTTTTTTATCCCATCCATGGGTCTGGAAAAAACCCTGATCGCACTCGATAGCATCATCTCGGGAGATGAAACCTAACTTTGAAAGCTTAGCTGCCTCAATACCATTAGAAGCGGCCATACCTGCATGATAAGGTTTACCCATTGTTCCAAATTGTGACTTTATTCCCGAAGCTCGAGTAGAAACTATACCGAGGGCATTAATCGTTTGGTCTTCATTTAAACCTAATAATTTCGATGCAGCAATTGTTGACCCAAATGAGCCACTTGTCGCTGTTTGATGAAAGCCAGCATTGTAGTGAGAATATCCCAGTATATGACCTATTCTAGTAGAGACCTCTACACCAGTCATATAAGCCAATAACATCTCTTCAATCGAAGATTTTAATTCTTCACCTAAAGCCAAAGTGGTTGGAAGAGCGCTAGATGTTGGGTGGCCTACAAAAAGAAAGTGTGTGTCATCATAATCTAAAGCATGCCCTGCTGCTCCATTAGCTAAAGCAGCACCTCTAGCAGAAACATTATGACCAGTGGTAATTACTCTAGCCTGATTAACCCCATTTTCTTCTTTAACCATTTCTGCAACAATTTTTGAAACTGGCTCTTTTTTTCCTGCATAAGCTACACCACACCAGTCTAATATTGACATTTTGCCAAAAAAATTCATTTCCTCATTAAAATTATTTAACTCTGTGTTAAACCCGTAGCTTCCAAATAATTTTGTAATGGATGTCACTTTTTTCTCCTTTAAATTTATTCAAAAAATGCTTCAGCTTGCATAGTCATTCCAGTTCCCTCAACGGCTCCCCAACAACTTACACTACCATCTTGATTTTCTTTAGCTCCAATTATGTAATTACTATTTGCAAAGACTGGAGCCATAACTTTATGGTTAAAGGAGGTTACTGATTTCCCTTTTAATTTTTCTGCCGCTCTAAGTAAAAATGTTGCTTGTAGTGGTCCATGAACAATTAAATCTGGGTAATTTTCTTCATTTTTAGTGTACGGATAATCATAATGAATTCTATGACCAACAAAACCAATAGCTGAGTAACGAAACAAAATAGTTGGGTGCATAAAAATTGTTTCTGTAAAATCTGCATCGTTTGGTATTGTGTCAGAAACACCTGAACCTCCTCCTGCTTTGCTAACATCTCTGTATACAATATTATGAAGCTCATGAAGACGAACTTCTTCATCTACAATATATTCATATTCAGCAGTAACGAAACATAATTGCCCTGTTCTACCTTCCTTCAATTTGATATCGGCAACTTTAGATTTTTTTATAACTGTATCACCAACCCTGAGAGGTTGTTTCACTTTAATTTGACTACCAGCCCACATTCTTCTAGGAAGTGGGACGGGCGGAAGGAAATCGCCTCTTGCTGGGTGAGAGTCAACGCCAAGCTCATCATTCTTCTTTAAATTCCAACCTAGCATCCAATGTATACCGGTTGTTACTACTTCTCCAATTTTTGGGTCACCAGGATCAATATTTAACGTAGCTCTGTATCTTTGTTCAACAATTGGAGTAATATAATCGGTGACAGTCTCTACATTACCGAGCCATTTGTTTAAATGATTAATATCCAGTGCTTCATTATCCATTTGCCGAACCTCTAAAATTTATTATTATTAATTTGTTAACAGTTATATAATATTAAATATCTATGATTTTCAACGAATAAAAATTTAATATAAATAGAATAGTAAATGCCCTCTTTAACTTTATATATTGATAAGTATATTGACCATAATTTAAATCAACAAACTCTAAGAACGATCGAAGAAAACATCGTTGAAATTATTGTAAAAGAGTTTGATGCTAACCAAGATAATTGTCAGATATGTTGGGTTAACTCTGAGATATTTACTTCAAATTATAAAATTTTAGGTGAAATGAAATTTCGTCAAAAAAAAAGTAGAGGTAAAAATAAAAAAGAGAATTGTTTAAAAAAAATTGGCAATATTTTAAAAAATAATTTTAAAGTCTCGATAAGACTTAGAGCCTTTTCAATAGAAAACGCTTCACTAACTGCTTTAGACATCAAGAATTAAAATATCATTCAATAAAACGAAAGGTAAAAGATGAGTGAAAATATTGTAGAGACAAATATTGACGAGAGAGGTGTGGCTGAAGTCATATTAAACCGTCCTCAAAGAAATAACGCTTACAACGGAGAAATGATATCTGAGCTTATTAAAAGTTTCACAGCTTTGTATGAGAATAAAGATGTAAGAGTTGTTATCCTGAAAGGTAATGGAAAACATTTTCAAGGTGGAGCAGATTTAGAGTGGCTTAAAGAGATTGGCAAATTAGACGAAAAAGAAAATATTGAAGTCTCCAGGAGAACCGCCAGCGCTATTAGAGGACTTATAGAGTTTCCTAAGCCAACAATAGCTCTTATTCATGGAGGATGTTTTGGAGGAGGCACTGGAATAGCCGCCGCCGCTGATATTGTCATTGCAAGCGAGGATGCAATTTTTTCTATTGCTGAAGCTAAATGGGGCGTAATGGCTGGTATAATTATTCCTCACCTAAATGCCACTATTGGAGTTAGGAATGTAAGAAGATATGCATTAACTTGTGAACGTTTCGATGCTAATCAAGCTAAAGATATGGGTTTAGTTCATGAAATTTGTAAAACAGGTGAACTTGAGAAAGCTGTAAAACCTATAATTGAAAATTTACTCTCATGCGCACCGATAGCTTTAGAAATGACAAAAAGAAGAAGTCTAATTGAGAGCAATCTCATTTTATCAGAAGAGAAATTTAATGAGCTTGTCATAGAACATTCACAAAAAAGAATGACAGAAGAAGCTAATGAAGGTTTAAATAGTTTTCTTCAGAAAAGAGCCGCTTCCTGGTACCCAAAATAATTTTATAAAGGAAAGACCATGCCCGCTTTAGTAACTAATTCAAAAATTTGGGGAGAAATGTTTGGTACTGAGGAAATGCAAAAGCTATTTTCGGATGAAGAAACGATTCTATTTTATCTCAAAGTTGAGGCAGCTCTTGCTAGATCACAGTCAAGCTTAGGAATAATACCTAAAGAAGCAGGAGCTAAAATTACTGAGGCATGTAAACTTGATATTATTGATTGGAAAAAATTAGAGAAAAGAACTTCAATAGTTGGTTATCCAATCCTTCCATTAGTTGAACAATTGAGCAGCGCAGTAAAAGATGGATATGGACAATATTGTCATTGGGGAGCTACAACTCAGGATATCATGGATACTGCAGACGTACTGCAGATTAGAAAAGGTTTAGAATTACTATCTTCGGATTTAAATGGTATTGCTGATGCTTTAGTTAAAATAATTAGAGATCACCTTACAACACCAATGGCAGGAAGAACTCACCTACAGCATGCTTTACCTGTTTCTTTTGGATACAAAGCTTCAACATGGTTATCAGGAATAGATAGACATATCAAAAGACTAGAAGAAATAAAATCTCGAGTTTTTCATTTGTCATTTTTTGGAGCAGCAGGAACATTAGCATCACTTGGCGAAGAAAACGGATTAAAAACACAAGTTGCTTTAGCTAAAGAATTAGACCTTAATGTTCCTGATGTTAGCTGGCATTCAATTAGAGATAATTTTTCTGAAATTACAGGTTGGCTAGCAATTGTAGGAGCCTCTCTAGGTAAAATTGCATATGACATAATGCTAATGATGCAATCTGAAATCCAGGAAGTTGCAGAGCCATTCCTTCATGGAAGAGGATCGTCATCTACCATGCCTCAGAAAAGAAATCCTATTTCTTCTGAAATTATGTTGGCTTGTTCTAAACTATTACGAGAGCAACACTCATCCATGCTTGATGCTATGGTATTAGATCACGAACGAGCAACAGGGCAGTGGCATGTAGAATGGAGTGCTCTTCCAAATAGTTTTATAATTGCTTCATCATCATTCCGATCAGCTAGATGCCTCTTGGAAGGTCTTGAAATTTCACCTGATAATATGAAAAAGAATATTAATCAAACTAAAGGGTTGATAGTTGCTGAAGCCGTTATGATGGCTCTAGCACCTCATATCGGAAGGCAAGTGGCTCATGATTTAGTTTATGATTGTTGCCGCAAATCAATCAAAAACAATATTCCTTTTATAGACACTCTGCTATCTGAAAATGATATATCTAAAATTTTTAATAAAAATGAGTTGCTTGATATTATTAACCCTAAAAACTATCTCGGAGCTGCCCCTGCCATGGCCAGCAGACTTCTCAAAAACAGATAAAATATACAATGAAAATGCTTATGACAAAACAGAGCCTTACTGATTTTTTAGATAAAGAATTTCCCCAAGTAAGTAAAAATTTTGAAATACTTGATGTAAGCGAAGATAATTTTTCAATGCTAATGAAGATTTCAAATGAGCATTTAAGACCTGGTGGAACAGTATCCGGACCAACTATGTTTTTGTTAGCAGATGTCTCTTTTTATCTAGCAACCCTAAATATTATTGGTCCCAAAAGCCTTACGGTAACAACAAATTGTTCAATCAATTTTTTGAGAAAGCCAAACGAAAAAAATTTGATTAGCAAAACAAGAATTCTAAAATTAGGGAAAACCCTTAGTGTCGGAGATGTGCTGATTTACTCTGAAGGAATTGATGAGGCAGTAGCCCATGCTTCTTTGACCTATTCAATACCTCCAAATTAAATTTTAAATCCGTTCTTTGTGCCACACTAGATGGTCTGACATAAAGGTTGATATGAAGAAATAAGAATGGTCGTAACCAGGTTGCATACGCAAATTTAATTTTATGTTAGTTTCCTTACAAACTTCTTCTAAAAGCCATGGTCTTAAACCATCATTCAAAAAACTATCATTTTCCCCTTGGTCTATTAGAATTTCTGGAAAATGATGCTCTTTTTTAATTAAATCCACGCTATCATAAAGTTCCCATTTTTCTTTGCTTGGGCCAATATATTTTGTAAAAGCTTCACTTGACCAAGTGGCTTTTGAAGGATTAACAATTGGAGCAAACGCAGAGCAACTCTTATACTTTTTTGGGTTTCTTAAAGCCAATATCAGTGCCCCGTGACCTCCCATAGAGTGTCCAAATATACCCTGCCTACTCATATCAAAATCAAATTTATCAGCAATAAGTTCAGGAAGTTCATCTTTAATGTAACTATACATATTATAGTTTTCTTTGTAAGGCTCCATTGTGGCATCTAAATAAAAACCCGCGCCCGATCCAAACTGCCAGTTATCTTTTTCATCCGGTACATGCTCACCTCTTGGGCTTGTGTCTGGACAAATAATAACCATGCCTAGCTCAGACGCTTTTTTTCTATACTCCCCTTTCTCCATTACATTTAAATGAGAGCATGTTAACCCAGATAAATACCACAAAACTGGCGGTTTTTTAACTTTAGGAGGAGTGAAAACAGCAAAAGTCATTTCACAGTTATTGACATCAGAATAATGAGAAAAAACTGACTGAGTTCCTCCATAAGAAATACTTGATGATAATTTTTTCATTAGAAAACAACTACAGATCTTATAGATTCACCAGCATGCATTAAATCGAAACCTTTATTTATATCTTCTAAATCTAGAGTATGAGTAATCATTGGATCAATATCGATCTTCCCTTGAAGATACCACTCTACAATTTTAGGAACATCTGTTCTACCTCGGGCACCTCCAAAAGCTGTGCCTTTCCAACTCCTGCCTGTTACCAATTGAAAAGGCCTGGTCTTAATTTCCTGACCTGCCCCTGCAACACCTATGATTATACTCTCACCCCAGCCTTTATGAGCACACTCTAAAGCTTGCCTCATAACATCTACATTCCCAATACATTCAAATGAATAATCGGCACCACCTCCAGTTAGCTCAACTAAGTGATTAACTAAATCACCTTTAACCTCATTTGGATTAACAAAATGGGTCATGCCAAATTTTTTACCCCAAGCCTCTTTCTTATTGTTCATATCAACACCAACAATCATGTTAGCACCAACCATTCTCAGACCTTGAATGACATTGAGACCTATACCGCCAAGACCAAAAACAACTGCATTACATCCAGCTGAAGCCTTAGCTGAATTAATAACAGCACCTATACCAGTAGTGACACCACAACCAATATAACAAATTTTATCAAATGGTGCCTTTTTGTTTACCTTAGCCAACGCAATTTCTGGTACTACAGTATAATTTGAGAAAGTAGACGTGCCCATATAATGCAAGATAGGTTTACCATTTATTGAAAACCTGCTTGTACCGTCAGGCATAACACCTTTTCCTTGAGTTGTTCTAATAGCCTGACATAAATTTGTTTTGGGATGTAAACAATATTCGCACTCCCTACATTCAGGAGTATACAGGGGAATGACTTGGTCTCCTTCTTTTAAAGAAGTTACCCCTTTCCCAACTTCTTTAACTATACCCGCGCCTTCGTGACCCAAAATTGCAGGAAACATTCCCTCTGGGTCACTGCCTGAGAGTGTGAACTCATCAGTATGACAAATACCTGTTGCTTTAATTTCAACTAAAACCTCCCCGTCTCTAGGACCTTCTAGATCCACCTCCATAATCTCAAGTGGTTTACCAGCCTCAACAGCGACAGCAGCTCTAGTTTTCATTAATTTTATCCCCCATTATCAGAACACAAGTAACAAATATGATTATGGTTTTATATCGATGACTTGCAAGATTTTTTAGTATATAAAATACACTTGCTGTTTTTAATTGAGGAGTTGGTATATGAGTTTTGTTGAAACAGAGATAAACGGCCAAATAATAACTATTAGGCTTAATCGTCCTGAAAGATTGAACGCTCTAAGCACAGTCATTCGTACAGGAATGGCAGAAGCTTTTAATAGATTTCACGAAGATAATGATCTTGAAGTAGCCATTTTAACAGGTACAGGTAGAGGTTTTTGTGCTGGCGAGGATATGAAAGAATCAATTGATCGCGGTATACCTGGATCACCAAAAGAGTTTGTGGAAGAAAATTTGGTTGATCCTTTTCAAACAGGTGCTCTTCAAAAGCCAGTTATAGCTGCTGTTAACGGTTTTGCTATGGGTGGTGGCTTTATGCTAGTTGAAAGATGTGATTTAAGGGTAGCTGTAAAAGAAGCTATTTTTGAAATGTCAGAGGCAAAACGTTGGCTTCTTGGTGGATATAATCACGGTCATTATGGAAACTTGCCTCACCCAATTGCAACTGAAATGGCTTTTGGATACAGAATTTCAGCAGAGAGAATGCATCAAGTAGGCTTTGTGAATAGACTAGTAGAAGCTGAAAATCTTATGTCTGAAGCCAATTCCATGGCTGAACATCTCCTTACTTTACCTCCCGCTGCAAGAGTTAATACCCTTTATATGATGAAACATATGGCTCCCAAAATTAGCCCAAATATTGCAGCATTAGCTGAAAAGTTACATCAGCACGGAGACACAGAAGACAGAATGGAAAGCCGAAGAGCTTTTGCAGAAAAAAGGAAACCTAATTTCAAAGGATGGTTAAAGCCAGAAGATAGATATAACATGCCAAAACTTGATGAAAATTAGAGGTTTAAAATGACTGTAAATAACGGAGCTTTATCAGGTCTTAAAATAGTTGCATGCTCAACTGCACAAGCAGGAACTGTTCCATACATGCTTATGGCTGATCTTGGAGCAGAGGTAATAAAAATTGAAACGCCTGGGAAAGGCGATATGAATAGAGGCTCCGGCTATTTAATGGGGTCAACTGGATCATTTTTTGAAACAAATAACAGAGGTGTTAAAAGTTTAACTCTTAATCTTAAATCAGAAAAAGGACAAAAAATTCTGCATGATTTAGTCAAGGGTGCCGATATTTTTGGACAGAATTTTCGACCAGGTGTAGCAGAGAAATTAAACTTTGATTATGACACTCTAAGCAAAATTAACCCCAAAATAGTCTATGCTTCTGTTTCCGCTTATGGACCGGATGCACCGGATGGCCATCTGCCTGGAACAGATGCAGTAGGACAAGCATTGAGCGGTATTGCTGAGGCTTATTCTATACCAGGTAACAATCTAAGAACTGGTGTGGCCTCAGTTGCAGATGAAACATGCGCCATTCTTACTTTTGGAGGAATTTTAGCTGCCTATATCAATGCACAAAAAACAGGTAAAGGTCAAAAAATGGAAACGTCCCTTGTTGGAAGCGCTTTCAGACTTCTTGGTTGGACAATGACAACTGCAATGTGGAGCAATAAACCTCCAATAACTGGTGCAAGAATTAATGGTACTAGAGAGCGACCAGGAATTGCTGCTTGTTTTAATGATATTGACGGAAAACCATTTGCCATGCAACTTGATCCCAAAGACTGGCTTGAAGCTATGAAAGCTCTTAACTTTTTTGAAACTTTGGAGAAAGAAAACTTAATTGATCTTGGGCTTGCGTTTGAGTCAGAGGAAAATAAAAACAAAATATTAAATAGGCTTGCAGAACTGTTTTCCACTAATAATAGAGATCATTGGATTTCAATTTTAAGGAAAGCTGATATGATCTCAACTCATGTCAACACTATGTTAGAAGCTTCTAATGATCCAAACATTAAAGAAAACAATTACGTAACTAAGGTTTGGTATCCAGAACTAAATAAAAACATGAAAGTACATGGAACCCCGTGGAAATTTTCTAAAACCCCAGCCAATATTAAAAGAGCTCCAAAACTTGGAGAACATAGTAAAGAAATACTATCCAAACTTGGTTATACTGACAATCAGATAAAGGATTTAAGTGAAGAGAGTATTATTTAATTAGAACCATTTCTTTCTTAAATTTTTTAAAATTGGCCACATAATGTTTTGATGACCTTGTCATGTTTTCGATCATTTCTTGACTTAACTCTCTTACAGCTTTAGCTGGAGACCCAACAATTAGGAACCCA
>OZSS01000483.1_pt1 | contig 19038 bp, 20 predicted proteins | sample 1779911 | NCBI WGS metagenome assembly OZSS01 (sample SAMEA2603589, study PRJEB24840) | metagenome | biome: Water; feature: Photic zone; material: Seawater sample | place: Mediterranean Sea | collected 2013-11-12 | depth 10 m | reverse complement strand
ATTCAGCTATTCCACCAGTACCAACAATGCCAACTTTAATCATTTTTTATAATTATGATCTACTTGATATCCTTTTATTTCTATAGGCTGAACAGGTTCTGTTCTTTCCATATTATCTATACCCTTAGCTATTCTATCAATCCAAATACCTGATGTTTTTTCAGGGCAAACCCAATGAATAGAGTTTCTAATAACTCTTTGAACATCTTTATTATAATAAACAGGATAAGATTCGTGCCCTGGTCTAAAATAAAAGATTTTTCCATTTCCTCTTTTATAACATAAGCCTGATCTAAACACCTCTCCACCTTCAAACCAACTTACAAAGACTGTTTCATCAGGTGCTGGAACTTGAAATGGCTCACCATACATTTCTGTCATATCAATTTCAAAATATTCTCCTAAACCTTCAGCAATAGGATGACCTGGGTTACATACCCAAACTCTTTCCTTTTCTCCTCTTTCGGCCCATCTAATATTTGCGGTTGTACCCATCATTCTTTTGAATATTTTAGAGTGATGTCCAGAATGTAAAACTAAAAGACCCATACCTTCTAAAACTCTTTGCTGAATTCTATCAACAATTTTATCTTCGACTAATTTATGTGCCTTGTGACCCCACCAAACAAGCACATCTGTTTTTGCTAATAATTCCTCACTCAAACCATGATCTTTTTCTTCTAGAGTAGCAGTTTTAATTTCTAAACTTTTATCATCAGATAAAAATTCTTTTATACAGCCATGTATACCTTTGGGGTAAATTGATTTAACATGATCATCTTCCTGTTCATGAACATATTCATTCCAAATAACTAAGTTAACCATTATCGCACTCTGTTTCCATGGAATCTATGTCCTAGTAATGCAAGAATAATAATTAGACCATTAAAAAATTGTCTCCAAAGACCACTCCATCCCATAGCAACAATTCCTGTTTCCATATATGCAATTACACCAGAACCAAATACAGCTCCAAATATTGTTCCCACACCTCCCCAAGTTGGTGTTCCTCCAACAAAGACAGCTGCTAATCCTAATAACAGATAACCAAAGCCCTGAGTTGGCCACCACGTAAAATTAATTAGAGTAGAAAATATACCTGCAAATCCAGCACCTATTCCACAAAACATAAAACAATAAATTCGTGTTAAATCAACATTAACGCCCATTTGTGCGGCGCTATCAGGATTATCACCAACATGGTGAACATGTACCCCAAAAACATGTCTATGATACAAATAGTATGCTATTATTATAAAAATTGCTGCCCAAAAACACTGCATAGGGAAACCATAAAACTTACCTACAAGAGCACCGTGCATCCAGTGGTCACGTACTTCTATGACTGTAATGGATTTACTATCACTTACTACAAATAAAAAGCCGCGAATTAAAAATAAAGCTCCCAGAGAAGCAACTAGAGATGATATCCTTCCATAAACGACTAAACAGCCCATTAAAATACCAACAACTGCACCACCAATTATTCCTATAATAAAACCAAGAAAGGGATCAAAGCTAAAATACTTTACTAAACTTGCAAAAACCCATGCCGCAAATCCAAAAGTTGATGCAAAAGAGAGATCAATTTCACCCATTGTTACAATAAAAACAAGGGGTATGACTAAAAAAATGATAATAGGAATTACGGTTAGAACAGCTTGATGAAATTTAGGAGCAAAAAAAACTTGAGGTGCAGAAGCAAAAAAGATTGTCATTATTAAAGCAAAATAAAATAAACTACTTACTGGTCTGCTGTTTTCAGCTAGATAAGACCACAATGTAACTTTTTTTTCCATATTATTCTTTTTTACCTGTTACAGTTTCTTTCATAATTTTAATTAATTCTTCAGGGCTGCCGACATCTTCCTTACTTAGTTTGTGTATTACTTTTCCTCTGTCTAAAATTATAAATCTATCAGAAATATCATATACATGAAAAATATTATGACCAATAAATAAAACTGATCTACCTTTTGCTTTAACGTTATTAACAAAATCAAATACTTTTTGTGTTTCTATTAATGATAATGCTGTTGTTGGTTCATCTAGTATTATTAATTCAGCATCATTATAAATTGCTCTAGCTATTGCAACTCCCTGTCTTTCACCACCAGATAGGTTTCCTACAGGAGAATTTGCATCAATTAATTTTGATGTAAAACCAATTTCTCTAATTATTCTATTTGCTTCTTTTACTTGTTCTTTTACCCTAATAAATCCAAAGGAGTGTCTCAACTCCTTACCCATAAAAATATTCCAAACTATTGATTGTTGAGGAGTAAGAGCTCTATCTTGAAAAACAGTTTCAATTTTTGCTTGCCTAGCTTTTTTAGTATTCCAATTTTGTACTTTTTCACCCCTAATAATAATATCACCACTATCAGGCGGGTGCACTCCAACTAAAGTTTTGATTAAAGTTGATTTTCCGGCTCCATTATCACCTATTAATCCAACAACTTCACCTTCATCTACATGTAAGGATGCTGAGTCTAGAGCGGTAATTCCACCAAATCTCTTACTAACATTTTTTAACTCGATTATAGGTTCCATATTTTTAAGCATATCAGAGGCCCTATATCTAGCTAGGGCCACTGAAATTAAATTATTTATCTTAACCCAGCATTAGCAAGATCCATAACAGACTCATAATTATCTGTAGTTACAAATCCAGCACCAGTATCTTGATTAATAGCACCAGTTCCTAGAACCTTCATTTGACATAATGAAAGTATTGGAAGATATCCTTGAAGGAATGGTTGTTGGTCAGATGTTAAATGTGCATATCCATTCACAAATGCCGACATGACTTGAGGACTAGTATCAAAGCCAATCTGAAGTAATTCATTTGGGCCGTAACCAGCCGCTACCGCAAAAGTTTCTGCATTTCCTAACATTTGTCCACCAGTATGAACTAAGATTTTAGCATCAGGATTTGCAGCTAAAGCAGCTGAAATTACGGGAATAGCAGAGTTAGGATCTGTTGCCATTTCTGGAGTTCCATCCAAAACTACAACTTTCATCCCATGCTCTTCAAAAGCAATTCTAGTGTTATCTTCACGTTGTGCTCTAGAGTAATCTCCAGTAGGAACCATAACGATTGCAGTGTCACCTGCTTCAAAACCAAATAATCTTATTGCTTCTTGTCCCAAAGCATAACCTTGTGTTGCAAGATTTGCTCCAACATAACCGCCACCATATTTTGCTCTAACACTTGGTACATCAACATTCTGATACATCATTAATATTCCAGCTTTATTTGCTTCCTCAGCCAATGGCATTATTGCTTCATCACCTGGGTGTCCCATCATTGCAATACCATCAACACCTGCTCCAATTGCTTGACGAAGTTGTTGTATCATTATTTCAGATTGCCACTCTGAATATAGAATTTCAGCATCAGCACCTGTGTCTCTGATTGCATTTTCTGCACCAGTTTGAACAATACCTGCAAATCCATCACCCTCAGCACCACCGGCAAAGAAATGAATTCTTACATCTTTACACCATCCATCACCTAGATCTCTTTCAATTGAAAAAGATGGCGAAGAAAATGATATTAAAATTAATGAAGAAATTATTATTTTAAAATATTTCATTTTTCCTCCCAGAAAATTATTTTTGAAAATTATTATGTTTATTAACTTAGAATTTAGAGAAATGTCAACTAATAGAGTCTTTTACTTATTCTTTTAGTTTGACCATGGCTGTAAACACCATCAACACCACCATCTCTTCCATAACCTGATCTTTTGTAACCGCCTCCAGGAAGATTTTTTCCATCGACAAACCAATCGTTTTGCCAAATTATTCCTGCTTGAATTCTATCAGCAGTCCATTTTGCTTTTTGGTCATCTGAAGTAAATACTCCGGAAGCAAGACCGTATTTTGTTGAATTAGCTATACTTATTGCTTCTTCTTCATCTTCAAAATCAAAAATTGATGTTACAGGGCCAAATATTTCTTCTTGAGCGATTGTTGCATCAACTTTAACATTATCAAAAATAGTTGGTTGATAGAAATTTCCATCATCTCTCTCAGCTTTATCACCACCTATTGTTAAAGTAGCTCCAGATTGTATTCCTGATTTGACATAATTTGAAACTCTTTGCATTTGATCAGTTGAAATTAAAGGTGTCACTTCAGTTCCATCTTCGTCTCCCGCACCTATTTTTAGTTTTTGAGTTTTGGCAACTAATTTTGTCATATATTCATCTTTGATTTTTGGATGAACAATAACCCTAGACATTGCCACACATATTTGACCAGCATTAGGTTTAAAAATTCCTTTAACTGTACTATCAACAGCTTTGTCAATATCGGCATCAGGATAGATTATAGCTGCAGACTTTCCCCCTAATTCAAAATGAGTAGGAATAATTCTATCTGCTGTTTCTTTTAGAATTTCTGAAGCAACTTCAGGCGATCCTGTAAAAACAATATAATCACTTCCAGGATGTTGAACTAGTTTTCGACCAGTTGTTTCACCATAACCATGAACAATATTTATAATTCCATCTGGCACGCCAACATCTTTAAAAATTTGACCATAAAAATTAGATGATATAGGACACAATTCAGGAGGTTTGATAACTATTGTATTTCCAACAATCCAGTTTTGTGCAACCATTCCTGAAAAAATAGAAACAGGGTAATTCCAAGGAACAATTTGAAGAGCCACACCAAAAGGCTCAAGGACAACATAATTTAAAGTATCATTTCCAGAAGGTATAAGTTTATTTTCTATTTTATCTGTTAGTCCAGCATAAAAATCGAAAGTATCGGCAGCACCTTTGAATTCATCAATACATTGTTTAATCGTTTTACCATTTTCTTGGCTAAGGAGTTTACCTCCTTCTTCTTTTCGTTCTCTTAATTTTTGAGCAATAGCTCTCATCATATTTGATTTATCTTTTGCATCCATATCGACCAAAATTCTTTTATCGAATGCTTTTTTTGCAGCTTTGAAAGCTAAATCTATTTCTTGATCTAAAGCCTCATCAATATTCCCTACAATTTTTTGATTTGCAGGATTTAAAACAGGAATATTTTTTTTAGAGAGTGAATCAATGAATTTACCATCAATAAAATTTCTTAGTTCCATATAAAAAGATTGATAAAACTAAAGGTATAGATGTGTCAAGTATAGTTTAATTATTTGGGACTTGCACAGGAATAAAATACTCAGGATCTTTAGACTTTTTTATAACTGCCGGTATAATTTCTTTATAAGCTTGATATAAAGTTTGTGGTTCTGGCATTTGATCTTTTATAACTTCGTATAATTTAGGAAGATTGTATGAAGGTATCATAGGAAACATATGGTGTTCAATATGGTATTCCATCTTCCAATAAATAAAACTAAAAATCGGATTAAGTCTAACTGATCTTGTCGATAGTCGGTGATCCTTGGCATTTTCTTTTAAACCCATGTGTTGAGTCACACCCCAGACACCATTAATGCCAAAGAATTTTGGAATTAAAAATAAAAATATTGGAAGAAAGGTAGAAAAGTAAATTGAAGCAGCTATTATTGTGACCCATAGTAAGACAAAAATTCTAGAACTATTAATACAATCTTTGATTTTATCTTCTGGAATACAATCTTTCATTACATTGGTTTGGATACCTAAAGCATGTTTTATAATTTCTACGTAAAGAGATTTATGAATAGTGAAAAAACCAATTCCGGGGATAAAATTTAAAATAAAACTTAAAAATGTATGTTTAGCAAAAATACTACCATCAACTTCATAGTCATGAGGGTCAACCGAAGCGGTATAGCTGTGGTGAAGAGAATGGCTCCACTTCCATCTAACAGGTTCAAAATTATTCATAAAACTAGCAATGTTATAGAAGAATTTATTTAACCTTCTATTTTTAAAAGCGGTTCCATGACCACACTCATGCCATATAGCGTCAGCTCCACCCCACATCGTGCAATAAGCAAGATACGCAGGCACAAACCATAAGCTATTCCATGTATATAGGCATAATGAACACAGGGTCCCTAATGATAGTACATAAATAATAATATGTTTCCAACCTTCAAAATCTGACCTTTTGGATAGGTTTTTGAGTGTTTTTCTATCTATGTTAGCCTTAAACCATTCCTCTGAAATATTGTTTATCCCTGTTTGAATTTTTTTTGTCTCTGGCATATTTTGAGTATAAATAATAAATATTTCATATTTTTCCAGTAAAAATCTCTTATTTATTTTATAACAAATGCGAAATATTTAGGTTATTGAGACAATGATCTTTAAAAATTTATGAATCTTACAATAGTTGGTACTGGTTACGTAGGTTTAGTAACGGGAGCATGTTTTGCTGAATTTGGTTACTCTGTAACATGTATCGATAAAGATAATGAACGTCTCGAAAAGCTTAAATCTGGTAAGTGCCCATTTTTTGAACCTGGAATGGATGAACTTTTAGATAAGCACATTAATAAAACAAAATTATTATCCTTTGCTTCTAGTGTAAAAAGTAATTTAGATAATGCAGATATTATATTTATAACTGTTGGAACACCTACACGAAGATTGGAGGATGAAGCTGATCTAAGTTTTGTATGGCAAGTTGCAGAAGAAATTTCTGAAAATATAAAAAAATATTGTTTAGTTGTAACTAAATCAACAGTACCAGTTGGAACCACAAGAGAAGTAAAAAAAATTATTTCAAATAAAGTTGATCAAAAATTTTTTGATGTAGTTTCTAATCCTGAATTTTTGCGAGAAGGATCTGCAATTGATGATTTCATCAGGCCAGATAGAGTTGTGATAGGAACAGATAATCAAAAATCTGAAAATATAATGAGAGAACTTTATAGACCATTATTTCTGAAAGAAACCCCAATTCTAGCTACATCAATAGAAACTTCTGAAATAATCAAATATGCATCCAATAGTTTTCTTGCAACAAAAATTGCTTTCATAAATGAAGTTGCTGACTTATGTGAAGTAGTGGGAGCTGATGTTCAGCAAGTAGCACGTGGAATGGGTATAGATAAAAGAATTGGATCTAAATTTTTAAATGCAGGACCTGGATTTGGCGGCTCGTGTTTTCCAAAGGATGTAAAAGCTTTTGCTTCAACAGCTAAAAAGAAAAATATTGATCTATCAATAATTAATGCCGTGAATAAATCAAATCAAGATCGTATAAATAAAATTTCAAATAAAATTATTTCAAAAATAAAAAATAATTCTACAGTTACTTTTCTTGGTCTAAGCTTTAAACCTAATACAGATGACGTAAGGGATTCTACATCGATGAAAATTGCATCAACAATTTTTGAAAAAGGAATTAAAGTTCAATGTTATGATCCTGAAGCAATGGATAATGCTAAAAAAGAGAATTCTAATCTTATCTTATTTAACTCTGCATACGAAGCTTGTGAAGGGTCGTCTGCAATAATTATTGGAACAGAATGGAATGAATTCAGAGCATTAAATTTTGAAAAAATATCCAAATTATTAAAAGAAAAAATTATTTTTGATCTAAGAAATATTTATATTCCAGAAAATTTAAAAGAAATGGGATATGAATACTATGGAACAGGTAAATAAATTGGAAATTGAGAATTTCGATAAAGAAGTTTTAAGAGAGTATGATATCCGAGGTGTGGTTGGTAACAATATCAATCAAAACACCGCTTATACTATTGGGAGAACATTTGCCTACACAGTAATTAATCGATTAAAATCTAACATAATTGCTACAGGTTACGATGGAAGATTAACCTCACCAGATTTACATAAAGCACTATGTGAAGGTTTAAAAGATTCAGGTGCTAAAGTAATTAATATTGGTATGGGGCCTACACCTATGACTTACTTTGCTCATTACTATCTTAATGCAGATGCTGCTATTATGGTAACAGGCTCTCATAATCCTTCAGAATACAATGGCTTTAAAATGGTTTTAAATAAGCATTCTTTTTATGCCGAAGACATTCAAAGCCTTCAAAAATTAATTGATCAAAATGATTTAAAATTAATCGAAGGTGAGATCATTAATCAAGATATTAAAATTGAATATACCAAAAGATTATTACAAAATATTAATCTCAATAAAAAAATAAAAATTGCTTGGGATATTGGTAATGGTGCGATGGGAGCTGTCATTAAAGAAGTTACAAACAATTTAAATAATTCAGAAAATATATTAATTAATGAAGAAGTTGATGGAAATTTCCCTAATCATCATCCAGATCCAACTGTTCCAAAAAATATGGAGCAATTAATAAAGTCAGTCAAAGATAACAGTTGTGACATAGGTCTAGCTTTTGATGGAGATGGAGATCGTTTGGGTGTTGTAGACAACTTAGGGAATTTAGTTTGGGCAGATCAATACATGTTACTACTATGTACAGAAATTGCTAACTTATACGATAACCCAAAAATAATTATGGATGTTAAATGTAGTAAAGTTTTTTTTGATGAAGCAAAAAAACTTAATTGTGATCCTATTATGTCTAAAACCGGTCACTCTCCAATAAAAGAAAAAATGAAAGAATTAAAATCCCCTTTATCAGGAGAAATGAGTGGTCATGTATGTTATGCAGATGATTTTTATGGTTACGATGATGCAATGTACGTTGCATTACGCTTATTGCGAATATTATGTAATCAAGAAAAATCCTTGAATGAGTTAATTAATATATATCCAAAAACTTATTCAACGCCAGAAACAAGGTTTGATGTTGATGAAACAAAAAAATTTTTAATAATTGAAGAAATAAAACAAAGAATAAAAAATACAGAAGGTAAAATAATAGATATTGACGGTATAAGAGTCGAAAATGATGATGGATGGTTTCTAATGAGAGCTAGTAATACTCAAAATCAACTAACTTGTAGAGCAGAGTCTACTTCTCAAGAAGGTCTTACGTCTTTAATAGCAATTATCGAAAATCAGTTATCTCTAAGCGGTGTAAATTATAAATTTACAATCTAACAAAACAATCACGATTATATTTTTTCAATCTTTTACAAGCTGTATACGCTTCTTTTTTAGAAAAATTTTCAAATCTAGATTCATAAAGTTGTTTACCGCTAACTTTTATGAGAACGATATTTGAAATTTTATCTTTTGTAGAAACTGGATATTTACTTTTAATTAATTTAATTTGTTTTTCAGCGTTATTTCTATATTTAAATGTTCCAACAACTATTGAATAATTATTTTTTTTAACCTCTTTTACTTCTACTTCCTTTTTAACAATTTCTTTTTTATTATCATTTGTTTTTATATTTAATTCAGCAAATTCTTTATCCATAATAATTTTAAGAGATTTATTTCTTTGATTGCCAGTATCGCCTCCAAAGATAATACCGATGAGTCTTTTATTGTCTCTTACAGCGGAAAAAGCTAATTGAAAACCAGATGCCTTTATATACCCTGTTTTAATTCCATCTGCACCTTCATAACTTAACATTAATTTATTATGAGTTTTGTAAGTTTTACCTTTGTAAGAAAACTTTGTATTACTGAACAATTTATATTCATTTGGAAAATTTGTAATAAGCTTATGACATAGTTTTGAAATATCTCTTGCAGTTGTTAATTGAGCTCTATTAGGAAGACCAGATGCGTTTTTAAATGTTGTGTTTTTCATACCTAGCTTTTTTGCATAGCTTGTCATAAGTTTTGCAAATTCTTTCTCATTACCAGAAATATTTTCTGCTACTACTGTAGCCACATCATTTGCTGATTTAATTATAAGCGCATTAACTGCATCTCTAACTTTAATACTTGAACCTTCTTCTAAATATAACTTGCTTGGTGATCTTGATGCAGCAACGCTTGATACGCTCAATTGAGTATCGTAGTTTAGATTTCCTTTATTGATATAATCAAATACAATGTATAAAGTCATTATTTTTGTAAGAGATGCTGGATAATTTCTAGTATCAGCATTGACCTCAAATAAAACTTCTTCGGTATCAAAATCGATTACTATAGCTGCTTTTTTGGCAAATATATTTGATGAAAAACTTAATATGAAAAAACTGTTTAAAATTATAATTAATAATAAATTTTTTTTCATTTTTCTTTGATTAACATAAGATTTTCGATGCTTTCAAACATAAAAATACTTTAAAAAATTTCAAAACATATTATTTAATAAATATGGCAAATGAAGATCAAAATAACAATAATAATGAGGATTTTCAAAGAGGTGTTCTATTAGACACTAAGCCTAAGACAAAAAAACCCTCAATGTATAATGTTTTATTATTAAATGATGATTATACACCAATGGAATTTGTTGTAATGGTTTTAGAAAAAATATTTAATAAAAAACAAGAAGAGGCGACGCAAATTATGCTTCATGTTCATAAAAATGGTGTTGGTGTTTGCGGCACTTTTACATATGAAGTCGCAGAATCTAAATGTAAATCTGTTATGGATATGGCTAAAAAAAATGAACATCCCTTACAATGCACAATGGAGAAAAGTTAATGTTATCACAAAATCTAGAAAAAACTTTAAGAGAGGCTTACCAACTAGCAACAACATACAAGCATGAGTATGTAACTCTAGAGCATTTATTATTTTCTCTTTTGGAAGACCAAGATGCAATTAGTGTTCTTAAAGCGTGTGCAGTAGATATTTCAAACTTAAAAGAAAGTGTTGAAAAATTTATTATTAATGATTTAGAAAATCTTAAAGAGAACTTTACTGGAGAGCCAAAATTAACAAATGGTTTTCAAAGAGTTTTACAAAGAGCTGCTATTCACGTGCAATCGAGTGGAAGAGAGAGTGTTACAGGGGCTAACATGATTGTAGCTTTATTTTCTGAGAAAGAAAGTCATGCAGTATATTTTCTTCATCAACAAAATATGAGCAGATTAGATGCTGTTCAATATATTTCACACGGTATTTCTAAAAGCAATGAAAGTTTTGAAAATGAAGAATTTGTAGATAGTCAAACAAATGAAAATACTGAACAACAAAAACCCAAAAGTGCTTTAGGTCAATTTTGTATAAACCTAAATGAAAAATCTAAAGATGGTAAAATTGACAAGCTTATTGGTAGAAGCAAAGAATTAGATAGAACAATTCAAATTTTATGCAGAAGACAAAAAAATAATCCTTTATTCGTTGGAGATCCTGGTGTTGGAAAAACAGCTATTGCTGAAGGTTTAGCAAAAAGAATTACAGAAAAAAAAGTTCCTAAAATTATGGAGGATGCAGTAATTTATTCTTTAGATATGGGCGCATTACTAGCAGGCACAAGATACAGAGGTGATTTTGAAGAAAGATTGAAGGCCGTTCTTAAAGAATTACAAAAAAAAGACAAAGCCGTCTTATTTATTGATGAAATCCACACAGTTATCGGGGCTGGGGCAACGAGTGGAGGTTCAATGGATGCAAGTAATTTATTAAAACCATCTCTAGGAAATGGCACCCTTAAATGTATTGGATCAACAACATACAAGGAATTTAAAAATTATTTTGAAAAAGATAGAGCTTTAGTAAGAAGATTCCAAAAAATTGATGTTAAGGAACCATCAAAAGATGAGACTGTTAAAATTCTTGAGGGTTTAAAAACTTACTATGAAGAACACCATAATATTAAATATTCACCAGAAGCAATTATTAGCGCGGTTGAGTTATCTAATAAATATATAGGTGATAGAAAGCTTCCAGATAAAGCTATTGATGTTATCGATGAAGCAGGAGCATCTCAATATTTATTACCAGAAGAAAAGAGAAAAAAAATTATTCTTTCTAAAGATATTGAAGCAGTAGTTGCTTTAATGGCAAGAATTCCAACAAAATCTGTTAATCAAAGCGATAAAAACAGTTTAAAAAATTTAGAGAGAGATTTGAAAAATTTCGTCTTTGGTCAAGACAAAGCCATCGAAGAATTATCATCTTCCATTAAGTTGGCAAGAGCTGGACTAAGAGAAGATGGAAAGCCAATTGGCTCATATCTATTTTCTGGGCCTACAGGGGTAGGGAAGACTGAGGTAGCTAAACAGCTAAGTAATACACTTGGTATTAAACTGCTTAGATTTGATATGTCAGAATATATGGAGCGTCATACTGTGAGTAGACTTATTGGAGCTCCTCCTGGTTATGTAGGTTTTGACCAAGGTGGGTTATTAACTGATGGCGTTGATCAAAATCCTCATTGTGTATTGTTATTGGATGAAATTGAAAAAGCTCACTATGATTTATTTAATATTCTTTTACAAGTTATGGATTATGGAAAACTAACCGATCACAATGGTAAGACGATAGATTTCAGAAACGTTATATTAATTATGACAACTAACGCTGGTGCAATTGATGTATCTAAAAACAAAATTGGCTTTAATGCAAAAAGATCTAACGATGATAGTAGCGATGCAATAAATAGAATTTTTTCACCAGAATTTAGAAATCGTATAGACTCAATTATTCATTTTAATCATTTATCTAAAAATATTGTACTTTCGATAGTAGATAAATTTATTATAGAAATTGAAGCTCAACTCGAAGATAAAGGAGTTTCATTATCGATCAATAAAGAAGCAAAAGAGTTTTTAGCTGAAGAAGGTTATGATGAAGTCTACGGTGCTAGAGAGTTAGGTAGAGTAATACAAGAAAAAGTTAAAAAACCGATGGCTGAAGAACTTATCTTTGGTAAACTTGCTAAAGGTGGTCATGTTGAAATTACATGCAAAGATAAAAAAATTAACTTTGAATTTTCTAATAAACAAGAAGTAAAAAAAGAATTAGCCTAATTTTTGAAAGGAAGATAATCTTCTAATTTTTCTTTTTGATTATCAATTAGCTGACTTTCATTATCAAGAAAATTTTGAATAGCTTTGCTAAACTCTTGATCCTTTATCCAATGAGCACTCCATGTTTTTGTAGGCGCATAACCTCTTTGCAATTTATGTTCACCTTGAGCGCCTGCTTCTACAATTTGAATCTTATTTTGAATTGCATATTCAATTGCTTGATAATAACAGAGTTCAAAATGTAAAAATGGGACTTCATATTTTGATCCCCATAATCGTCCATACAAATGAGTTTTACTTAGAAAATTGATTGCAGAGGCAACCATTTTATCTTCTTGATAAGCCATTATAAGTAATATTTTGTTTCTAAAATTATGTAATATTTCAAAGAAAAATTCTTTAGTTAAATAAGTAGAACCCCATTTTCTTCCTGTAGTATCTAAATAACAATCGTAAAAAAAATTTATATGCTCTTCTTTAATATCATCTCCATTAAGTAATTTTACAGTTAAATTATTATTTTCAATACATTGTCTTTCTCGTCTAATAATTTTTCTTTTTCTTGAGGATAAGTCATTTAAGAAATCATTAAAATTTTTATATTCATTATTGTTCCAATGAAATTGTATTCCTGATCTAACCATAATATTATCAATTTTATTCCAATTTGATACATCATTGACAAAATTAAAATGAAGAGAAGAAACATTTATTTTTTTTGCCTCTTCTATCATATTATTAATTACCTGAACTTGCTTTCCCTTTTTATTTTTTACTGATTTGTTTAAAACAATTCTATCACCAGTTACTGGTGTAAATGGTATTGCAGATTGAAGTTTTGGATAATAGTTTATTCCATATCGATGATAGGCATCAGCCCAAGAATGATCAAAAATATATTCTCCAAAAGAATGATTTTTTATGTAAAGAGGACATAATGCGATAATTTTATCATTTTCTTGTTCAATATAATGATATGGCTGCCAACCTGTTTTGGAATTTGCGCTATTACTTTTTTCTAAAGCATAAAGAAATTCATATTGTAAAAATGGATGATCATTACCAACACATTCGTTCCAATTAGAACTTTTGATGTTACTGAGCGAAGAGCAAAAAAAATGTTCACTCATTTGGAGTATTTATTTAATTTTAATTATTGCGTCTATTTCAACAGAAATATTGAGTGGAAGAGCATTTGAACCAACTGCGAAACGCGCATGTCTTCCTTTGTCACCAAAAATATTAACTAATAGATCTGATGCTCCATTTATAATTTTAGGTTGATCAGTAAAGTTGTCATTACAATTAACAAAACCTCCAAGTTTTAAAAAAGTATCTAGTCTGTCCCAATCGCCATTTATAGATGTTTTTAGAGCTGCAATAATATTAATGCAGCAAATTTCAGCCGCTTTAATTCCATCTTCTTCAGAAATATCTACCCCAACTTTTCCACTATAGAGAATTTTTCCATCTATTACCGGTCCTTGACCTGATACATAAACAGTACTATTTGAAATTTTATAAGGAACGTAATTTGCTAGTGGTGTTGGCATATCAGGAATATTTAAATCTAATTTCTTGATATTTTCTTCAAAGATGTGCATTACATATATATAAAACAATTTGGGTGAAGGTAAAGAAAACAAATATGATTAAATTTAAAAAACTATTTATTTTCATCTTCATTTTCTCAATATTTTTAAAAGGAGAGATTTTAATGGCTGATGAAAAAAAAGATATTATACACATGACACTTAAAGATGGTGTTGTTGTAATAGAGACAAAACCAGATGTAGCACCAAAACATGTCAAACAAATTAAGCAACTTATAGAAGAAGGACAGTATGATGGAGTTGTTTTTCATAGAGTTATAGATGGGTTTATGGCTCAGACAGGAGATGTAGAATTTGGGAATTCAAGTAATGATAGTTTTAACTTATCAAGGGCTGGTACAGGTGGATCAAAACTTCCCGATATAGAGGCTGAATTTTCGACAGAAAACCACGGAAGAGGAGCCGTGTCAATGGCAAGAGCTCAAAACCCAAATAGTGCCAATAGTCAATTTTTCATTTGTTTTAATGACTGCTCTTTTTTAGATGGTCAATATACCGTTTGGGCTCAAGTTACTGAAGGTATGGAATATGTTGATAATATCACAAGAGGCGAGCCACCTGCTGATCCAGATAAAATAATTAAAATGGAGATTATTAAATAATTAAATGTTTGTAGCTGACTTGCATAATGATCTTGTGCAAAGAGTTATCGAAGGTGAAGATGTTACTAAACTTACATCGCACGGGCATACGGACATACCAAGATTATTAAAATCTGAAATTGATTTAGAAATTTTAATTATTTGGGTTTCAAGTAATTCTAAAGAACCAAATTTTTTTAAAAGAGCTGATAAAATGTATGATGAGATTGAAAGAATTTCATCACATGAAGAAATTGTCATTCCAAAAAAACTTTCGGACATTAATGAAGCAATAGAAAAAAATAAGTTAATACTCCCAATTTCAATGGAAGGTGGAGAGGGTTTAGAAAATGATATCAATAATTTATATCATTTTATTGAAAAGGGTCTTTTCTATTTCGGCCCAACATGGAATCATTCTTTGGATTGGGTTTCATCAAATTATGATGAGACATACAATTCTTCAAAACTTAAAAATCATGGTTTAAACGAATTCGGGAAAGAAGTCATTTCTATTTGCCAAGATAATAATGTGTTAGTTGATGTTTCTCACATTGGAGAGAAAAGTTTTTGGGATATTGCATCAATAAGTACCAAACCTTTTATAGCCTCGCATTCTAGCGTGTATAATTTGTGTCCTCATTTTCGTAATTTAAAAGATGATCAAATTGAAGCTATTAAAAAAGTAAATGGTTTGATTGGTCTTAATCCATACCCTTTCTTTATTGATAAATCTTTTAAAGAAAGAGAAACTAAAGAAAGAAAAAAATATATTGATGAATTAAATTTTATTGAAAGAAAATATTCAAACAAAACATCTCAATGGATAGCAAAACAACATTTTCTTCAAAAAAAATTAGCAAATATATGTCCGAGTATTGAAATATTTGTAGATCATATTGAGTATGTAATTAATCAAATAGGTATTGATTATGTCGGAATAGGCAGTGATTATGATGGCCTTGATTGTTTGCCAAATAAATGGAGTGATTGTCTTGATCACATGATAATTCAAGAAAGTTTAGAAAAAAGAGGATATAAAAATACTGAAATTGAAAAAATTATGGGTAAAAATATCTTAAGAGTTTTGGAAGAAATCTATAATTAGAAGTATACCAATTAAAACTAAAATTATTCCCGATGTTTTATGAATAAAATTTTTTCTTCTCTGAAAAAAATTGCCCATTCCATAACTTGTTACTATAACTGTAACTATAATATACCAAATGCCATCTATTACAGATGCAGTAATGACAAGAATTGAGTGTGAAAAAAAAGATGCATCTATTTTTACAAATTGTGAAAATACTGCTGAAAACCATATGAGAATTTTAGGGTTTAAAATTGCTATAGAAAAACCCTGTAAGAATGAATTAAAATTTTTTTGATTATTTATATATTCAATTTCTTGATTTTTTTTAAAAATAAATTGGAAGCCTATAAATAATAAAAATAGAATTCCAATAATTTGTATAAATTGAAATAGTATTTCATTTGTTGTTAAAATAATTATTAATCCAGTTACTGCAAAAATTGCGTACACCCCCATACCAATCCCGTGACCAATAGAAGTCAGAATGCCAGCATATCTATTAATTGTAACACTGTTTCTGATAATTAATGCCAAACTAGGCCCAGGAGACATAGCTCCAGCAATACATACTAAGGCAAATTGAAGCCAAAAGATAAAAGTCATTTAATTTTTTGTTAGAGACAAGTATTTTTTAATTGTTTTTTCTAAACCAAATTCAAAGGTATCACAGATCAGAGCATGACCTATAGAAACTTCTTCGATATCATTAATATTTTCTAAGAAAAATTTTAAATTTTCCAAATTTAAATCATGACCTGCATTTAATTTAATTTTAGGAAATTCTTTTTTTAAATATGTTGATACATCTATATAGGACTTTATGGCAGTATCTTTATTCTCTATAAAATTATGAGCATAATCGTATGTATAAAGTTCAACTCTATCAGTTTGTATAACTTCTAAATTTTCCAGTGTTTTAATCGATGGATTTATAAAAATTGAAACACGAATTTTATTTTTTTTAAATTCACTAACAATATCTCGAAGAAATTCTTTATTTTCATGACAATCCCAACCAAATGAAGACGTTAATGCACCAGGTGGATCTGGCACTAACGTGACTTGATCTGGTTTAACCTCAATTACTTTTTTAACAAAAAAATCTGATGGATATCCTTCTATATTGAACTCTTTATTTTCAAATTTTGCCAATAAATTTTTTAATGGCTCTAGGTCAGAAAATTTTGCATGTCTTTCATCAGGGCGAGGGTGCACTGTAATTCCATCAGCACCAAAGTTTAAACATTTATTACTAATATCAATCAGGTTTGGTAAGTCAGCACCTCTTGCATTTCTTACTAAAGCAAATTTATTCACATTTACACTTAAAGCTGTCATAATTTATTAATGTTTATATTTTAACTTCATTTATTTTTTTTAGTAATCAATAACATCAAATTGAAAGGAGTAATATGAATAAATTTTATTTAATCGGAAAATTAAGTCCAGAATACGTTAAAGGATATATGAGTAATCCAGATCAAGATAGAGCTGCGATTGTTGGAAGTGCTACTGAAAAAGCAGGAGGTAAATTACATACTTTAGAATTTGTAAGAGGTGACTTTGACATGATTGCTACAGCAGAAGGCGATTATGAATCAATGCTAGCTATGAAGGTTACAGCTTTACAATCAGGAATGTTAAATGAATTAATCATTTTAGATACAAAATTTGATATGGTTAGTACCGTAAAAAAAGCAGCGGAAGCTTCTGGAACTTATAAAAAAACTTAAGAATTACTTTAAATTTTTTTTCCATATGTTTTAAGCATCCATTCATTAACTTTTGGATGCTTATATACTTCTTCTCTCAATTTATTTAATTTTTTGTATGGCTCTAATATATTAGTTGGTACACCATCTAAAAGTCCTGAACTTAACCATCCGAGTAATCTCCAAATTGCTAAATCAGCAATAGAAATTTTGTTACCAACAAAAAAATTAGAGTCTTTATTTTCTGCAAGTAAATTTTCAAGAAATTGAAACCATTTTGGTAAATGTTTTGTCGCTAATATTTTTCTAGCTAATGCTAATCGATCCTTTTCTTTATCTCTACCAGATAGAGTTACAAGATAGTTAATGTCTTGCGCCGCTTCTATAATTTGATCAATTTGTGCTGCTTCAAATTCATTATTTTTTGGATATAAACCAGATAACTTGCCACAAAATCTTGCAATTGCTCCAGTTTGTGCAAAAATTTTACCATCAACATCTAAAACTGGTAACTGCTTAAATGGTGCTATTAGCCCGTTGGGAAGTTTCCCATCTTTTTTTAGCTCTTCCGTATCTTGACTTTCAAAGCGATAATCTTTGAAAGGAATATCACCAATAAAAAGGGCTAATCGTGCAACCTCAGCTCTCCAAAAGGGTATTTTGAAATAGTATAATGTAATCAATAATTTGTATAAATTGAAATAGTATCTCATTTGTTGTTAAAATAATTATTAGCCCAGTCACTGCAAAAATTGCGTACACACCCATACCAATTCCGTGACCAACAGAAGTCAGAATGCCAGCAAACCTATTAACACTAACACTGTTTCTGATAATTAATGCTAAGCTAGGTCCAGGAGACATTGCTCCAGCAATACATACTAAGGCAAATTTAAGCCAAAAGATAAAAGTCATTTAATTTTTTGTTAAAAATAAATATTTTTTAATTGTTTTTTCTAAACCAAATTCAAAAGTATCACAGATCAGAGCATGACCTATAGAAACTTCTTCGATATCATTGATATTTTCTAAGAAAAATTTTAAATTTGCTAAATTTAAATCGTGGCCTGCATTTAATTTTACACTAGGAAATTCTTTTTTTAAATATGTTGATACGTCTATATAGGACTTTATGGCAGTATCTTTATTCTCTACAAAATTATGAGCATAATCGTATGTATAAAGTTCAACTCTATCAGTTTGTATAACTTCTAAATTTTCGAGTGTTTTAATCGATGGATTTATAAAAATTGAAACACGAATTTTATTTTTTTTAAATTCACTAACAATATCTCGAAG
>OZSS01000481.1_pt1 | contig 19110 bp, 7 predicted proteins | sample 1779911 | NCBI WGS metagenome assembly OZSS01 (sample SAMEA2603589, study PRJEB24840) | metagenome | biome: Water; feature: Photic zone; material: Seawater sample | place: Mediterranean Sea | collected 2013-11-12 | depth 10 m | reverse complement strand
ACTTAGGGCTGTACTTGAAGATATTTTAATGGACTTAATGTATAATGTTCCTGATATGGATAAGCCTAGTAAAATTATGATAACTGAAAAATTTATTTTAGGCGAATCAAAGCCACTAATATCAGTAGGTTCAATTAAAAAGAAGTCAGCTTAATATTTATGCATATTATAGCTGATTTATTTAACCTTTATTAAATATATTCTATACAATTTATCAGAATGATAAGACATCTTATCTTCTGATAAGTTAAATTTATCAAAACATGTTAATTATGTTCTCGGGTATTTACTTTATATTAAAAAACAACTTTCTGTTTAAAATTGCAGGATTGTTTTTAATAACGATATTCATTCAAAATTGTGCTGAGCCTGAAAACAATGACAGTGTTGAGGAGTCTGCCTACGAAAACACGTTGACTAATCAAACTGTAGGTGATGGTAGTTCTGGAGCAATTGATGATTATTTTTATGATTTTAATGATGCAATTGATGCAAAATTCTTCAGATATTCAAAATCAAGGTTCGGAACTTCATATGATAAGTACATAACATCATACCCTTACCCGCCAGACAATATGGTCATGAAAAATTTTCCTGATTATTTGTTGGATGTGGCTCCAGATTCTTTTCAATTTGTCGTGCGTCATCCGATTGATACGCTAGTTATTGGCGCAGATACTATTACATCCGATATTGGGAAGATAGTAGAGGATTCACTTGTTTTATCCTCTTCACAATTTAAAAATCTAGAATCAATTGAGTGGGATTTCGATGCTGAGCCTTCGCTGCAAAGGTATAGATTAAGAAATTCTGCTTGGGTCCAAGAAGACACGATGCTTTATTATGCAGATACATTTGATGTTAAATCATACTGGGCCGTAGTTGATACGCCTCTAATAAATAATGGTTTTATGTTCGTTGATACTGCTGAATGGCAGGATACTAGTTATTCTTTCATTAAAGATGAAATGATGATTTTTACAAATAATTTTGAGTTTACAAAAACTCAGATGCATCTAGATTCTCTTATATTTAGAATTAATACTGATTGTAATGACAACAACAGCTGGGATCAGGCTGAGACAGGAATTGATGACTTCAATGGTGATGGTGACATGAGAGATATCTTTTTTGAAAACAATGATAATTTTGATTACAACGGTGACGGCGCCCTTCAGGACATCGTATATGAGTTTGTGGACAGGGGTAATGGAATTCTGGATCCTGCTGAAACGTATTACGACATAAACGAGAATGGGTTTTTTGATTTAAATGAGCCTTATGAAGACAGGAACTGTAATGGGAGGTGGGATGATGCAGAAATAGTTGATTCAGGTAATGGCCGCTTTGACGATGTCGAAGAATATACTTTTAAAGATGCTGATGGTGATGGTGAAAATGAAAAACATCTATACAAAATTGGTTCTGTGCCAAATAATATTCTTGTGGATTGGTCAGACTCAGAAAGTCCGCAGCTTTTATTGAGTATTAACATTGGAGATGATTTAATCGATAGGTGGGGCAATGTGTATGAAGACATTATTGAGACTGTTTCATTTGTTGACGTAAAACGTAAAGAGGTTGGAGATATTGACTCGCTCGTAACCCTCTATACTAATGATGTAGTTGGAGTAATAGATAGTCCTGCTCAAAACCCTGATGATTTCTATGTAACTAAAACAGAATTCATATCAAATAGAACAGGAGATGATGGTCTTAGAGTTGATTATGACTATCAAATTTTTTCAAAAGATGATCATATTAATCAACACATTTATAAAAGTTATTTTTTACCTTTGGGCTTTTACTGGAGTGAGTATCAGGTCGATCAAGGATTTTGGCAAAAAAATCAGCTTGAAAAAGATATTTATATGTATACATATAATGGACTTTTGCGGGATGGGGAGCATGTAGACACTGCTTATTACGATTCCACTGAAATTGCAGTTTATTTAATTGAAAAATCTTTTCAAGTTGAAAAATCCCAAGTAACTGTACCTGCGGCTAAAATAAGGTCAGTATTTGAAAATGGCTCGTATACTTGTTTAAGGGATTACTCCATTGCTGATTTAGATTCAGACTGTCCGCAAGTTGATACAACATTCGTGGATTGTTTTAAAGTTACCACAACCACAAATATGACCATGATGGGTTCTGGTGTTGAATATGGGCAAAAAGTTTATACTTGGTTAGCTAAAGACCAAGGAATAGTAAAAAGTGACCTTTACATTCGCTGGACCGAAAATCCGTATTTTGACAACCCTAATGTAACAGGAGAGATTGATGAGAGTGGGCAAGTCTGGTCAGGCTTCTCTAGGATTGAGCTAGCTGAAATCAATGTCGAGAAATCTGGAAATGTTTTTCGTAGGCTCTCTAGTCCAGCTCAGATAGTTAAAATACAAGATTTTGAGAATATCCCAGATTTCGATTATGATCCATATAAGATTAGCAATCAAACTGGATTTCATACAATTAATTTTGATGAGGATTTAAGATGATAAGCTCCATTAAAATTATATTTCTGATATGTATCAATGTAGTTTCATTTACGCTTGCTGGAACTGATGGCACTATAAGAGGCAAAGTAACAGATGAAGAATCAATGGAGCTCCCCGGGGCAACTATTTATCTGCCAGAACTAGGTATCGGTGCTGCAGCAGACCCTGGGGGTAATTTTATTATTCTCAATATACCTGTAGGAAAATATGATGTCGTAGTTCAAATGGTAGGTTACCAAAAGAAAACGTATAAAGAGGTTCAAGTTGTGATGGACCAAACTGTATGGTTGAACCCCACTTTGCTGGTGGCTGCTGTTGAAGGCGATGAGGTAGAAGTCTTGGGCACTAGGCCATTAGTCGAGAGAGGTGCTACTTCAAAAAAAATTACTGTTGATAAAGAAGCTATACAATCGCTACCTATTAGAGATATGTCAGAGCTTTATTCTTTGCAGTCAGGCGTTGTTAAAGTTGAAAGTAAAACTAGAGGTATTCCAAATCAAGAGGAGAGAGGCTTAGAGGAAGTCCATGTTAGAGGCGGAAGGTCGGGGGAGATCGCATACATGATAGATGGTATGTATGTCAGAAATCCAATATTTGGAGGTATTGGCTCTGGTACTAGGCTGAATTTATTCGCTATAAATGAGTTTGATTGGCAACCAGGAGGTTTTAATGCGGAATATGGTGACGCTATGTCAGCTGTTTCCAACTGGCATACTTCTTCCGGTGGAGAAAATATAGAATATCATTTTGAGTATGAAACGAGTCTTGTGGGCGCATTTATTAATGGATTAAGAGGTAAAAAAGACGACACTGAAAACTTTGATAAATTAAGGGGGCTTAATGATTACAACTTTGGAATTGGTGGCCCTGTATTAGGCATTCCTCAACTTAGATTTTGGTTTAGTGGGCAACATACCTCGGAAGAGAATTACAGTGTCTATGAATTTGATGATAGAATATATCTTGGCGAAGATCAAGATTTGCTACTAGATACACTAGCTTTAAATAAGGAAAGCCTAGTTAATCCATGGGATAATATTGCTGGATTCAGAGGATTTGGCTTTGATAAAACTACTGATATTTTTGCAAAGCTAAGCTACAATCATTCAAGTAAGCTGAGATTTAATTTGAGTTACTGGCGTGTTGCAAATCATCTGCAGGCATTTAATCCAAGATATTTATATTGGGACGAGGGTAGAAATGAATTATTTCGAGACACTTATAGAGTTAATTTCGAAATAAATCATTCTCTAACGCAACGGACATTCTACACAGTTCGCTTTGCCCGTTTCATTCAAGATCAATTTCAAGGCGTTCGTTGGAGGGATAATGATAATGATGGCTTTCCAAACTGGTTTGAGTGGCGCCATCCAGCGGGCAACAAAGAAATATCAGACCCACACAACCCTTATGTTGTTCCATACACCATAGGCGAGGATGGAGATACTTTAAGATATACAAATAGAGATGATTTAAGCGGATGGTATGTAGGCGCTACTCCTGGGATGTGGAATTGGGAATCTGCAGAAAAGTTTGATGATTCAAATGGTAATGGCGTGTGGGATGTTGGTGAGAATTTTACTGATTGGGATAATGACGGTTCATGGGATGGCCCAGAAATGGTAAAAGAGCTAGAGTACAGAGATAATAGCTATTGGTTAGAGCCAGAGATGTATGAAGATTATGAGCCTTTTTTGGATTATAATAGCATTAGGCTTCAGTTTGAAAATGTTCCTGGTAATTCACAAGCACCATCGAATATACCGTGGGATCCAGATAATATTTATTATTACATGCCTACCCCGCAAGGCTATGTATGGGAAGAGGGCCGTGCATTTGGTGGGCACGATAATTTTTACGCAGATTCTAGAGCTACGACAGATGAAGTTAGAGTTGATTTAACATCTCAAATAACCGATAAGTGGAAGGCTAGGTGGGGATTTGATTATAAGTATCATAGGTTAAATTTTTACGAAATTGTTAGTCCATGGTTAGGGCAAGCTGCTACTAGGCAGACTTTCGCAGAATATTGGCAAGATACTGGTCCCGATGGATTGTTGCCTATTGATAGTGGTTATGTGAATCCTGATATCGGTGAAAATAATGGAAGGTGGGATGAGGGAGAGAAGTTTTCAGATTCTAACCAGAATGGAAGGTGGGATGACTATCGTGAGCCTGAAGAATTTTCAGCCTACATGCAAAATACTTTTGAAGTGCCATGGATGGTTATCAACTATGGGATTCGTGTGGATGCTGTAAATTATAATACGCAAATATGGGCCGATACTTCCGGTAAATACACTCCTGGTACGCCTTGGTATTATTCTGATTTAAATGATAATGATCAATGGGATAGTAATGAGGAAGTAAGCGTTCTTGCTGGTCTTCCTAGGCAAAAAGTAATTTTAAAAAATGCAGACTGGTTTTATAAAGTTAGTCCCAGAATAGGTTTTAGCCATGTAATTACTGACAAGTCAACTTTCACATTTAATTATGGACTGTATTATCAGACCCCTACTTATCAGAATATTTATTTAAACACGAATAGACTTGAAGACCCTGAAGAGTTATTTGAAGAAGGAGAAGGCCAAGTGGGTAATGCTACAATGAACGCTCAGAGAACCCAATCTTATTCAGCTGGTTTCAACGTTCAAGTTGGTCAAAATTGGTCCTATTCTATGATGGCATGGGTAAAAAACATGGATCAGCTAACAAAAAACACATTTCAAAGATCAGGTGTTTATTCATATAATATTAGTGATAATGGTGATTACGGTAGCGCAAAGGGAATTGATTTAACATTGAAATTTAGAGGTCGGGCTTTTGGTTCTCAATTGCAATATACTTATTCAATTGCAAAAAATAACAGTGAATATGCTTGGGCTAACGTTAGTGGACAGTATGTTGACGCGCCAAGTCAAGAGTCATTGCAGTTTTATGACAGACCTCACGATCTAACATTTTGGTTATACACAGGCCTTCCATTTGGAATTAATGCTGCTCTTACAGCTTTTTATCAGAGTGGAGGTCCATACACTCCTTATATTTTTGCTGGAAAAGATCCAAGACCTGATGAGAAAAATATAAATACTAAGCGAGGACCAGCATTCAGAAATGTTAACCTCAATTTTAATAAATATATATCTATAATGGATCATAGAATTAGTGTTGGCCTTAGTGTATATAATGTTCTTGATATTAGAAATGAAGTAGATGTATGGCCATTGACTGGTAAGGCAGGTAATCCTGGAGCGTACTACACAGATAGAGTAGGGTTGCCAGATTCTGAACATTATCTATCTAGTGCATATTATGATCGCCCTTGGAGATTTTCGCAACCTAGAGAAATAAATTTTAATGTGAGGTTCGACTTTGATTAAGAACAAAAATTTGTTTGCAATTATTGCAATTATATCTTTTGCCACAATAAATGTTTTAGCAAATCCAAATAAATATGATCGTTATAAAGTTATAGATTCCTTTCGTAAAACTTCCTCAGCTAGAATTGGAGATTATCCTTTTCCAACTAATCCAATGAACGACAGAGCTATTGGATATTTACTGCAAGGGAAAATAAATAATGGTATATCCAATTATGGTAATATTATAAACTGGGATGAGCAGCCATCTGGTCTCTGGGGTGATTATTCTTATCTTCCATCAGTTGCATTTTTAGCTGGGTTGCCAGGGCACAAGCGGACTTCAGAATTTGAATGGGAGCAGTTAGAATCGGTAGTAGACTCAGAGGGGAATGTGCAGTATAGCATATGGCAGTCGCAGAGTGCATACGAAGCCTGGTATGATAATGGTGATACTAATTTCGTTGGTATTCTTTTTAATGCCGAAGAGGATTTTGGTAAATGGGATCCGGACAGTGTTTCAAAAAAATTATCAGTCGATGATCTAACCGATGCTTATCAATGGGTTGAGGACTCTGGTAATTCTAGTATAATTATTAGCACCCTTGGTGAAAATGATCCTAATCGCTCTTCAGCTAGGATTGGTTTCATTCATCCTTGGGCTTTAAGACCTAAGCTTAAAAGTCGTGAAGATCAATTTGATCTATATGATTATGGTAAGGATCAGGAAGAGTGGACAGCGGATGATAATTTATTTTATTATGGAGCTACCGCATCTGAATCTTGGTTTACAAGGAGTGATCCTTCGTTTAATACTGATTGGCATGCTAGTACAATGTCTAGAACAAATACCCATAACACTGAAGTTACAGCGGGTGATTTGTTTGGAGATACTTATGTGACCGATGCTGGAGATACTTATCCTTTGTTAGCCCATAGTGATTATTCTTCTACTTGGCCTACAAGGTTTAACTCTGAGCTTGCTGAAAATGAGGCATATTGGCCTGGCAGGTGGAGTCAGGATTATAATACATTTCTACCGGGTTGTGATAACTCTAGAAAAGATCCGGATTGTTGGGAGGAAGTACCTGGTCGGTTTGTATCGGATATGGATGTTTACATGGAATTTGATGATAGGTGGGCTCATCGCGGCAATGTAGTTAATACAAATAATGAGTATGAAACCACCGGGTATCCAACGGGGTTAAGGGTGATGGCAACTGCCCATTCATATGGAGTTTCATATGCTGAAGATATAATGTTCGTAACAGTAAATGTTCGTAATGAAAGTGGCGACTGGTGTGCAGAAGACGAATATGGAGTTCCTGTTTTAGATGACGATGGTAACCAAATTTGCGGAGAAGGTATGATCATGCCTGATGGGACAAAATTAAACCGCGGAAAAGGTTTTGACTACAAAGATATGTCTCTAGGTTTTTATATGGATGCAGATGTATTAGTTGGGGATAAAGGTGGATATAACTCCGGACTTCACACTAACGATGATGATTATATGAAGTACTATTATGAGTTTTTTGAACTAAACGATGAAAGATTATCTGTTAGCTTGGCGATGATCGGTGATTATGATGGTTTGTCTGGTCTACCTGGTTATGCCATGGATCCAGATACGCCAAGTCCTGGAAATAGTTATGGAGTCGTTGCAACCCAAATGTTGGATTCGCCAAGAGCTACTACAGAGGTAGATTTAGACCAAGATGGCACAACAGATATTTTTCCTGGTGAGCCTTTAAAAATGACAGACTGGCACTGGTTTGATTGGTATAGTAGGCCAGGAGTTACGCAAGCAGAGGGTAACTCTAGTGGTTGTTTAGCTGGTTCTCCAGGATGTCCGCAAGCAAGGAATAAAGAAGAGATTCTCTATAAGATTATGACAGGTGATACTACCAATTTAATGGCAGACGAGCATGAGTGGTATTTTCATACTCCAAACCCTGGAACTGATTTAGGTACCGAGCTAAACCCGCACTTTGATTCATTAGAGGGCTTGAAAGAAGAACCTGCATTCTTAAGAGAACCTGATGGATTAGATTGCGTTTTGATTCTGAGTTGTGGTCCCTTTGACCTTCCTGTTGGTAGAGAAGTTCCATTTTCTTTCTGTATCATTTTCGGACAGAATGAGGAAGATCTTATTAATAATGCCAAATTTGCTCAGGTAATGTATAATTCTCGATATCAGGGCTTTACCCCGCCAACTAGGCCAACAGTTCATGCTGTAACAGAACAAGGTAAAGTAAAATTATATTGGGATAATCGTGCAGAGTCTTCAAAAGACGTTGTTACCGGTTATGCCGATTTTGAGGGGTATAAGATATATAAAAGTGAAGACGGTGGTGAAACTTGGGGGATGCCTAGCGATATGGTCTATGATACAGATGGAATATTTGTCGGTTGGCAGCCTCATGCACAATTTGATCTCTCTGCTGAAGAGGATTCTCTTCATTGCACGTATTCGAATGATTACGATTGTGCTGAAACTGAATCTAGAGGTCACTCAATCAAAGGTCAAGACCCATATTCTCCTTGGTTTAATTTGGGGTCAGATACTGGGTTTGAGGCGATTAGGCTAGATGAACCCTATGTGGTAAATGGAGATAGTTTTCATTATGTTTTTGAAGATACTGATGTCATAGATGGACTCGAGTATACATACTCAATTGTAGCGTATGATATGGGTGTTGAACCTCCATTTAAAACTGTTTATGAACCCGTTGGCAATGGGCAGTTCAACGCGGTGATAGATACAAACTACTCAAATCCTGATCAGTGGGCTAACCCTGATGGGTATGCTTATATTGAAAATTCTAAAGGCACTACAGTTTTAGATAGGAATTTTGTTCAAGTTTATCCTGGCGTACAGCCGCAAACGAGTTTAGATAATGTTGGAGTAGTTCCGAACCCATATATAGTTAGATCGGGTTACAAAGAAAGTGAGTATCTAAGGCAAATTAGATTTACAAATCTACCTAGCGAGTGCACAATTAGTATTTATACTGTTACAGGAGAATTTGTGTTTGAGTTCCAGCACGTAAGTTCAACTTCTGGAAATGCATGGTGGGACATGCGTACAGTAAACAATCAAGAGGTCGCTCCTGGCTTGTATGTTTTTCACGTTAAAGGTGCTGGTAAAGAAAAGATTGGAAAGTTTGCGGTGATACGATGAATAAATTTTTAGCATTATTATTTACTGTATCTTTTTCGTTTGCTCAGTTTCGTGATATCCCTGAGGTTGTCACAAAGGTAGCTACTTCAACCGCAAATTGGTTGAAGCTTGAGACATCTGCTCGCGCTATTGGCATGGGAGGTTCTCATGTTGCTTCCGCTAGGGGTATATCTGGCATTCCATACAATCCTGCTAGTGCTGCATTTATTGAAAGTAGTGAGGCTTATTTTTCATCGGTTAATTACATTGCAGGCATCCAGCACGGCATTCTCAGTTATGGACGTAAAATGGGTCCATCCGATTATGTTGGACTTCATCTATTTTATTTAGACAGTGGCCCAATGGCTGTTACAAATGAGTATTATCCTGATGGTACTGGGGAAGATTTTAGAGTTGTTTCTACTGCATTTAGAACAACATACGCTCGCAAGATGACTGACAGACTGAAAGTTGGTGGTTCTCTAAATTACATTCGAGACGTGATATACGAAGCTGACATGCAAGCTATTGCTTTTGATATAGGGTCAAATTTTGATACAGGCATATATGGTGTTATGCTTGGTATGAGTATTACAAACTTTGGTCCTGAGGTCCAATATAATGGTGAGAGTTTGCATATTACTGTGCCAGATACAATTGATGTAGATGAGCGGGTGAGTAAAATTACAACTAAGTTTCCTCTTCCCTTGGTTTTTAGACTTGGCATAGAGAACGAGGTGGTTGGCCCTAATAGTGTATTTATTAAAAATCCTCAGCATAGTTTAAAAATTAGTATCGATGGAATTAAGCCAAATGATTTTACGGTGTATGGGACCATGGGCTTAGAGTATAGCTGGCAGAACTTAGCTTTTGCTAGGATGGGCACTCATTTAGGTCATGATACAGCAGGCTTAAGTGCTGGAGCAGGGTTAAAAGTGAGGTTAGGTAAAATTGTTGCATTAGTTGATTATGCTTTTGTGGATTATGATCTATTGAAGTCAACACACCAGGTCTCATTAGGAATAGAATTCTGATTATGAGATCGGTAATTATTTTTTTAACAATCATTAACAGCTACATTTTTAGCCAACAATGTTTTTCTGATGCTGGCCAAGATAAGACTGTCTGTGGAGGCAAAAAAGTTGGAAGTAATTACCGGGTTTATCTTGATGGTACTAATTCTAGTATTACAAATGGTTCATTAAATTATGAATGGTCTTCGCTAGATGATGGTATTTCATTTTCAAGTAGTCAATCGAGGAGAGCAGAGCCCTACTTTAACTACCCGCAAAGTTTGGCAGAGGATAAGCAGTTTAGAATTCAGCTAAGAGTTTATGATGATGATGAAATTTGCGAGGATTTTGATACTGTACTCGTTGTTTGTCAAGCAAACATGTGCCCTATTCCTGATTTAGGAGATAATCTTATTGTTAGTAGTGGTTGTGAATCAAATGTCCTTTTAGATGCGTCTGGATCTTCTGACCCTGATGATTCAGATCTAAATTTCAATTGGCTATCTTTAAATGGCTTAAATGCGAACATAGTTAATTCGACTTCTTCTGTATGCTCATTTAATTTTCCTTCAATTTCTTCTGATCAGGAATATCAGTTTTCTGTAACAGTTGATGATTCTGAAAACTTTATTAAAGATACGATCACAGTAATGTACCTTAAAAATGCCGCTCCCATAGCTAACGCCGGAAGTGATTTTATCACATGTGAATCAAAGTTTACTATTACTGCTAAAAATTCATATGATGAGGATTGGAATGGTTTAGCTTATTCGTGGTCTGTCATTAACGGTAGTTTAGACCTTGACAATAGCTCATCCTCAGAAGTTAATGTAACAAGTCCCATTGATTTGCAAGTAGATACTGAGTATCATTTCGAATTAGAAGTTATAGAGACCATTGCCGGTCGACAATATTGCAGTGATAAAGATACTGTTATTGTTACAATTAAGGAAAATATTTGCCCTATTGCTGATGCTGGTGAAGATGCTAGAATTCCAAAATTTAATACCTCTTCAGTAACATTAAATGCTAATAACTCATTTGATCCTGATGGTTCAGATTTAACTTTTCAATGGGTTAGTCCAGCTGGAGAATTGTTTAATGGTTCGGAAATTATTGTAACAGATTTAAATGTTTTCTCGCCTTATTCTAAGTATACCTATCAATTGCAAGTAACAGATAATCAGGGTTCAACATCTACCGATGAAGTTGACGTTATTTTTAGTCATTTTTCAAAACCAAATGCTCCTAAAATATATGCTGTTGCTGATCATAATCGCGTTCTGGTCTCATGGGATGCTAGCGCAGAATCTTCAATAGATTCTTTAACTGGATATGCTGACTTTGAGGGGTATAAATTATATCGCTCTATTGATGGAGGAGTAACTTGGGGTGGTAATGAAAATAAATTATATGATTTCGATGGTAATTTTGTAGGATGGATTCCTTATGCTCAGTTTGACCTAGATCTGGATAGTGATAAAGAGCATTGCATTTATACAAGTGGAGATTGTGACTCCGATGACCCCAAAAGAGGCACTTCTATCGCAGGCCTTGACCCCTTTGCTCCGCGGTTTAGCTTAGGAGTCAATTCTGGAATATCCTATGCTTTTATAGATTCAAATGTAGTCGATGGTGTAGAGTATACTTATACTGTAGTTGCCTATGACATTGGTCTCGCGCCGTTCGAAATGGAATATACTTTTGATGATTCTATGCAAACCTATACCTCTGATACTGTTTGGGCTGAAACAAACCCTGATCGGTTTATGGGTCCAGAAAATATAGACTACTTTGATGTCTACAATAGCCTTATAAGGTCCTCTCCAAATCCTAATAGGGGTTATCCATATTTAGAAACAGATAAAGGTTCTTCTCCACTTGATAGGAACTTTATAACAGTTGTACCAGGGTATACACCAAGTAACATCTCTTTTCCTGATGAAAGAGATATTGAAGCAATCTTTCTTTCTGATACAAATAATATTGGTACTGGAAATAGAGGATACTTCATTGTAGACAGGAATGAGATCTCATCAGACAAATTATTAAAGTATGAAGTTTCAGCTAGTCAAGGTATGGAAGCTATTGATGGAATTGCGGTCGAGAACCCTCTGATATATGTTTATGAGATTGATGAAAATGAACAGCCAAAATATTCTAAGTCTTATGATATTACTAATCTCACTTTTTTTGAAAATGATTCATTATCAAGATTGCCAGGATCGCACATTGAGGAGTCAAATATAATCGTACCTGAATTTCAACTTATTCAACCATTGGATAGATGGAGTGATATGATGGATGGTATACGTTTTCGTTTTGACAATGCTACTGAACTTTATCCAGCAGCAGTCCCTGCTATAGAGCCCTTTGCTGATTTGATTTATACTTCTGACGGCGTCCCTTTAGATTCAGTAGAAATCGCACAATGGTTTTATGTTGATAATATTAGCCTAGAGCTTTCATACACAAATTATGCTAGCTACACAAGAAGACTAAATTTTGATTATGAAGTAGAATTTTTCTCAGAGGCCGTGGGTGATTCAATTTCAGTTGGTGCTGGCATAATGGGGCTACCCTTCAGGATTACAAATACGTATACTGGTAAAAAAGTTGGGCTCACATGTTTTGATTTAGGCACAAATAACAATCCATCTGAAGGCTTAGAGAGCGGTGTGGGTGATTTAAGCTGGACCAAAGGAGAAGAAATATCCTTCACGAATGATACAATATCTATTGCTGGAGAGGAGCTTCCTAAGTATAATTTTAACTTAAGAATTAATTATCGGATACCCACGGGTAAGCAGTTTAGTATGGCCTGGTCCCCTACCTTGGATTACTCTGAGAACGATACCGTTTTCTTTAGTCAGATGTATTGGATTACTTCTGGTCCTTCTAAGAATGTTCAGCCTTCAGTAGCATTTACTGATAATAATGGTGATGGTTTGAATGATAATACTTGGCGACCAATTTACCCATGGAAAAATGGGACTAAAGTATTTTACGGTCCATCAAAATTTTATGAAGATGGAGATAATTGGATTTCAGATATGAGCGTCTTAGGAAAAGTATCTACTGTTGCCGACACCACATTAGATACTATTAAAGTTGTTCCAAACCCATATATAGTCAGATCTAGATTTAATGAAACATCGATATCCAGAAAATTAAGATTTACCAATTTGCCGCAGGAGTGTCGAATAAGTATCTTTACAGTAACTGGGGAATTGGTGAAGGTGTTGGACCATAATAATCAATTTGATGGAAATGAATGGTGGGATTTAAGAAGTGCGAATAATCAGGAGGTTGCACCAGGTTTATATATTTATCATGTTGAAAGCAATAATGGTAAAGAAAAGATTGGAAAGTTTGCGGTGATACGATGAATAAATTTTTAGCATTATTATTTACTGTATCTTTTTCGTTTGCTCAGTTTCGTGATATCCCTGAGGTTGTCACAAAGGTAGCTACTTCAACCGCAAATTGGTTGAAGCTTGAGACATCTGCTCGCGCTATTGGCATGGGAGGTTCTCATGTTGCTTCCGCTAGGGGTATATCTGGCATTCCATACAATCCTGCTAGTGCTGCATTTATTGAAAGTAGTGAGGCTTATTTTTCATCGGTTAATTACATTGCAGGCATCCAGCACGGCATTCTCAGTTATGGACGTAAAATGGGTCCATCCGATTATGTTGGACTTCATCTATTTTATTTAGACAGTGGCCCAATGGCTGTTACAAATGAGTATTATCCTGATGGTACTGGGGAAGATTTTAGAGTTGTTTCTACTGCATTTAGAACAACATACGCTCGCAAGATGACTGACAGACTGAAAGTTGGTGGTTCTCTAAATTACATTCGAGACGTGATATACGAAGCTGACATGCAAGCTATTGCTTTTGATATAGGGTCAAATTTTGATACAGGCATATATGGTGTTATGCTTGGTATGAGTATTACAAACTTTGGTCCTGAGGTCCAATATAATGGTGAGAGTTTGCATATTACTGTGCCAGATACAATTGATGTAGATGAGCGGGTGAGTAAAATTACAACTAAGTTTCCTCTTCCCTTGGTTTTTAGACTTGGCATAGAGAACGAGGTGGTTGGCCCTAATAGTGTATTTATTAAAAATCCTCAGCATAGTTTAAAAATTAGTATCGATGGAATTAAGCCAAATGATTTTACGGTGTATGGGACCATGGGCTTAGAGTATAGCTGGCAGAACTTAGCTTTTGCTAGGATGGGCACTCATTTAGGTCATGATACAGCAGGCTTAAGTGCTGGAGCAGGGTTAAAAGTGAGGTTAGGTAAAATTGTTGCATTAGTTGATTATGCTTTTGTGGATTATGATCTATTGAAGTCAACACACCAGGTCTCATTAGGAATAGAATTCTGATGATAAGATCCATTTTATGAGCTATTGCATTTATCAACGACTATAGATTACCTTTTTAGTCGATTTTTTGTGTTTTTTAGACCTTAAGCTTCGGGAGGGTTATAGTATGAGGTTAACGTTAATTAGTTTTTTATCTTTTTTTGCAATTACATATTCGCTTGGTGAAGATGTTGTACGTGATGAAACTTTAGACTCTAGTATTGAGAATGAGAGGACAATTAGTCCTATCAAAGAAAGAAGTCCAGCACACACAAATTCAAGAAACTCAAGCTTTGTTTCTTACAAAATTGATAGCTCAAAAAATGGTTATGGCGCTTTTTTGGAAACTACCAGCCCGCTGGCTTACTCTTATGATGCAAATGGTGATGGGGAGAATGCTGGTTGGGTTGCTGTATATAGGCAGTTTGGAACTATAGATGAAACAGCAGGGTTTCTTGGGGTAGCTCAATCTGATCCCTACGGGGAAGAGTGGTATGTAGAAAGTAGAATTAATACTACTTATCCAGAAAATCAGACATATACTCTTGCAAATCCTGGATTACCCACACCGGATGGCGCTCCGGGTGCACGATATCCAAGTGCAGTTATATCCTCTTATCAAAATAAGGCGACTGCAGTTTGGAATGAATACACTTTAGCTACTTATGGAGGTGGTGAAACTGGCGGGGTGCCAATGTACTCTTATGATTTTTTTCCGTTGGGTGAAAATTCTAATTTCTCAGCTATACAGCACATAAATGAAGGTTGTATAAATTTAAATCTTGCGCAAGGTGAGGTCTGTGATCCGCCTGATTTGTGGCAAGCTAATGTTCAGTTAGTTGATGGTTCAGATGGAATGGCTAGATTACTTGCAATGTACACTAGTTGGGCAACGGGTGAAGGATACTCAAAATATATGATTCGAAGTCTTAATGTTACTAATGGCTACATTTCTGTTGATTCTCCAGAATATGTTCAACAGGATTCTCTGGATTCAGATGATCAAGGAAATTGCCTATGGTATGAATGTGGTGGTTACACTGGAACTCCTGATTTTCATATCAACCCAGATGGTATAGGTTATATGGGTATGACATCTTTTTCTGCTGATAGTGATCTTGAGCCTCCATATTCACATACATTGTTTTTTAAGCGAACAGAAGATTATGGTGAAACATGGTCAGCTGAGGGTGGGTTAAAAAATTCGGGATACTATTATCTATCCGACCAAGAATTAATGGAGTTGCACGACTCTTTATTAACGCTCTGGTCATTGAATCCCGATGAATACCCAAACAAACCTTGGTACCCCTGGGCAGTTGATTCCGAGGGTAATGTTGTTGGTGATACAATAAATTTTTCAGATGATAGTTCAGACTTTTTCTACACTGACTATTTTTTCATGCATTATGAATATGATATTATGACTGACCATGACGGGGGTCTTCATTTTGCAGCATTTTCATATCCATATTTATGTAAAGATTTCAATGGAGGTTGCGATGATAGCGATGGTGATGGAATTGCAGACTCTGTTTATTCAGATGTCAGGTTTCCAGGTGCTGGAATGTATCATTACTATAATGCAAACCCAGTTGAGCAGCCAAATAATTGGACAGCTACTTTTATCGAAGACTTTTCTGAGGCAATGTCGGCAGACTGGCCAGCTACTGGACCTATGACACTCTATACTGAACCATATTTTTACTTTGTCCCCAATATAAGACCTAGTTATGAAGAGGGTAGTCAAGTATTATGGTATGCCTCTACTAATATGTCCAGAGCATCATACAATGCTGATTCTACATTATACATACCGAGTGATATTGATGTTTACATGTCAAAATCTGTTGATAATGGTAGAACATGGGCAGAGGCTGAAAATGTCACCAATACTGCAGGAGGTCCTGATAACCCCCAGGTAGAGTATGGACACCACTTAGCAAATATTGGTAGTGATTATGAAATTGGTCTCTTTTATCAAATGCCAAACTTTAACGTTGAGACTTATCCGCCAGCAGTTGGATACTATGATTACTTGAATTACGTATATGTAGGAAAATATGAAAATGACCTTGAATCATTAAGTACAATTAAGGGTAATGAACAGGATATATTACCATCTAATTTTGTGTTAAAACAAAATTATCCTAACCCTTTTAATCCAATTACTAAAATTAGTTATGGTATCGATAAAGCTTCAGACGTAAAGTTATCTCTTTACGATGTCAGAGGTGGATTTGTAGAGAGTTTGATTAATAAGCGTGTTGGTGCAGGAAATCATGATTTTATGTTAGATGCTTCCCATTTGTCTAGTGGAGTATACTTTTACAGCATGACTGTCGATAATGTCAGTCAGACTAGAAAGTTAATTTTGATGAAATAATGTGGGTCCAAATTATGTTCATAAACCCTCACTTATTTAATCGTGAGGGTTTTGAAAGTTTTGAACGTTTAATAATAAAAACAAAGATCATTTAAATTGAAATGGGAAAGTATATTGTGCTTTCCCATTTTTTGATAGAATAAATAGGAAAACTAAAATGAAAAAATATATTTGTATCACTTTACTTTTTACAAGCTCAATATTTAGTGCTCAAAGTAATTTTCTAGAAAAAAAATCTGAAAATCTAGGAGTAATAAATAGTAGTAGAACATTTAGAACCGGTGATTATGGATTGGTTTGTCAAAACGAAAGTGGCTCATACAACCCAGATATGGAAAATTATATTTACTCGCCTGTTATAAATATCCCAGCTGGGGATCAAGTTGGCATTGACTTTCTAGTTAGGGGTTCTTTGCTCGATGGTGATGTCTTTCCAGAAGTTGATTACTGGGGAATGCAGGTATCTCCAGACGATGGAGCGTCATGGTTTTATGTTTCAAATCCTTATGGTGACACATCTTCTACAGCATTTAATTATGTTTATTCTGATGCTCCTGAGTTTTGGAGTCAATTTTCGACTACTTACAGTGAACCAATTGATATTAGCAATTATGCTGGAGGTTCAATACAGATTCGTTATTGGTTTCACTCAGATAGCGATGCTCCGCAAGGAGAGGGTTTATTTTTAGATGACATAACTGTTAGTGTGGATGGAGAAAATGCTTATTTTGAAAGTTTTGAAGACAGCACTATGGCAGGATGGGTTTCTGTTGACCAGACATCAACGGAACCTGCATGGCACACAGATACCTATGGTGCGTATGGTGACTCAGGGAGGTCTTGGTGGATGGCAGACCCTAGCATCGGCACAAATGGTGGATATCTTGACCATTGGTATCAGGTACTAGATACTCCTCCAATTGACATTCCTAACAGCACAGAGCCTCAAACAATTACTTTCGATCAAAAAAGAGCGATAGAGAATTTATGTTCTGGAACTTCATGTCCGGAATGTACGGGAGGCGTTTTATACGATGGCTGGGATGCTTTTAATGTTCGCATCTCTAGTGACGGTGGTGAAACGTGGGAAATATTGCAAGATGTTCAGCCAGCATATAATTCGACAGATACATATAGTTTTGGATATGAATTTGGTGAGGGTTGTGGTATCCCAGGTTGGGGTGGTCCAGAGACAGCTAATCCAACATGGACTGCAACCACAATATCAATCCCAACTGCTTATAATGGTCAAGAGGTAATAGTCCGTTTTGCATTTTCTGCTGATCCAGGTTATTGCACAACTGATAATAATAATTTAACAGGTGTATGGGTAGATAACATTGATATAGCCGGAGTTTTTACCAACAATGGTGAAGATGAAACTGGATTTGAATCTAAATCTCTCGTTGCTCTTGGTGGTGACATTTGGCATGTAGATTTCATTGGAGTGCCGCCAGTAATTCCTGTCCCTCATCTGTAGAAGTTAATTGGGATTCTCCAGGCGGAGACGTGGAGTATAATAACGAGTGGGTAAGTTACGATGATGGTTCGTTTGAAAATTCTATCCTAGTTGGTGTTGGAGGTCAAGGTTACTTAGGTACAAGTTTTAACATGCCTTATGGTGTAGAGACTGTTACCGTACACTCTGCCCGAGTGCATGCTAGCGGTTCAGGAACAACTTCTTTAGCAGGTTTTGCACTAATTAGCGGTGTTCCATCGCCTACTGCCTTATATACAATTGATGTGAACACAGTTGATAATAATTTCACTGAAGAAATTGAGCTAGATTGGCAATTTCAAAGTTCTTTTATCATTGCACTAATGGTACAAGGCCCTACAACTGAAGGAGGGACTGACGGAATTGGTCTGAGCATAGATGAAAATACTACACCAAGTAATAATTCTTGGTCAAATTTAGGGGGCTGGTCTCCCTGGACCGATGTTGCAGCAAGTAACGATGCTGTTGGCGATGGGGAGTTTGGAATACAAGCTAAAGTTACCTCTGTTGGCGGGTCCACCCCTACATACAATGTTTACAGAGATCCTGGGCTTGATGGAAGTAGTTTTCAATTGATGTTTAATGGTACAGGGCTTAGTAATACTAGTTATGTAGATAATATTGTTTCAAATGGAGTTGAGTATTGTTACCAAATTGCATCAGTATATGATGACGAGGTAATTAGTGAAAAAACATCGCCAGTTTGTGGTTTACCAATATCCAACACAGTCTATGAAATCGTTTATGACGATGGTATAAATGAAGATGTTATGCCGGTTGGCAATGGCAATTTCATTGCAGCAAAATTTTCG
>OZSS01000479.1_pt1 | contig 19126 bp, 23 predicted proteins | sample 1779911 | NCBI WGS metagenome assembly OZSS01 (sample SAMEA2603589, study PRJEB24840) | metagenome | biome: Water; feature: Photic zone; material: Seawater sample | place: Mediterranean Sea | collected 2013-11-12 | depth 10 m | reverse complement strand
GCCCTATTGATTGCCACCCGTACTAGTCATAATCTGTCCGGTGTAATTTGTTGCTCAGGATACCTTTTACAAGATGCTACACCTTCTACCAATCAAATACCAAAACGCAAGCCTCCTATTTTTATTTGCCATGGTGAAGAAGACGATGTCGTTAAGAAAGAGTGGGGATTCAAAGCTTACAATGACTTAAAGCATGAAGGGTTTGAAGTGGAGTGGCGAAGTTATGCCCATCTTGGGCATTCAGTTAGCCCCGCGGAACTGAACGACATATCTAATTTTCTAACATCCAAGCTTTAGGAAATAGGAGGCTGGGCTAGCAAAAGAAGTAGCGTGATAGCAGCTGGCGCAAGAATTATGATTAAAACTATTGGTTTCATAGAATCTCCTTTTTCTCATTGTAACAAATTAACTACTTTAAAATGACTAACAACATTGATTTTTGCACCAGTTAAGCACTGATTTTGGAAAAAAATAGTTATCTGTACTTAGATGAGTTGGTTTTGGTGAATGTACGAAACAAACATGGCCTCCCGCAGTTGGGTACCATGTTTCGATATTCTGGTTTTGGGAAATTTCTAAATGTGGAAGAGAGGAGAAGGGGACAATTGGATCATTCCTTGAATTTATTAAAAGCGTTTTGACTCTTATTTTTTCTATAACCATTGCAGCTGAGGCTTTCTGCCAATAGTCTTCAACATTTAGAAATCCGTGAACAGGTGCAGTGTACGAATTATCAAATTCGTAAATGGTTCTTGCGTTTTGCACTTTCTCGAATGAGAAGTCATCTGGATATTGATACCATTTGTCTCTAGCTTTTCTTTTCATTGAACGAAGAAAGTAATTTGCATAAACAAGCCGGTTAATTTTCCTGTCTATTGCAAGGCCAGATGAACGTAAATTGATAGGAGCGCAGATTGATACAATACAACGAAGATTTGAAATGAGGAGTGAATTTGAGACATATGTCCCTGCCCAGTGAAGCAACGCATTGCCACCGAGGGAAACCCCAAAAACATATAATTCTCTATTTTGTTCGGCACAAATTTTAGAATACTTTTCAAGTATCCAGTTTATCTCTTCGCTATCTCCGGCATGATATGAACGTGGAAGTTCATTTGCTGAACCTGAACAACCTCTAAAATGTGGGATAGATAGTGAAAATTGCAATTCTTTGCATGCTTGGTAAAAAGCTAAAGAGTAATAACTTGAAGAGGAACCTTCTAAACCGTGAAAAAGAACAACAATCGGGTTTCCTTCTCTATAAAAATTCCGGTTAAAGTCGATTTCTATGAAATCATTATCAGGAGTCTTCCATTTTTCTCGAAGATAAGACGGACGAACTTTTGTTCGTAAGTGCTTTTTACCGACCGTAGCTGGCCAAATTGTTTGTAAATGACCGTTAAATAACCATATAGGAACTCGAAAATCTTCAACGAAATTCAATATCCTGCTACCGCTATTTTAATTCAGGGTACTTTTTAATAATCTTCTGCAATAAAGGTTGAAAGCCAAACCAACCAGCCTCCTCGTTTCCGATTATATCAAATGCTTTTCTTGCAGCATCATTGGAAATTTTTATAATATCTTTTCCATTTACGGAATTTGCCATTAATTGTGCCTGACAACTTCTTTCCATAGTAATGAACCACCATGCTGCTGATTCAACAAAACTCCCCACTGTTAGTAAGCCATGATTTTGAAGAATTAATGCTTTTTTATTGGATAGCAATTTCGCAATCTCGTCCCCTTCACTTGTTTCAAGTACAAGCCCTGAGTATTGTTTAAATACATCATGGTGTTCATAAAAAGCACAAGAATCTTGCGTAATTGGATCCAGGCATTGTCCAAACGTGGACCATGTTTTTCCATATACAGAGTGTGCATGGCATGCAGCATTTATGTTGGGATGAGCCATGTGGATTCTAGAATGTATCGCAAACGCGGCTGCATTAACTGGGTTAGTTCCTTCCACAATCTTTCCATCATGAGTGACTCTGATTAGATCAGTTATTCCAACTTCGCTGAAATGTATACCAAACGGATTCACCCAGAAGCTTTCATGATCTATAGGGTCTCGTACTGTAATATGACCTGCTACTCCTTCATCAAAGCCAAAGGAAGAGAAAAGTTTTAGGCTAACGACCAATCTTTTTTTTCGATGGTTTTGTTCTTCTATGGGATCTGAGAATTTTTCGGACGTTGGAATATCTGGGTTATTAATGATATTGTTTTGTGCATCTCTGGAAGCAAAGGGTGAAGATAAATCATTCATATTTTTTCTCAATTATTCTTTAATCACTTAATGATACAACAAATTAAAGGACTTGAACTAGGGTAAACATGCTCACCACACAAACTACCAATCCTACAATTATCATCAAAATTTTCGGGGGAATTTTTCTACAAAGTAGTGCTGCAAAAGGAGCTGCAAAAAGTCCTCCAACCACTAGTCCGGCGACACTTATCCATGGACTTGCGGTAACAAAAATTGTGAAAAACCCAGCAGTAGAAAGCGTTAAAAAAAATTCTGCAAAATTAACCGAGCCAATTGTTGAACGAGGGTCTTGCCCTTTTCCAAGTAAGTTTGTAGTAACAATTGGGCCCCATCCTCCACCACCTGCAGAGTCAACAAAACCGCCAAAAAATGCGAGCTTTCCAATATTTGAAGTATTGCTCGACAACTGCTGACTTTTCTTTTTGAAAGCTTTTTTAACAATAATTAATCCCATTACAAGAAGGTATGCGCACATTATGGGCTTAAAAATGTCCATATCAATTTGAGTAACTAAAAGCACGCCGAATAATGCGCCAATTATTCCAGGAATAAGCAGTCTGATAAAAAGATCCTTTGAAACGTTACCAAGGTTCACGTGTGAGATTCCGGATAAACCAGTTGTGAAAACAGCTGCGATATGGACGCTAGCACTAGCAACTGCCGGAGACGAGCCCGTTGACAAAAGAAAAGATGTTGCTGAAATACCATATGCCATTCCAAGGGCCCCATCAATAACCTGGGCTAAAAATCCTATGATCAATGCCTTCCAAAATTCTGGAGTCACGAAAATATCTAGTAATATTGAAAAGGAATTTGTACCATTCGACTGAATAAATTTTGAGACCAAAAACACTAAAACAAGGAGCATGCAAAAGCCCGCAATCCAACAGAAGAGGAACAAAAAAGGATGTTTCTCCCCTTGAAATGTACCAGCTTCAAGTTGAGGTAAACCTACTTCTGCATGCTCTTTTTGTAATGGATCATTACTAAGATCGGGGTCTCGTATTTTCATGGAAAAGTATTTTATCCTTTGATCATTAAAGCGGCAGAAGTTTGATGGGTTATCGGATCAATCAATACTAACGCACCCAGTTTATTTATATATGTATAATCATCATTCAAAATCGGTTTAGCCAGTTTCAACGTTGCAGAACCAATTTCATTCATTCTCATCTCGGATGATTTGTAGTTTTCTAGTGTTTCTAAATCTATTTTTGAATCAACTGTTAATTTTGCGAATGTCTCGGTAGTTCCTTGTCGAAGAATATATTTTTTTTTAGGATTAAACGCGTCTCTGTCAAGCCATGCGATATTTACATTCAAACTTGAAGACGCTTCTAGGCGACTGTCTTTATTCAATAACACATCACCTCTAGCAAGGTCCACTTCGTCAGATAACCACACCATAATGCAACTGTTTTTTTCTACTTGAGAAACTTCTTTTCCTCCATAAATAATTTTTTTTATTTTTACGAGTTGATCTGTCCCCATTATCTTAAGTTCTTGACCTTGATTAAGGACTCCGTCTTCAATTTTTCCACAGTAAGCCCTTTGGGCTTTTTCTTTTTCACCATCCCAGCGCATCACATACTGAATGGGAAATTTAAAATCGGAGGGTGTGTTATGATCGTTAAAGTCTAATTCTTCCAGGACACGTATAATTGGTTCACCTCTATACCATGCCATTTGTTCTGATTTTTTTACGATATTATCGCCTTTGAGAGCTGAAATTGGTATTGATATGAAGTTCACTTTCCAATTTAAGGTCTCCGTAAATTTTTTGAATGAGTTAGTAACTTTTTGAAAAATATTTTGGTCAAAATCAACTAGGTCCATTTTGTTTACCGCAAGAATAACATTCGGTATATCTAATATAGAGGAAACTAGCGCATGCCTTTTCGTCTGCTCTAGAAGGTTTCCATCCAGGGCTTTTGTTACATCAATTAGCAGAATGACACAGTCGGCATTCGATGCTCCAGTGATCATATTTCTCGTGTACTGTGTGTGACCTGGACAGTCTGCAATTATGAATTTATTGTTTTTTGTTGAAAAATATCGGTAGGCTACATCTATCGTGATTCCTTGTTCACGTTCAGATTCAAGTCCATCTGTCAAAAAAGAAAAATCAATTTCATTCTCTGATGCTCTACTACTTTTTGCATTGACAAGATTATGTAATTGATCGGTTAAGACTAATTTTGAGTCGTATAATAGCCTACCTATGAGTGTACTTTTTCCATCATCAACACTTCCAGCAGTTATAAATCGTATTAATCCATGCCTTTTCATTTTTAGAAGTACCCCTCTTTTTTTCTCCGTTCCATAGAGGCTTCATTTGTTTGATCGTCTAATCTTGTAGCACCCCTTTCGCTAAGAGAAGAAGACGCTGTTTCTAAAATTATTTCTTCAGGATTTTTGGCAGAACTCAGTACAGGGCAGGTACATGATATATCTCCGACAGTTCTGAACCTCACATTCCTTTTTTCAACGGTTACATCACTAGGAGGTTGTGTGTATTCAGTTACTGGAACAAGTAGATTATTTTTTGAAAACACTTCCCTTTCGTGGGTAAAGTATATTGACGGAAGTTCTAGTTCTTCTATCATGATGTAATGCCAGACATCCATCTCTGTCCAATTAGATATTGGAAATACTCGGATATGCTCCCCTTTATCAATATGAGTATTAAAAAGATCCCATAGCTCAGGACGTTGATTTTTTGGATCCCACTGACCAAACTCGTCTCTAAAAGAAAAAATCCGTTCCTTTGCTCGTGCCTTTTCTTCGTCTCTTCTGGCCCCACCTATAAGGGCATCGAATTGGTATTCCTCGATAGTTTCAAGAAGAGTTACAGATTGTGCTGCATTTCTCGAATCGTCTTTATTTTTCAAAGTTACGGATCCCCTGGCAATCGAGTTCTCAACATAACCGACAATGAGCTTTTCATTAAGTTCTTCAACTCGTTTATCTCTGAACGCAATTACCTCGGGAAAGTTATGACCTGTATCTATATGTAAAAGTGGAAATGGGAATTTCATGGGCCGGAATGCTTTTTCAGCAAGTCGTAGCAGTACAACTGAATCTTTACCGCCGGAAAAAAGAAGCGCAGATTTTTTTGCCGTTGCTGCAACTTCTCTCAAAATGTAGATAGCTTCATTTTCTAATTGCTCTATATAAGAGGAGTCCAAGAAATTATTTTGCATGTAATCCACACTCCTTTGGTTCTAATTCGTTTTCCCACCACCATCTCCCATCCCTCTCTTTCTCGTAAGATTTGATAGGACGTGTACAAGGAGCGCACCCTATACTATTGAAACCTTTGTGATGTAATGGATTGATAGGAATCGCTTCGTTGATAACATATCTGAGCATAAAATTCCTTTTCCAATTTATTAAGGGATGAAATTTTCTGATATTATTTACCTCATCTAATTCCTCTTCTTTGAGATCTGAGCGATTCTCGCTTTGCTCCTTTCTCATTCCTGTGATCCAAGCATTTTTACCAACAAGCGCTCTTTTTAAACTACTTACTTTTCGAATTTCACAGCACTGTAATCTTTGTGCTTTGCTTTCATAGAAACCATTAATGCCGTTAATAGAAACGTATCTTTCAACCTCTTCTGTGATTGGGTAATATACTTTAATTTTTATCTGGTATGTGTTTTCAGTTTCTCGTATCAAATTCAGGGTTTCAGGAAATAGTCTTCCAGTATCAAGTGTGAAAAACTCAACAGGTAAAGAGTTTTTGCATATTAGATGGGTGATCACCTGATCTTCGATCCCGAGGCTGGTACTAAACACTATTCCTTTTTTCAAAGAAACAGCTTTTCTAAGAATGGCAATTGATTCATTGACGATATTTGTGTTCATGAAAAAGTTACTTGTTTTATTAGTTCAGAAATAGACTTCCTGACATTCAGCTGCTCTATTAATGCAGAGCCCGTAGCAAATTCTAAGCCCGGGTATTTTTCACTTAAAAGCTTAAGACGTTTTGGAAGATCAACTTTCAAATGATAGCCATTAGCTAAAAGGACAGGAAAAATAAAAATATTTTCTTCTCCTTCAGTATGTAATTTGGCAATAATATCTTCTAAGGAGGGTTTTTCTAACTCAAAAAATGCCAGACTAACTTTTCTCAAGTCACCCTCTCGCAGAGTTTCTTTTGTCAGTTCTATGAAAGGATTTTTCCAGTTGGGGTCACTGGAACCGTGTGCAAGCAAAACGACAGCAGTAGAGTTTTTTTTAAGCAACATAGGATATCTTCTCTTCTTTAGTATCGTCATCTTTGATGAGCACATCTTCTGTTAGCATAGTATTTGTGAAGTTGAAAATATTCCCGATTATTAAGCACACCGGACCATCCGTTTTCAGGTGATACGTCATTAAGCGTGAGAGTTTTGTTAGTGTTTTTACTGGTCTTGTGCTCGCATTTTCTATAATTGCAACGGGCATATCTACTGACATCTTGCTATCAATCAATGAAGAGGCGATTTTCTCCAAGTCTTTGCCACCCATATAAATAACAGCAGTATCGCTATTTAGAACGGATCTTAACCAACTAACATTACTTTTATCTGAGAAAGCTGGTGTGACAAAACAAATAGATCTCGAAACATTTCTTTTAGTCAAACTAACATTTAATTCTGCCGCGCAAGCAAGTCCTGCTGTGATACCTGGCACGATCTCAAAAGGTATATCGTATTTATTTAAGGCTACGATTTCTTCTGTTAGCCTTCCAAAAATGCTTGGGTCTCCCCCTTTGAGCCGTACAACTTTATTATTATTTTGGTAGTAATTAACTAATAGTTTTCCAATTAATTTTTGGTCAATTGATACTTTGCCAGCCCTTTTCCCAACAAAAATCCAGTTGGCTGATTTATTAAGTTCTTGAAAACCCTTAAAGTCAATTAGCGCATCGTAAAAGATTACGTCGGCATCCTGGATAAGCTTCATACCTTTAACGGTAATGAGGTCAGGATTTCCTGGCCCAGCTCCCACGAAAAATATTGGATTTTTTAAAGTGATCATTTTTAAAAAAGTCCTCCTGAGTTGTCTTTACCAGATTGGTAGTGGTTTTTAAACGGGTTAAGGATTGAAGCCAGTTCTTCGCGCTCTTTAACAAAAATCGAATCCTCAGAACTAGATTCAAAATGGGCTATGTCAAACCCACTTCTTTTTAAAAAATAACAAATTTCCTGATTAATTTTTCCAGTCGCATGAATTTCAATACCGTTAGCTATTTCTTTTATTTTTGCAGCTAACGAGTAGGCTCTGCCGTCAGTCATTTTACTGAAAGAAATTGCAATACTTTTCTCTTCCAAAACTTCTTTGGAGATTTCAGAGGTTTTCACACCAACCTTATCTGGATCTAAAACTTTTGTTGGAATTTTTGTCTCTACCAACTCGCCCGTAATTAAATTAATAGTGATTATTTTTGTATCATGCAGGGTCATTTATCATCTCTCAGGATTTTCTAGCTTTGTTAGCAGCCTCTGCAAATGAAGCATTTCCTAGTCTCGCAACGGTGTTTCGAAAGGTCTCGTTTTTGTCTCTCTTACTAAGGTAGTGTTGAAGGATATTTTCTACAGCATCGCTAATCTCATCTTCCGCGAATGCTTTGGCAATAATTTTTCCGAGGCTCGCTTTACCTTTTTCTCCTGAGTTGCCACCTAATAACAGCTGATAAAATGCTTTTCCGTCTTTATCAACTCCAAGAATTCCGATATTCCCGATATGATGATGTCCACAACTATTCATACATCCTGATATTCTTAAATCTATATTGCCGAGAGATTCTAATTTGTCGAGAGATTTATATCGCCGATTAATATCTTCAGCTACAGTAATTGATCTCGCATTTGCTAGAGAGCAAAAATCTCCTCCAGGACAGCAGACCATATCAGTTAATAAACCACTTACGGGTCGTGCCATACTTAGTTCTTGTAGTTTGAGATATAAGTCAGGTAAGACTGAATTAGATACATACGGCAAAACAAAATTTTGGGCATGTGTTACCCTGACTAGAGAAGCACTAAACTCGTCAGCAATCTCGCACAACGATAACATTTCCTCTGCAGTGACGTCTCCAGGGGCTCGACCTTCTCCTTTTACTGGCACCTTAACAATACTCAATCCAGGATATTTATGATTGATCACACATCTATTTTTCCAATTACTAAAATATACACTATCAATTGTTTTTTCGATTACACCTTGATTTGTTTTTCCTGAGTCAGAGACTTTATTTACAATCTCACGTTCTTCTAGAAATTGGTTTTTAACTCTATCTAAATCGCTTAAATCTAATTGTTTGAAATTTTGTTTTACGTCTATGAATTCCTCATCTAACAATTTTTTAAATTCATCGGTTCCAACTGATCTAATAAGAATTTTAATCCTTGCTTTTGTCAAATTATCACGTCTTCCTAACCGATTATATAGTCGCATCAAAGCGTGAGTGTACCGCGTGATATCGGTCCAATGAAGACTGTCATGAATTACAGGACCTAATACCGGTGTTCTTCCTAGCCCACCTCCGGCTCGAACTCTAAATCTCACTTCCGGTTCAGGGGCAATAGCCTCAAATGCTAGGTCATGAACTTGTATTAGCGCTCTGTCTTCTACAGAACCTGTAAAAGCAACCTTAAATTTTCTAGGTAGAAAGGAAAGCTCCGGGTGAAAGGTGCTCCATTGCCGAAGAATTTCAGCATAAGGTCTTGGATCAACGATTTCACCTTTACATATCCCAGCTAAAGCGTCACTGGTTATATTCCTTAAACAGTTCCCACTAGACTGGATACCATGTAAGCCAACTTCAGCTAGTTCTTTCAGAGCTTTTGGGACATCATCCACTTTTATCCAGTTAAGCTGCATATTTTGTCTGGTTGTTAAATGACCGTAGCCTCTATCATATTTGGTCGTTATTTGAGCTAAGGATTTTAGCTGACGAGTATTTAACATCCCATACGCTATCGCTATTCTCAGCATAGGCGCATGACGTTGAATATATAAACCATTTTGCAATCTCAAGGGGCGGAACTCCTCTGGGGTAGTAACACCTTCTTTGTGACGCTTAAGTTGGTTTTCGAATTGAGAAGCTCTCTCTCTAAGCCTGGATAAATCAAAAGTATTAGGTTGGTACATAGTCGAAAAGTCAATTTATTCAAAGTAGCCTATACTGTACTTTGAAGAATATTTTTTTTGAAATACTTTTTTTTTTTAATGTTAGAAGAAAAAGTTATAAAGAATACGGAGGTGAATTTTGGCTAAAGCTTACATCTTAGGAAACAATACAATATTAAATAAAGACGGATATGGTGAATATGCGAAGAAGGTTCCAGAAACAGTCAAAGCGCATGGCGGCAAGTTTTTAGCTAGGGGAGGAGATACGGTAATTTTAGATGGGGATCCCGCTGGAAATAGAAATGTCATCATAGAATTTCCTAGTATTGATACTGCGAAGGCATGGTATTTTTCACGGGAGTATCAAGAAATAGTTCACGGTAGATTGCAAAATGCGAAAGGGTATCTTTTGATAGTTGAGGGGGTTGAGGATAGTAATTAGGACAAAGAATATGGAATTTACAAAAGATCTAGTTGTGGTGTGCACTACGGTTGATTCAATTAAGGAGGCTCGAAGTATTTCTAGGATTCTTGTAGAAGAGAATTTAGCCGCTTGTATTCAGATCAATCAGGTTCGTAGTATTTTTGAATGGGAGGATGAAGTTGACGAAAGCCTTGAGTTTAAACTAAGTATCAAAACGGTAGCAGAGAATTACGAAAGGATAGAGGAGAAACTTCTGGAAGTGCACCCATATGATTTACCCGAAATAATCAGTGTACCCATAATGTATGCTTATGGTCCTTATGCTGAATGGGTGGACAACCAATGTGGCGAAAATGAAGAATTTGAGGATGATGAATAAAATTGTTTTTGGTGTAGAAAAAATTGATAAGTGTTCGGGAACTGCTTACGCTTTAGGATACGGGGGGGGCGTCCCTTTCGTCGCTTTTGTCGTGATGCAGTGGCATGGTTATCAACTGACTCAAGGCGGGGTGAGCTTAATGTATTTCTATGGTAGCGTTATCTTGAGTTTCTTGGGAGCTACGCATTGGGGATATATTTTGGCGATGGCAGATAGAGCTGAGGTTAAAAATTTAGCGGCCCGGCTTATTATTGGAGTTATTCCATCTTTGATAGCTTTTTTCTCAATTTTGTTTGATGAACTTGATAGATTATTAATTATTGGATCAAGTTTCATATTTATTTATGTAATTGATAGTATCTTGTTTCGGCAAGAAAATATTCCGAACTGGTTTCTTCCTCTCCGGTTTCGCCTAACGGTTATCGTTGCTTCTTGTTTTTTTTGCTCTATTGTTCTACTTATTGTCAGATAAAGATGTCAAATGAGCTTGCACACCGTTTGCAACTCCTTCTGGATAATAACCACCTTCTAGAAGGGAAACTATTTTCCCGTTCGCATGTTTGTTAGCGATATCTAAGACTATTTTTGTGGCGTCATAGAACCCTGAGTCAGAAAAATTGAAACAACCTAGCAAGTCATCTTTTCTAGAATCGAAGCCGGCAGATATTAGCACGAAATCAGGTTGAAACTTCTCGGCTGCTGGGAGTAATTTATCAACCAAGCTTTCCCTTAAGTCATTATCCGTTGCTCCACAATTCAGATGGACATTAATATTGTAGCCGTACCCTTCACCCTCACCTTTTCTCGCCGGATCTCCGGTGCCAGGATACGAATGCCAGTCATGTAAAGAAAAAAATAGCACGGTAGGATCGTCATAGAAAAAAAACTCTGTTCCATCCCCATGGTGATAATCCCAATCGACAATCAAAATTCGCTCGTATTTCAAAACATTTTGGAGATATTTAGCAGCTATCGCAATATTGTTAAAAAAACAAAACCCCTCTTCGCGCCCATAATTTCTTGCATGATGCCCTGGGGGTCTTGCCGCCACAAAAGCATTCTGTACTTTGTTTTGATGCACATAGTCACAAGCAGCTATGACTCCACCAACTGCCGACCTGGCAATTGTAACTATGTTAGAACTATATCTGCTAGAAATTTGTTCGAGATGGTCCTCCGAGTGAATCATCGTTATCATCTCGTCGCTTATTTTTTTCACAGGCAGGTGAACAATGGAATTATCAAACCCAGGATGGCTTTGAAGTTTTTCCCATGCTAATTGTAATCTCTTAGGAGTCTCAGGATGGACATCATCATGTATAGGGTCAAGAAAAATGTTGTCAAAAATAAGACCAGTGGTGTTTTTATTGGCTTTCATATCGAAACTGATACCTCGCTTAGAAAACATTAAACTTATAAGACCAAAACAAAATAGGTTTCTCTTACTTTGCTGTACTTTCATCAAATGATATCTCGTTGTCTGGTCTAATTAAATCTCCTGCACAATTTAAATATGCTCCCGTGACATTTCTGGATAATCGCGACGGAAGATTTAATCTTACCTGTGTTTCATTTGTTTTGAAGACCAACTCTCCTCCAAAATTTGCTATTTCGAACATTAAAAGACCTCCTTGATCCGATGTTTCTAAGTTTTTCTCGACGTAAAAGGTTTCTTTCTCTCCGGCTGGATTTTGAAAAATAGTTGCTGTGTTAATTGTTCGTGATTTTAGACTTGCTGAGGAAATACGCTGGCCGGGAACTTCTATAGTCATTGATGTCAAAACTCTCTTTTCCCGTACAAACTTTTCAACCTTAAATGAAATATTTTTTCCCCCGTCGTAGTAATGAATGCCGCATCGAATTGGCCAATTATCATCCATTGCCACAATCGGTGTAACACTCCATGAAAGAGCAGCAAATATCGCGGATTGAAAAGAGACCATAATTTTGAAATATTTTAATACAACAGCACTTCCAGGGAGAGTTTCTGCAAAACAGAGGCTTGATTCATTCAATCCATCAGAGTATAAACGAACCAGAAACTTTATTAAAGGCAACGTAAGCAAGTTGTCTCCATATATTACCCATGGGATACTATCTCTAGAGGAGGTATACGATAGTCTAACGCAGAAATATCATCTAAGACCCGACCACAAATTTGTCAATGAATTAATATGGCGTCAATTTTTCCATCATGTATGGACAAAAAAAGGGGAAAACATTTTCAGTTCACTTGGCGAGGAGGCAGTACCTAAATCTTTTTACAGGTCTGATTTACCAGGTGATATTACTCATGCCAAAACTGGCCTCGCTGTTATAGATAAAAGTATTCAAGGTTTGTATGAAAGCGGGTATATCCACAATCACGCAAGAATGTGGTTGGCTGCTTATATTGTCCACTTTAGAAAAGTTTATTGGAAAGTGGGGGCTGACTGGATGTATTCTCTATTAGTAGATGGAGACCTTGCATCAAATCATTTGTCTTGGCAATGGGTTGCTGGGACAAGTCGTTCAAGTATTTATATCTTTAACGCTGAAAATGTTAGTAAGTACGGTCCCGAGGAATTTTGTGTCAGGGGCACCTCTTTAGATAAAAGTTACTCTGAGTTATCAGATTTAGCTTATAGTCAGAAAATAATTAGAAATGAGTTGATAAAAGAAGAAGAGCTTATTCCATTCGAACCCCCTCAAATCGAATCTTATCCTCCCATCGATTTGCCAGATATTAGAAACGCAAATTTAGATGATTTTTTTCTCATTCATCCATGGAATATTGGATTTTCTGATGAAACAAGTAGCGGGATGAGAAAAGTTGGAATCATTTTTGAGGAGTTTCACAAGAAATGGCCATGGAGTACCATTAAATGGGATTTTGTTTTAAAAAGTATGGAAGAGGCGTGTGATGATATTTTTATTTGTAGGGATGCGAGTCAAATCGGGAAATGTTTATCTACATATAATCAACATCTAGAAGAAATTCCACGGTTTCCGTTTGACAGAGTAAACATGGTTTTTGAAAAAAAAATAGGAGTGGAGCCACAGCAATACTGTCATTCTTTTTCGAAGTATTGGAGAAAAATAGAAAAAACAATTACGTGACATTAAGCAACTCTTTATGGGGTGGTAAAGCCTGACAAGCCTGACAAAAGTTGTTAGGTCTCAGGAGTATTGCTTTTCATTACACGCTTATTTTTTCTACATCTATCAGAACAGTATTTCACCTCCTGCCAATTATTTCGCCAGGATTTTCGCCACTCCATGGGTTTTTTACAGACAACGCAAATCTTGCTCTCCTTAATTTTTCTCACTGTTTATCTAAGAGTTCCAGTTGACTGTTGGATACAAGTTGGCTTTTTTGTTTAAAATTTTTCCTCTTACGGCTTCCGTGGTCTAGGTACACTTTTTTCGCAAGATCAACAAACTTTTTACTTTTCCTCATAGCCCACAGTTTTTCTCTGGCACCTTGAGAACTTTTTTTCAAATCTACGATTTTGTCAAATTCTGAATATGGCCAACTATTGGGATTCCATTTTCTAGTAAAGATCTGGTCTGGGTCTTGATCCATAAATTGTTTTTCGGGGTTGTAAATTCTTATAGTATTAATTCCAGTGGTTCCACTTTGCATTTGCATTTGTGGCCAGTGGATACCCGGTTCATAGTCAAGAAAAAGTCTGGCGAGATGTTCTCCCGAGTGTGTCCAATGTAACCATAAGTTATTACTCGCAAAAGATACTAGCATTGCCCGCATTCTGAAATTAATCCATCCAGTAGTTTTTAGATAGTTCATACAAGCATCAATTAGTGGAAAGCCGGTCTTGCCCTCTTTCCACAAGTTTAGAAACTCTTCTTCCTGAGCATTTAATTTATTTTGATTTCTAACATGTTCATAGTTTACGTGCATACATCTAAACTCCAATTGAGGCTCGAATTCAAGTTTTTGGATAAAATGACATCGCCAATGTAGCCTTTTTTCAAAGCTGCGCAAACTGTTAAATTTTGTTGGATTAAATTCTTTTGATTTTAACTCTTCTGATACGGACAAGAGTTCTTTGTATAAGGCTCTTATTGACAACATGCCACTGGTTAAAAATGGAGACAACCTAGAACAGGAATATTCTGCTTTTAAGGGGCTGCTCATGTCAGCGCGGTAGTTTAAGGAGCGTTCTTGAAAAAATGAAGTAAGTAGTCGCTGCATTGTCTCATTTAGACTACCTGGCAAACTTTTACTTGCTGAGTCTAGAGCGAGATGGTCTAATCCACAAAATTTTAATAAACCATTCCATTCAAAGTCATGTACATTTGGAGAAAGAAATTTGTTATTTTTCATCTGTGGATTACACACATTTGATTGGAATACAGGAATTTTTAAACACTCTTTGCCCATAAACTCCTTCCACTTTCTAGACCACACATCGCGTTGTTTCAAACCTCTTATAACATTATTTTGGCGCTTCTCTTTCCAGAGTATGTGATTTAACTTGCACCATTTCCTAACTTTTTTATCCAACAAATAAGATGAAAAGTTTCCGGTCTCTTGGTGACTGTACAAAGTAAATTCCTCAAATTCTCGCTTTAATCTTGTAAGCGTATCGATGAAATTCCCTTTAGCAATGTAGATAGGAACTCGGTAACTGGCCAATCGTTTAGCAAGTTCATATAGACCTTTCAGGAGGAGTACTTTATGACGCGTGCTCAAATCTGATGTGTCCCAACGTAGATTGTCTAAGGAAAAAAGACCAACAGTAAAACCGTTTGCTGCCGCTGAACTTAATGCTTCGTTATCAAAAAGCCTAAGATCTTTCTTGAACCATATTATGCTAATTTTTTTGGGTGCAATGTTCATACAAGCCTGAGTCCATTTGTTGCGTCATATTTTTTACGAATGTTTTGTATTTTCTTTCTAAACTCGCTTTGCTGACAAACAAGTTTTTAAGAAAAGAGACTTTGAATTCCGTATCTATTGTCATGTTAGTGTTATTTTTTTGGGGGATAATTGACCATATACTGCGATAGTGGACAAAATCCCCTTCTATTTGTTCCATTATAATTTTATAACCTGCGTATCTAACTTTTAAAATGACTCTTTGTTTTATACTCATGTTCATTATTTTTCCCACGAAATGTTGTTCTACGATAATCGAGTCCTGATATTTATTCAAAATCTTACTATGCTCAAGGTTTGAGTAAAACGTTGTTAAGTTATCGTAATCCGTAAGTGCATTAAAAACTGAGCATGGTTTTTTGTTTATTTTTGTTTTGAGCCCTATTTTGTGCAGACCATTTTCTGTTGAAAAGGAATAGGTGGCTGTATAAGCATTAGGCGATGTTAAAAAGAATACGCATGTAATTAAAAAAATAGGGTAGGCTAGCTTCATATTAAGGAAGAAAATTAATGCATACGTTGTACACTTTTTATGTATTGTTTAACATGTTGATCGCTATGTTGGTGCTTTTTTACCTTTCGCACACAGACAATAGTACATTCGATAATAACAAGTCTATTCTTTATGCTTTCGGCGTTCAACAGATACACTGCATAGCTTTATTTGGATTAATTTCTTTAATTAGATATTCTTCTTTGCCGAGAATTTGCGTGTATTTGTCTCATTCCGCTTCTATTTTGTTTTGTTTGGGCATGATTTTTTTTTCATTAAACATATACGTAAAAAATATTTTTGAACTAAGCGTCCTTGCGTCGTTGATCCCCTTTGGGGGAGCTATGTTATTTTTCGGATGGGCTCTTATATTGTTGCTCCCGTTTTTCTGGTTTACTGTCAGGATTTTAGGGAGAAAGTTTTAAAAGGTATGACGTTATATAATAAAACAAAGCGGTACAAAGAACCGAGCCTACAACGTGAGAACTAATTAGGATCACTGCGAGGATGAATTTTGAATTTTGCAGTAGAACAAAGATTTCTGCAGAGAACGCTGAAAATGTGGTCAAACTACCGAGAAATCCCGTAGTAATGGCTATTTTTGTGTTGTCATCTAAATTGTTATTATCTGATATGTAAGCTAAAGCGACACCTATAAGGCAAGCTCCTAGAATGTTAGACACCAAAATTCCCGAGGAAAAAAGTTTGTTCATCGGATTGAAAAGGACGTTTAGATAATGCCTCAACATAGCACCTACTGCTGCTCCAATGGCAATGTAAATGTATAAAACTCCAGGCAAAGTGGTCACAGTCTTGTTAAATGAATTTTCGATATTATCAATAATTTGGTTAAAATGGAACTTTGAGGCAAACGGGTAATCTGACAGTAATTGTGGGGATTTATGGTTAGAGAACGCGGATTTTTTGAAAGATCGTTCATGTTCCGTATGATACGGGACTTTTTTCTGCTCCTCGTTATTGTTGCCGTTTTAGAGTTGGGTCTTCGCTACGCCGCAATCTTATATGAATTTAAAAACAACGAACCGGTTAGGGTGCAGCAGGTAGCCGATAAGTTGTCAAATGACATACGTTCGATTATGTTGAATGCAGGTGGTCCAACAGCTGCAAGGACGATTTATCCGATAATTGATAAAAACTACCACGATCTTGGTTTTTTAGTCGCGGTCGAGCCGTCTCAAATTACCATTGATTCTATTAAAGTTTCCCAGGGTATGGATGCATTAGGATTGCAGCAGGTTTGGCCAATTGGACACCATACCGAGTCCAAAGTTGATATTGCTGCTGAGCAGTATTGTCTTGGCTGCCATATTAAAGCCAAGATTGGGGATGTATTAGGCACGGTAACTGTACGCAGTTATTTTGATCGGAAACTTGATGTTTGGTTAGAGGAAGTAAGGGTTGCTGCGGGAGTATTATCTGTAAACATATTAATTCACACCCTGGTTTTGTTTTTTTTGTTAAAGATTAGAATGCAACCGCTATTAGATCTTAGGTCGACAGTTTCATCTCTTGCAAGAGGGTTAATGGATATTTCACCCAGAACAAAAACGAACTCGGAAGACGAATTCGGTGATCTAGCTACTGACCTTAACCATTTCCTAGATCGTATAGCTTTGGTTGTTAAAGATCTTGATGTTATCTTGAGTGAGGTGTTAGTTGTTGGGGACAGGTTAAAAGTTTTAACAAAGCAGTTGGACAGTCAATGCCGGGAAATGAGAGAGATGCTCTTTCCGATGGAAACGGATGGTGGTGCAGAGGGTAATGAGCTTGAGTTAGTGGCCGCGAGAGAATCCGGGGTTATGAAAACGTTGAAAACATCTGCCGAAAAAATAAAAGACAAGGGAGGAAGCAGGTCAAAAATGATTGTTGAAGAATACAACGATCTGCTCGAACAATTGCATGGCTCATTCAGTGAACTACACGATAGCGTTAAGAAAATGGCAGAGTCCGAAAGAAGGCGTGGTAAAAATATTGATCGATATGACCTCTTCATGAATGCTTTAAAAGAAATGGCTTTACTTGAGGCGAGTATGCAAAGAGTTGCAAAAAGTGGAAGGGAAACCCTCAGAAGAATTGTTCAGGTAACAGAAAATGATTAATACGTTAGCGGGGTTTTTTTCCATTTTGAATGTTGGAACGGAAGTACCAGTAAGTTTTGAAAAAGAGAAATGGATTAGCGTACAGGAAAATACCCTCTTAATTAAAAACCAAAGTATTCCCCGTAATCGCCATAGAAGGGGAGTGGTTGAGTTACAAAACTTTTCAAAAGCAACTAGTGATGGTGCCATGTCGATGGAGTTATTAACCGAATATGATTGTAAGAAAGGCACTTTTAGGTTGATTAATCATCGTGGGTTTTCAAAAATAAATCTTGAGGGCGAGCTTGTTTATGATTGGCGTGGGTTTGACCCTAGGGCATTTGTCGGTATACCAGAGGCTACTCCGGCAAGGAATGTTTTTGAGCTTGTTTGTGGTTACAAGAGAAAGGCTGTTGATTGACATGAGTGATGAGAGCAAAACGGAAGTGTATTTTGATGGGGCGTGCCCGTTATGTAGGAGGGAGATTTCGTTGTATAAGAATTTAGACAAGGAAGGAGTAATTAGTTGGGTAGACGTTGCTAACTGTGATCCCTCTGTTTCTGGTCTAACGAAAAATGAGCTTCTGAAGAGGTTTCATATAAGAAATAAAGAAGGGGTTATTCTAAGCGGAGCCAGGGCTTTTTTTGATCTGTGGAAGGAGCTTCCTGGGTGGAAGTGGCTGGGTAGGTTAGGAAGGTACCCACTCATAGTGAATATGGCGGAAATTATGTATATTGGTTTCCTCAGGGTTAGGCCGTTTATGCAGAGATGTGTGAATCTATTTGAAAAAAAAAAACATAAATGATAAAAGGAGCGAGTGTGAAGATAAATGATCTAGCCCCCAATTTTTCGGCCCATTCGACCAAGGGTGATGTTGAGTTTCATGAATGGTGCTCCGGTTCCTGGACACTGTTTTTTTCACACCCAAAGGATTTTACACCCGTATGTGCGACTGAGATAAACGCTTTATCAGCTTCTGAAGACGAATTTAAAAAGCGTAACTGTAAACTAATCGGGTTGAGCGTTGACTCGCTAGAAAGTCATTTTGATTGGCTCAGTGAAATGGAAGAAACATATGGTAGTAGAATTGAGTTCCCAATTATTGCGGATAAAAACCTTTATGTTTCAAAACTGTATAATATGTTACCAGCTGACACAGTTGTTGAAGGGCCTAGATCTGCAGCTGATAACGCCACCGTTAGAACAGTCTATATTATCAGTCCTGACCTAAAAATAAAAATGATGATGTCTTACCCTATGACGACCGGTCGAGATGTTGAGGAGCTCTTGCGCGTTATAGATTCAATACAACTAACCAGTGGCCACAAAGTGGCAACACCAGTAAATTGGCGTTCGGGGCAGGATGTTATTATTGCTGCATCAGTAAGCGACGATGATGCTAAAGAGTTATTTCCGGAGGGCTGGAAGTCTGTTAATGCGTATACTAGAGT
>OZSS01000478.1_pt1 | contig 19134 bp, 20 predicted proteins | sample 1779911 | NCBI WGS metagenome assembly OZSS01 (sample SAMEA2603589, study PRJEB24840) | metagenome | biome: Water; feature: Photic zone; material: Seawater sample | place: Mediterranean Sea | collected 2013-11-12 | depth 10 m | reverse complement strand
ATGCATGTGATCGGTAGTCCAAGCATAGGGAACCTTGGAATTGACGTTTGCGCATAACCCAAGAAAAAGAAAACTAAGTGCGTGCGGGAGTTTATTCATGTGAGGAGGATTAAGGATTCCGAAAGGGAAGGAAGCGGGCAAGTAAGACCTAAGGTGCAAGGATTCTGTTTACTTCCGATTTAGGCAAGTGGTTACCGACCAGTGGTTGGGATTGATCGCTTTGGGATTGTTGCCAAGTTGCAAAGATTGATCCGTCCGAAAGAGAAAGAGCGGACACATAACGACTGCAGCCAGTTCCATGCGGAGAAATGAAAAGAGGGAAATCGACGGATAGCTTCTTCATTATAGGGAATTCACTGTCCCAACCCCATGCCAACCCTCCTATCTCCTCACAGGAGTGTCCTCTGGGGCGTTTGGCCGCTTTTTGATTTTGCTCTAATGGGCGTAAGCATTCTGCTCCATCGTAGAAGTAAAGTGACAAGTCTGGTAATTCCGAAAATGCTCCAATTTTCGGTATGGGAAATCGCTCGGTAATGCGGGAGCAGGCAACATCCCAGCTGTTTCCTCGTGGAAGAATGTTTTCCGAGACTATTGAAAAGTTTTCCTCCGGGGAACTTTGGGTCAGCAGACCACTGTTGGAACTGGACCATGAAAAGGGATGGTTGCAGTAGATGATATGAGTGATTTTTGAATCTAAGCGAAATGCCAGTGGATCCTTTATGTGTAGGGTTCCTGGGTTTTGTGTGCTAGCCACAGTAGTTATGCTTCCTGCATTCGGTTCGCTAAAGGAGCCACTCAAGGAAACATTATCAATGGACCAAACTCCGGTACCAGGTTTTTGGAAATGAATCAACTGCTTTGGGTAGGGTATGTTTTTCTCGGTTGATACATAAAGGTCATATTCATTGGATGACCGAAGACTGGGAAGCAGGGAAACCCCTTCGATTGAAACGACCTCATGGTCAAAGGAGAGTTGGTCCTTTCTAAGAGAAAAAACTTTTTCAAAAGAGGAGGATGGTTCTGGACCCCTAAAAATCGCACATTCCAAGCCTCTCTCTCCGGCTCCAGTGCCCGTTCTCGCATCCCCTTCATTACGAAATCTTCCACTGATTAAAATTTCGCCATCTTGGTCGAGTATTAGGTTTCCTCCACCAAACCAATAACCAGAGGAGTTGCCTAATGGAGGTACTATTATGCGGGCAGCATGTTGATCCATTATGCGTGTACCCAATTCTTTCAATTGGTTGAGCTTCTGCGAAGACAAAGTCTTCATCTTAACATGCCGGCAGCCAAAGTTTCGTTTGAAAAGGGATCGACTAAAATAAAACTGCCGGTATTTCGGTTTCTCCGGTAACTGTCATAAAAGATAGGTGAGGAGGTTCGAAGTGAAATCCTTCCTATGTCATTCATCCCAAATTCTGTATCATCTTCCTTTTTTCTCAGTGTGTTGACATCAACCTTGTATCGAATATCCGAAACGAGTGCTTGTACCTCCTGGGTGGTATGCCTGAACAGGCATTTGGTTCCACTTCTCAATTTCTTGGTACTGGAGAACCAACAGATTCGAGCTTCTAAGTCTTGAGAGGATGCGGGTTGGTTGTTGGGTTTTACAAGCATGTCTCCTCTGCTAACATCGATTTCGTCTTCCAGGAGAATCGTTACTGATTGTGGATAAAAGGCTTCGTTGATTTCCTGATCCGCAAGGAGAATCTTTTTAATTTTGGTGGAGAAACCAGATGGAAGGACAACTACCTCATCTCCGGTCTTGAAGACGCCCCCTGCGACTCGCCCTGCGAACCCACGGAAATCATGGTGTTTGTCCGAATGAGGGCGGATGACCCATTGGACAGGAAAGCGTGCGTCAATATGATTGGCATCCGAACCGACATAAATATTTTCCAAATGGTAAAGCAAGGGGGGACCTTTGTACCAAGCCATGTTTTCCGAACGGTCCACGACATTGTCGCCTTTCAGGGCACTAATGGGAATGAAGGTCAGTTCGGTTAGATTTTCCAGTCGACTGGAAAATTCCATAAACTGCTGCAATACCTTGCCATACACTTCTTCGTCGTAGCCAACCAAGTCCATTTTATTGATGCAAACCGCAACATGCTTAATTCCGAGTAAATCGGCGATGAATGCATGCCTTCTTGTTTGTTCGACCACACCATTTCTCGCATCGATCAAGATGAGGGCAAGGTTTGCCGTCGAAGCTCCCGTAACCATATTTCGGGTGTATTGAATATGACCCGGTGTATCTGCGATGATAAATTTCCTCCGAGGGGTTGCAAAGTACCTGTAGGCTACATCAATGGTGATACCCTGTTCGCGTTCCGCCCTTAAGCCATCCGTCAGTAAAGCCAAATTGATATTTTCGTCGCCCCGTTGCTTACTTGTTTTTTCGATTGCCTCAAGTTGATCCTCAAAAATTGCTTTGGTGTCATGGAAAAGCCTGCCTATCAGGGTACTCTTTCCATCATCAACACTACCTGCGGTTGAAAACCGCAGAAGGTCCATATTAAGATAGTTCTTGGTTTCTTCTGTCATTTTGAAAAATTTTGCAGTTTAGAAATATCCTTGTTTCTTGCGGTCTTCCATGGCTGCCTCGGATCTCCTGTCATCAGTTCTGGAACCTCGCTCGGTGATGCGAGATGCAGCTACTTCCGCGATTACCTCGTCAAGGTTGCATGCCGACGAGCGTACAGCTCCCGTACAAGTCGCATCTCCAATGGTTCTGAAGCGAACGAGCTCCTTGGTCACGGATTCATCCTCCCTGGGACTTGCAAATTCAGTGACAGCAAGAAGAGATCCGTTTCTTCCAAACACCTCTCGTTCATGAGCAAAGTAAAGGCTGGGGAGAGTGATATTCTCTAATTTGCAATATTGCCAGACATCCATTTCAGTCCAATTACTCAGAGGGAATACACGGAAGTTTTCTCCAGGAGCCTTACGCCCATTGAAAAGATTCCAAAGTTCGGGTCTTTGGTTTTTCGGGTCCCACTGACCAAATGCGTCTCGGTGGGAAAAGAACCTCTCTTTAGCTCGGGCCTTTTCCTCATCTCTACGACCACCCCCCAGGCATGCATCCAAGGATTCCTGTTCTATGGCCTCAAGGAGAGTTACGGACTGCAAGGCATTCCTGCTTGGGTTCGCGCCTGTTTCCTCTATCGCAGTGCCCCGATCTATCGAATCCTGCACCCGAGCTACGATGAGTTGGGCATTCACCCTACTAATGTATTGATCGCGGAAATCTATGGTTTCCGAAAAGTTGTGTCCCGTGTCTACATGTAAAAAGGGGAAAGGTACTTTTGCGGGGCAGAAGGCTTTGATTGCCAAATGTGCCATCACGATCGAGTCCTTGCCGCCTGAAAAAAGTAAAGCAGGACGCTCAAACTGGGAAGCAGTCTCTCGAAGTATGAAAATAGCTTCAGATTCGAGCTGCTTGAGGTGGGTTAGGTTGTAATTTTGCATGGCTTACTGAAAATGAAAAATTATGTGAGATTAATCACTTGAAGAACCTTGGATTCAAGTTGTGCGGTAGACTGGTCCGCCGTCTGACGCTCCGTATCTAGAGTCAACCAAGGGTCGGAAGGTTCGTCGAAGGTTGAAGTCTTCCCGGTAAAAGATTCAATTTCATCCTTTTCTGCTTTGGCGTACAAGCCTTTCACATCGCGAGTCTTACATGTATTAAAGGAGGCCTTGACGAAAATTTCGTGGTAGTCGGGTGGACCAATTATCTTTGCTGCATTTTCCCTATGCCTAGCAAGCGGAGTAATTAATGATACGATGACAACTAACCCATTTTGGACTAAGAGTTTGGCGATCTCTGCTGTTCTACGAATATTTTCCATTCGGTCCTCGTCGGAGAAGCCAAGGCCCTGGTTTACACCTGCCCTGAGGTTATCCCCGTCCAAGACTACAGAATGAATCCCGCGGGCGTTAAGGGAAAGCTCAAGGGAACTAGCAATGGTGCTTTTACCCGACCCCGAAAGTCCACAAAACCAAAAGACTCCAGCACGGAAGCCCAAGTTTTTTTCTTTGGTTGTGCGGTCGATTAATTGATCGGAAATGGGATGAATGTTTCCAGCGGGCATTGAATAATTTCGATGAGATTTTTTTGATAGCACGGGAGAAAAGAAAAAGCGAGAACGCGTTTGCGTTCTCGCTTGTTGGGGTGGAGAAAACTGGGGGCAGTTTTCTCCATGGGGTAAATATTACACTACTGGTCCGGTGAGGCACCCGCAAGGTTTAAAGAGATCTCGATGTCATTTGCGACTTTCTCCAAATTTTGCCCTTTTTGGATGTTATAGTCGTCTCGCTTAACAATAAACTTGGCCCTAATAACGAGGAGATCTCCAGGAACTCGATTCCTCTTGATGAGCATGTCCTTAAGGTAAGTCAATTTAACGGGAACTTGTATGTGAGTAGTGATATTGCGTATGGTCATTTTGCCTTCGGCCAAGGCTAACAGATCCATTCCCTTTTTTTTGATATCGGTAAGTTTTGACAGATTAAACCTTATGCTTGGGTATTTGACTACATTCATCCATTCCTTGCCGTGCATATGTTCCTTTAACACATTGTTGCCCACATGGAGGCTTGAGGCATCAAGTATGATTTGACCAGATGTTTGTTCAGGTTTGGCAGGATCAAAGGAGACCACCCCACTAATTCCATCAGCGGAACCATTAATGGATTCCAGTGGTGCGTCCATCTGGAAAATGATGCTGTTCACCCCCTTGGGGTCCTTGAAGTCGAAGGGTTTAGCAGTACAAAGGAACGCTGAACCAAGCAGGAGAATAATCGTTAAGGTGAATTTTAATGGCATAATCATTTACGGGTTGAAAGATTCATTTACTCTGCCTTCTCCTTAAAAGCAAACAGGATATGAGGGAAGTCGAAAAGAAGAGTCCGATGGTAGGCGTTTCGACCCCAGAGACAAAGCCTTTCTTCCAGGTAACCTTTTGCTGAGTGCCTAGTTCGGGCATTCCCTCAATTACGGGAACCTCAACAATCAACTGGGTGCTCGTTCTCCAAAATCCCAATCGCATGCCATCGGAGTACCACAGCATTAAGCAGGCAAGCAGTGCGGTAAGTGCGATGCCGCAAATGAGATATTCGGACCTTTTCAAGCTCGAGGATGGGCTTTTTCGTGTGTTTGTTTAAGTCGGGCTACGGATACATGCGTGTAAACCTGTGTGGATGACAGACTGGAGTGGCCAAGTAATTCCTGAACAGCCCGCAAGTCAGCACCTTGGTCCAACAGGTGGGTGGCAAACGAGTGTCGAAGCTTATGGGGTGTAAGGTCGCCTGGCAATGCAGCGGAATGAAGGCGTTTCTTGAGCATGGACTGAACACTGCGCACGGATAGTCTGCCTCCGCCTCGATTAATAACAACGGGGCTCGGAAAGGATCCATCCTTCGCATGCATATCTCTAAATGCGGTGATCGCATTGAGGGCAGATTGACCAATCGGGCAAATTCTTTCTTTCCCACCCTTCCCTCGAACCCGAACCGTGGCATCCTGAAAGCCAACCGCTCCATAATTAAGTCCGACTAGTTCACTGACTCGTAAGCCGCCTCCATAAAGGAGAAGAATAATCATTTGATCTCTCCGTTGGAGAAAGGAATTAGCAGGGGAATCTTGGACGGTTGAATCAGTTTGGGCAATTAAGGCAAGTGCCTGCTTTTCAGTAAGGAAAAGCGGGAGTTTCTTGTCTAGTTTTGGCAAAGTCAGGTTTTGAAAGGGATTAGTTTGGATCAGTTGCCTGGAAAGAAGGAATTTGAAGAAAGTCCTTAATCCGGAGAAATGATTGCGAATGGTCGTTCGAGCTAGGGTTTGCTGAATCTCTATCAGGTATCCTCTTGCATGGGTTGGGTGGATCGATTCGGCTTGAAAATCATTCGGTTCATCGCGTGAAAGCCAGAGTCCGAAGGCTTCGATTGCCTGAAGATAATTCCTGTGAGTGTTCGGAGATAAACGGCGTTCCTCAAGTAAGTGCTGGGAAAACAATGCTGCCTCGAACTGTAATGGCTGAATCTTTTTTTCTTCAGTTACTTGATCCGCGTCCATGTCTCTACTGCCATATCAAACAGTGCCAGGAAAAATACGGTGACGAATACAATCAAAGCCAAGCTCAAGTAAAATCCGAAGCTTGCTTCTGCTCTTTTGGGAGTCTCCTTCCTGTAAGCGTTTGAAGTATTATCATAGGGAGAAATCGGCACGACATTTCGTGCTCTCTCCTCTCTGCTTGTAAGTCTTTTGCTTTCCGGCACAACTTTACTATGGGGGGTTTTCCCTAGTATTGCAAGTCAAGCCATGGGTAATGAATGCTTTCAGTTCAATAAAAATGGCTTCATTTGCGCTTCGCATTCTTCGTACGCATCCTCGAGGACATAGTGCCCCGCTTTTTGCATTTCATGAACTTCCATATGGGGCCACTTCTTCTTCCATGCATCGAGGAATCTTGGACTGAAGCAAAAATCACGCATTCCCCAGCAAGTCATGATTGGGGTCGAACGGAAGCAATCGAGTTTGCTTGATGTATCCTGAAGAAGTTGGAGCGATGGATGATCCTCTTCATAGGGGATGTCCTTCACAAAGCGCCAAACTGCAACTCGGTCTTGCCAGCTTTGGTATGGGTGAAGGAAGCCTTGCTTGGCTTCCTTGCTCAAACCCTTGGTGGTCGCCATCCATGTTGCAGGCCATGCAAATCCATTAAAACCACGAACAAAAATTTGGCCTAACACTGGGATTCTGCATAATAAGATCCTCTTGGGTACATCGCTAGACGGAAAAGCTGCAGTATTAAGAAGGGCAATTTTCTTAACCTGATCCGGGCGATCCCTGAATGCGGTAAGCCCGATTGCCCCACCCCAGTCATGAACTAAGAGGGTGACTCTCTTAACCTCCAAGTGCTCCATCAGATCGATTAAGTTTTTGGAGTGCGTATTCAGGTCATAGGGGAAATCCCTAAAATTAGGTTTTTCAGAGAATCCGCATCCAATGTGATCGGGGACGATGCAACGCTTTGCAGAACTCAACGACCTTATGATCCGACGATAGAAAAAGGACCAAGTCGGATTTCCATGAAGCATAAGGACGGGCGCGTCGTCGTCTCTTGGCCCTTCATCCAAATAGTGCATTTGGAATCCAGATCTAGTCTGAAAGGTGTGACCCGAAAAGTCGTATTCAGAATTCATAAAACTCAGCGGGCTCAATCGTTAAGGGAGAGGAAAAGGCTGGAGAGACCACTCCCTATACCAAGTAGGACAGTTTTGGAACTAAGTGAGGAAGGATCGCTTTCGCAAGCCAGAGCGTAACTAATGGGCAACGATACGGAACCGCAATTACCTAAGTGCTCGAAAGTGGAGTAGTTTTTTTCAGGGTTTAAGCCGAGAGAATCCAGAACTGCTTGGGTGTGAGCTTTTCCGACCTGATGGGTGACGATAAGGTCGGGGTCGATCGACTCTCGGCCCGAGGCACTAGTGAACTTCTCCCATGCTTTTTTCGCGACACTGATTCCTGCGTGAAGAAGTTCCTCCGAGTCGGTTTGCATGAAAAGACCATCCCCGGCAGCATCACCCTCGCATAACTGATTGTAGGAAGTATCAGTCTGAACCGCATAATAACCAAGGCTTGGTGATGATTCGGGGATTAAGTCCTTACGGGCAATCGACCAAGCGACCGCGGCACCTCCAATCGTAAGGTTTGCAAAGTAGGGCTTTATTGACCTTCGGTCATGCTCCTCGGAGTTGAGTCGTCTGATGGTTTCATCAACTAGAGGTTTACCGTTCTCTCCGGCGGTTATGATCGCGCGCTTAATTTGGCCGGACTCAATCATGGAGGAAGCCAGGATAATCGAATTCAGGAAGCCTAGGCAAGCATTGGAAACATCAAGGATTTGGGTGGATTCACCCAAGCCCATAGCCCGATGAACATAGGAAGCTGTTGCGGGTTCAAGTCGGTCGCGACAGACCGCGGAATGAATCAATAAATCCACATCACTTCGATTGATGCCCTGCTTTACCAGTTTGACGCCTGCTTCGGCAGAGGCAGAGGAAGGTAAATGGTCGCTCGGCCAAAATCTTCTTTCCTTAATCCCGGTCATCAACTCCAGCCTTCCGACTTGTAAATTCAGTTTTTCGTAGAGAGGCGACAATTCACCTTCCAGTTCGGCTGAAGATGTAACTTCACCCGGCAATGCATAAGACATTGCCTCGATGCCAACCTTAGAAAATCTCATTTCAACTTCATCGAGGCTTCGACGATTTCGTTGTCGAAGTAATTGAAGCCCATGCCTGCATCGATCACTATTCCCTGCCCGTTAATCCCAGATGATCGAGGGCTGAGGAGAAAGGCTGCAAGGTTAGCAACCTCTTGAGTGGTGAGGGACTGCTTTCGATAGGTTAGTTTTTCCGCATAGAGATAATTCACTAGATACCCGGGGATACCGGCGGATGCTGAGGTCTTTAACGGTCCCGCATTGACTGAGTTAAAGCGAACCATAGAGTCACTGGAGAATGATTTCGCCAGATACCGAACACTTGCTTCAAGGGAAGCCTTAATAGGGGCCATGTAGCCGTAATTCTCGGCAGTCACCTCGGTGGAAGAAATACCAATCGTCACAACTGAGGCGTCATCTGCGAGGATTTCTTTGCAAGAGTTTGCTAGCTCGACAAGGGAAAATGAGGATATTTGCGTAGCCTGGAGAAAGTCAGTTCGGTTCGTTTGGTGAAAGGGCTTGAGACCCTCTGAGTAATTGGCGAAAGCAATGGAATGGAGGATTCCGTGAATAGGTTCGTCGAGTTGGGTTGCAATTGAATCACCCAAACTCCCGATTTGTTTCTCATTTTCTACATCGCAAACGAAAACATCCCTCTGCCCTAGCAGTTTTAAAAGCTCCTCTTTACGCTTTTCGCTTCGAACCGAATAAAGGACTTTTGCTCCCTCTTCTTCAAGAGTCTGTGCAACCGCCCAAGCTACGCTTTTCCTGTTGGCGAACCCAGCGACAAGAAAGGCTTTTCCCTTTAAGTCAAGAAAGCTCACGGGCGATCATTTTTAACTAAGGCGAGAGCAAAAGAGACCGTCATTGCGACCTTCCCCTTGTTTCTGATCTCCCCTCTTAGATTAAAGAACTGGCCAATTTTCTCTCCCAGGAAAACGGCAATCTCGAGTTCATCGTCTGGCTTGACCATCCTTTTGAAACGAGCGTCTCTTATGCGGGAAAGAACTGGGGTCACAGATTCATCAGTGAGTGCGTCTTCCTCTTTCATGTGTTCAGAAAGAAAAATTGCTCCAGTTTGAAAAACTGCTTCGCTTAAAAGAACGCCCGGCATGATTGGGTTTCCAGGATAATGTCCCTCGAAGAAAGGCATATCAGGACTAACCTTTAATTTTGTTTTTGCTGAGCTATCAGTGATCTCGATAATTTCATCAATAAAAAGAAAAGGTGGACGGTGAGGAATTCTGCTGTGTATGGACTCCATATCTTCAATAAAAGGAATTGCGGGGTGTTTGAACAGGCAAAAGGGATTACCTGTGGATAAGCTTTCGATATGCAAGAAGAAGATTTCTTCTTATCGTCCAAGCTTTTCCTTCAGGAATCGATCCACTTTATTGGCGGTTATGACGCCATAATTGATTGTCCCCAACCAACCGGACATAATGATGCCGACCGACCCGGCGTGGAAAAGACCTGGGGCGTGATCCGGCAGGGAGGTGGATACCTCGAGGCCTTCGAATTTAGTGCCAAAGGTTGCACCCTTGGCATGATGGGTATAGTGCTCGATAGTTTTGGGCGTTGCCGCTTCAAGGTGGTCAATTTTTTCTCGTATTCCCGGAATTATTTTCTCCAATGCAGACACGCTTTCATCGCAGAGTCTATCCTTTGCCTTTTCATATTCACTATCGGTTAATTCTCCCCAGTCCTGCCACTTGGCGTTGATAGAGGCAACGATGCTATACCTTGGATCTTTTCGATGGGGCCTCGTATCCGGATAGTAGATCGAAAAAGTTCTACTCGTGGTGTTGAAGTCTGTCAATTCGTCGGAGGAAAACTTGGGTGCTTCGGAAGTGAAAATTAAATCTCCAACCGATTCAGGGATAGTCGCACCCTTCTTGAGTCCAATGTAAACTTGGCAAGAGGTGCTGTTCAGTCGGACCTTCTTGGCAAGATTGGAGAATTGGGTTGGCAGTTTGGAGGTGCCCAATAGTTTTTCGATAGTATTTTTGAGGTTGGCGTTGGATAAGACTGCACCGCAACGGATATGCTTTCCATTAACGACAACCCCAGATACATGGTGGCTGCCATTCTTCTCTTCCGTAATAAGCTTTTGCACCAAGCATTGGCGCTTGAGAACCGCACCATTATTACGAAGTTCGGATACCATTTTTCTAATCAGGGAATCAGTCCCATCCTTGAAAGTGTAAATTCCTTTACGCATGAAGTTGGTGAAAACAATTCCGTAGGCAAAAGCGGGATCCATAAAGGAGGAGCCATTTGCATAAGCAATCGGCTCAAGCAAGAGACGCTTTACATCGTCTCTCCCGGGAAAGAACTCCTCAAATAGGTCGGCGATGGTTCTTTTGTCATTGGCGAAGTAGTCCATCTTCTTGAGATGATCGTAGAAGAGTTCGACCCGATCCTTGGCAATCTTAAATGTTTCCTGAAGGATATGACTAAAATCCATCCGGTCAAAGGTTGTGCGAAGATCATACTGAGGATTAACGAACCTGATTCCCTTGAGTTGAACAATGGAGTCGGCAATTTCCTTAGTCCAGTACCTGCGGCATGACTTGATCATTCCAACCGGAAAACCGTGAAGAGAGATGTCGAAAATGTGCCCCCCTTTTCTCTTAAACCAAGTTGCTAAACCACCAAACTGATAGTGATGTTCCAGCAAGAGGACCGAGTGCCCCATCTTGGCGAGGCAGTTGGCACCAGTGAGTCCCCCTAGTCCACTGCCAATCACTACTACATCGTAGTAATCTTCGGTATCTTTTAAGAAGTTGTTGGGCATCTGAAACTTTTTATCCACCAAGTCATTGAAGGACAAGTGGGAATTTATTCTAAGAATCCTCTTGAATGGAAGGGGTCGTGTGTTTTGCGAAAAATTCTTCCCCACTTTGACTTGGAGGATCATTAGGTGAACGTATGTTCTTAATACCCATCGGTCTGAGTGAGCGGAGTTGCTCGGAGGAAAAGCCATCAGTCGACAGAGCAAGAGTCTCTAGTGGCATCTTCAGCAAAGGAGCCAGGGATTTGAGTTGAATCCCAATCATATTCAATTCTCTAATTGGGCAATTGCTTATGGCTTCAACACTAGTTACAGGAGATCCAGGGAGCACCAAGCGAGACAAAGGAAGCCCTGAAACGGGGGCCAGGTCATGGACCTGGGTTGCCCGCATTTCCAGGAACTTCAGCTTACTTCCGGAGATTGGTTCCAGGTCCGAAACTTGAGTTGCTGAGATAACAAGGTCCTCAATAGGTAAGCCTTTGAGAGGTCTCAGGCACGAGACTCTTGTTCTGAAAAGATTAAGTTTTTTGAGAAACTTTTGACCGCACAAAGGTTCAAGATTAGCGATTTTAGTTTCTTCCATATTCAAAAACTCAAGCTCATTTCCATGGAAAAAACCAAGAGTACTAAGGTCAGATTTAGCTAGAGACAGATACCTAAGCGAGTGATGATTCATCGCTTCAGGATTAGTGACGCGACATCCTTCCGCAGATAATTTGATGAGATCAAATTGCGTTAGAGTCGAGCAGTCGAGTTGACTGCCCCGCGGTGCCTCAAATCCGATCAGATTGAATCCTGATAGCTCCTTGTAATTTATTCCTCTGAGGGCAGAGACGTCGAGTTCCAGGATGGGTAGGTGGGCGATCTCCTTCAGTGGTGGGTGGTTGTCATTCAATATGGAAACCTTGACGCCTCCGGGGATTAATCGAGTTTTGTTAGAGAAGCCCAGTTGAAGCAATTCGCGCGAACAACCCGTTTCGATCTCAGAGAAGAAACTGATTTTCTTGGATCTTTTTTCCCTAAAGGCATTTCTATATCGGGAGAACATCTCGGAAACTTTTTAGGCGTTAATGATCATAAGGCATGGAGAAGAATTCTGTTTGATGCATTCATTTAAAATTGCAACTCTCTAAAAATGTCCATTTGGGTTCATGTCGCAGGCTGGGTAATGGTTGCACTAAATACATTGTGTCTCCTAAGACTGGGGATTCTCCCGATGGTTTTCTTTGCAAGAAACTACAAACTTTATGGGAAAATCTTTTGGGTTTCCCTTTTCGTGATGTCCGTTTTTTTGATGAGTGAAATCATGCTCATTCGTATGCTAGTCAATCTAGAGGTACGATAAGGTGAACTAAGAATATCCAGGATTATGGACTGGGGATATTCCAAAGAGTGTAGTATGCAGAATCATGAAGAAGAGATAGTTCCTCTTTCCTCGAAAGAACTCCGCCGCTCTTTAATTCGTGGATGTGCCCTCGTTGGAGACCCTTAATTTTCAGGCGAACTGTTTTTCCACTTTTTCCCATTTTTGCAGAAAGAATTTCTGGAATCGTTTCATCGACTTTAGGACTGCCGTATTTTCCTTGGAAAATGTAGGTGTAAGTCTTGAGTTCATAGGAATCGAGGCTTTCGACTGAATGCCTGTCCACTTCTTTTGTAAATTCCAATTCGAAACCATCGGGTTTTGCCCGCATTTCCAAAATCTCAAATGGAGTTTTTCCATTCCAGGTTACTCGGTCCAAGGCAAACCTCTTCCCTCCCCTTGCACCCCAACCTCGATCTGTTCCTCCTGATACTAGGCTACCATCAGATGCTTGAATAAGAGGAACATTCCCAGAACCAAATCCCTTAAGGAAAGGAAAGCACGCACCCTGGTAGTAGCCATCAATTTTTTCCAGAAAACAGCGGTTGACCACACTGTGGGTTTGGTCCGAAACGAAAAGTTGCTCTTCGAATGGGCCAAACTTACCTTGTGACATATCGGGAGCAATGCCGCTTGCTGAATTACCCACAACTCCGTGAGGAAGCAGGATTGCCGGAGGTCGGTAGTTCGGCAAGCGATCCATTTCCTCATGAAATCGACTGCCGTCAATGGGTTCTCCGTGTTTTTCACCAAGTGCATCCTTCACCTCATCCAACTCAAACCAATCGAAGCCTCCCGGGTGCCCCTGGAAGCTTCCCGCAGTCAAGTGCTTCAGGGAACTGGTTCCATTCCATGGGCCTTGGTTGTCGCAGTAGAACGCTTCCCCTTTGGCGTTTAATCCAATACCTCCTGGAGAGCGGATTCCACTTGCGGTCGGAATCATGGTGCCATCCTTGGAAACCCGCACGCACCAACCCCTGTATGGCACATTACTTCTAAAGGAGCCAGTTAGGCACAGCACGACCCACATGTTGCCTTGAGGGTCAAACCTCGAGCCGAATGCGTACTCGTGATAATCGCCTGAAACACCCCAGCCATCACTGACCGTATCAAAAACATCTGCACGTCCATCCCCATCACTGTCCTTTATTCTAGTAACTTCTGGTCTCTGAGTTGCATAAAGCCATCCGTCGGCGTAGGCCAATCCGAGAACTTCGTGTAACCCCCTTGCCCAAAGCGAGAAGGTTTCGTTTCCCTTTACTTCATCGAAAAGGTTCGAAACCATGAAGATGTCTCCTCTTCGAGTGGAAACTGCAACTTGACCACTTGGCATTTGCTCAATCCCTCCCGCCTCCAACACGATATTTTCAGGGATCTCGATGGACTCTATTTGATAGTAGTCCTCTTGGATCGGTTCTGCAATTGCATGGGAAAGAAAGGATGTAATTAAAATACAAGAAAGGAATAGAGATAAAGAATGTGGCGATGTTGTCATCTTTAACTGTAAGTTGGGTTAATAAAGAGGTTTTATGCGAATATTCCTGAAGGAGACAGGATCTTTGTGTCCAGCGAAACCAAAATGCCCTGATTCCAGAGAAAGCCCAGGATGTGCTTTTCCGTTCATCGGATTACTAGCCTTGGAAAGATCTGCGTCCAAGATCATTTCCTCGTTCAGAAAAACTGTGACCCAACTACCCCGAACAATGACCTCTTGATCATTCCATTCTCCGACTTGCTTAAGGAAGCCTCTTTTGGCAGGGGCTAATCCATAAGCGGAGCCATGGTGCTGCCGAGGGTCAAGTTTTGCATATTTTGGGTGAGTGCTATCAAGGACTTGAAGTTCGCACATCCCATCATACGCAGCATTACCCTTTGCAGGATAACGAATCGCAAGCCCATTGTTACCACCAGGCGGAAGCTTAAACTCGAGTTTAACGGAAAAGTCCTTAAATGTTCGATCGGAATAAAGCGTGCCCCCCTTACCAGCCCTGCATCTTATTGAACCTTCGATAACCTCGTAATTATCAGTAGCACCCTGCCAACCTTGCAGACTGCTACCATCAAAAAGGTGGACATAGCCGACCTCGTCATCTACCTCGCAACAACTCGGCTTTAATTCTTTGATGAAAATATTCCGCCAACGAATCTCGCCACCATGAGTCTGCAACTGAATAGGCCCACGAAAGGGAATGGGTTTCCTTTCTTCGAGAGGGGTCTTGCGATCCCAGTAATTGGTAAGAGGAGCCTGATCCACAACCAATTCTTCATTGAGAATAACAGTTACCTCATTTCCTCGCATCGTAATGTGGAACTTATTCCATTCTCCCAGTGGTTTATCCGCATGAGTCAGTGGGTCTCGACCAGGAGCACCCGGAGGGCCGTTATTCCATAAACCACCCGATCCCTTGTTGGCCCCAAGTTTCCATTTCCCGCCCTCCTCTGTTGTATCCCAGATCTGGACCTGCGGGACCCCTCGAAGGTAAATTCCACTGTCTGCTCCTGCGACCGTCCTGTATTCGAGCATAAGCTCAAAGTCCGCATAATTTTTGAGTGTGGAAAGAAAAAGGCCCTTGCCGTCATTGACAAGCTCACCGCTTTCAACGGTCCAGTGGTTCATAATATCGATAATGCTCGCCTTCCATTTCGCCTTAAACTGATCTTGCGATAAGGTCATCCAATTGTCGGGGTTTTCAGTTTTTAACCCCCACCAGCCCTCAAGATCAACCCCATTGAACAAGGGCTTAAAGCCAGCGGGTGCTTGTGAGAAAAGCGGGAGGCAGATAAGGAACTTTACAAATAGCGAAATGGCTTTGGTTTTCATAAAAAGATGAGAGTTTTAGGAATAAAGATTTGTCTTAATTGTGGTTTGGGCAAGGTCAAAACAGAGACCGGGTAAATAAAGCTCAGGCAAGGAGAATATAGTTTTTACCCAGTGCATAGCCTCTGGAGTCCAGGAAGTCGGAGATCTTTGCTCTAGCACCTCGAGCCCCTGCCAGACCAACAATAAACTCTTCACTCGGTCCACTTAGATTATGAATACTTTTGATGGGTGAATTTCCTACTGACCTTCCTATCTTTTTCTCATCCACCTCGTAAAAGCAATCAAAGGAAATACTTTGCTTGGAGAGAAAGCTCGCTTGCCTCCGAGCTACCTTCCCTGCACCCCAAGCGGTGAGAGGAAGGGATTGGTCAATCGACATACTAGCCCATAGGGCAAAATACTTGGCTTTGATCGACTGAAAGGATTGCTTCGAATATTCTTTGGCAATTCTCGATAATCGATCAGGCCGATCTCTCCATTCAAGCAAGGTCTTGTTGATTTTTTCCATCCTTGCCCCTTGGTTGAGCCACCTCAACCAAAGTTCGTAATCCTCGGGGAAATCCCCCGTTTTATATCGACCGTAACGAAGGATACTGGACTTTCTGAACATAACCGAAGGATGAGCGAACGGGCTGTCGATGAATTGGTTGTCTGAGATTTCCTTGTGACTGAGAAGAGTGTTAGTCCAATCGACATATAATCCGTACCCCGTAGACTCTGCTCCAGGTATATCAGTAAAATGAGAAATTTTCGTAGAAACCAAATCGACTTGAGGGTTTCGCTGCAGAAACTCTGATTGTTCCTGTATGCGAGTCGGTCGCATCAGGTCATCCGAATCCATCCTGGCGAGAATACCCGAGGATGCTGAATCAATACCGTAATTAATAGCATCCGCTATCCCCTTCCCGGGAGAATGCATATGCTTGATTCGGGAATCCTCTCTACCGTAAGCTCTGATAATTTCTGCAGAATTGTCTAAAGAGTGATCATTGACGGCCAGAACCTCCCAGTTTGCGTTCGTTTGTTCAAGGATTGAGTCCAGACACTCGCAAAGTGTTTCCCCCGCATTACGAAAAGGTAGGATGATTGAGACTTGTGGGTTCAAGCAGCGACAATCATTTGTTCAGCTCAAGCGAGGTTTGCCGAATCGCTTCGTAGACTCCAATCCCAACGGAGACGGCAAGATTCAAAGACCTTAGGCCATGCTTTGCCTTGGGTATGCATGCTTTTCTATCTTTCGCCCAATGATGAACAAAATCGGGGGCTCCGCTTCCCTCGTTTCCAAACAACAGTCCATCCCCATCCCGGAACCTGATTTCCCAAAGTGATTTCTTGGCATGAGTGGTAAAGAGATGGATACAGCTGGGTCTACCGGGGTAATCGACGAACGATCCCCAGTCCCTGTGCTCCACAATGTCGAGTGACCTCCAGTAGTCCATTCCTGCACGCCTAAGGTTTTTATCCGTTATTTCAAAGCCAAGGGGATGAATAAGATGCAACCTACAACCCGCAAACGCACATAACCTCCCTATATTCCCAGTGTTTTGCGGGATCTCAGGTTGAAGGAGGATTACCTCAATCATCGCTTGATCGCATTCTTCAAGGCTTGATCAGCCTCCCTTTGGGCCACCCGCTTCTTGAGGTCCTGCCTTTTGTCGCGATGATTCTTCCCCACACCAACTGCCAGTTCACACTTGATAAGGGAACCCTTGAAATAGAGTTTTGTGGGGACAATTGTTTTACCTGCAGCTTCCACATCATTTTTGAGACGATTCAATTCTCTGCGCTTCAGGAGAAGTTTCCTTGGTTGCTGAGGTAAGTGATTTTCTTCACCCCCATATTCATATTCAGCAATATGTGCATTGCAGAGGAACAACTCTTCTCTGATAATTTTGGCGTATGATTCTGAGATCTGAGCCTTACCCGCACGGATTGACTTTACTTCTGTCCCGGAAAGCACAATGCCAGCTTCATATTTTTCGCCTAATGCAAATTTGTGCCTTGCTTTGGAATTGGTCAAGACAGGCAATGAATCTTTTTTTTTGCCTGGTGATGCCATTTCAGCTTGTAATGTTCGCCAATAATATCTGCGAACACATGGGAGGTATAAACCTCAAAAGAGCTTAGGATTCTTCGGATTCATCCCATTCCTGAAATGAGATTTTCCCCTCGATGATTTCCCTGAGAGCTATATCTTCGGGCTCAAGTTTCTCCAATGACTCAACCAATGGCTTATTGCCATGCTTTAGTTGCTTGGACCTCCTTGACACTACATTGATAAGTGTATTGGGGTCGCTTATGATAACTTGGGCTTCTTTTAGGTATTCGTCTCTCACTGATTGAATGGATTTGAAGGTCGCAAATAAATAGGAAAGCCAACAATATGAAATGCTGATAGCATTGCAATGAATTTCGATATCAGATGAAAGCGGACTTATACATAGGATTTACGACTTGCGAAACAGAACAGGATGCAATCTCCTTAATTGATAAATTACTTGAGAAATCACTAATTGCTTGCGGGCAAATTGATGGCCCCATTCTTTCCAAGTATCCATGGGGCGGAGAAATTAAATCCGAAAAAGAATGGCGGGTAATCTTGAAATTCAAGATTTCAGCAAAAAGCGAGGTACTTAACATCATATTGATCCAACATAAATACGAAAATCCGGAGTGGCTATGTCTCCCTGCTGAATCAACCAAAGAATATGCTGCTTGGGTGAACCAAACAACCCAAGAAGGTTAAATCCTTATTCGGACGGTTTCGTCTTAATCAAGGAAACTACTCGATCGCCTTCTTTCCATTGGCCGCGACTGCGCAGAAGTTCCACACGCTCAAAGCGCTTAAGGACGTTTCTATTCTTGGTGAGGCCACCAGGTGGCTTGAAACTAGGATGCCTGCTCATAAGATCTATAAAACATATGGGTTAGCGTTATTCAACCTTGAAATTTCAGGCACACTTATTTTAAGCAGGTGCGCCTGCTGGTTCGGATCCAGCCAATCCAGGACTTTCTTCCTCCGGTTCTTTGGCAGGTTCTGCTTGATCTGCTTCCTTTTCCTTTGGGGAAAGTGGGGCGGACTTTATGATGGGTGAAATGATTTTCCCCTTATCCAAGATTTCATGAATGTGCTTACCTTCTATGGTTTCATGCTCAAGCAATGCTTCGGCAGATGCATGAAGTGCAGAAATATTATCTTCAAGAATCTGTTTCGCGCGTTGAAACTGATCGTCTATAACTTCCTTGATCGCTAAGTCAATCTTTTGGGCGGTCTCTTCACTGTAGTTTTGAGCGCGAGAAAGTTCTTTACCAAGAAAAACTTGGTCCTGCTTGTCGCCGAAGGAAATCATCCCTAGATCACTCATCCCCCAGTCGCAAACCATGCTACGGGCAATATTTGTAGCCATGCGAATATCTCCTGCAGCTCCACTTGTAACATCACCAATTTCAATTTCTTCCGCAGCTCTGCCTCCCATTGCACAGCAAATCTGGTTAAGAACACGTCGCTTACTGTGGTTGAGGATATCTTTCTTAGGGGTAAACATCGTGCTACCGAGGCTTTGCCCTCTGGGTATGATGGTGACTTTGTGAATGGGGAGTAACCCATCGTCTACGACAGCCTGAATAATAGCATGACCAGCTTCGTGATAAGCGATGATCTTGCGATCTTCATCATCCATGACCCTTCTTCGTTCACGGCCAAAAGAAATTTTTTCACGGGCATCATCAAGGTCAATGCGTTCCACGACCTTCTTTCTCCTTCTCGCCGCTATCAAAGCACCTTCATTTAATAAATTGGCTAAATCTGCCCCGGAAAACCCAGCTGAAGCACGTGCTAGAGAATTAAGATCTACATCTTCGCACAATTTAATTTTCTTGGCGTGGACCTTAAGGATTGCCTCCCTGCCTTCGAGGTCGGGAAGGTCAATGA
>OZSS01000477.1_pt1 | contig 19146 bp, 19 predicted proteins | sample 1779911 | NCBI WGS metagenome assembly OZSS01 (sample SAMEA2603589, study PRJEB24840) | metagenome | biome: Water; feature: Photic zone; material: Seawater sample | place: Mediterranean Sea | collected 2013-11-12 | depth 10 m | reverse complement strand
AATCTTGTCATCACCTGGGTAACGAAGTCTTAATTGTTGTAAAAACCTCCAATTTATTTCGTAAATAATTTCTAAATGACGAGGAAGTAAATCACTAAATAGGCTTAAATCCCATTTCTCCAAAGCTTCAGGAAGCAAAGTATGGTTTGTATATGCTACTGATGAAGTAGTTATATTCCAGGCATTATCCCAACCTAGTTGATACTGATCAATTAATAGACGCATTAATTCTGCAACCGCGATTGCTGGATGAGTATCATTTAATTGAACAGTCCAATGTTTGGCAAATTCTGTTACTGAGATAGATCTTTTTTCAAGACTTCTCAACATATCTTGGAGAGAACAACTGACAAAAAAATGTTGTTGTTTGAGCCTTAATCTTCTCCCTTCATCAGTTCCATCATTCGGGTAGAGAACCTTAGATAGAGTTTCAGAAGCTACTTTTTCTTCTACCGCACCATAATAATCACCAATATTGAAGGCATAAAAATCAAAACTCTCTGTTGCATCAGCTCTCCATAATCTTAATCTGTCACATGTATTTACTCTGTAGCCTAATACTGGAACATCATGAGGAACACCAATTGCATGTTCTGAGGGCACCCATCTTGATCGATATTTACCTTTATCGTCTCTATAACTTTCAGTTCGCCCGCCAAAACCAACAAAACATGATTCATCAGGTTGAGGCAGTTCCCATGGCCAACCACCTTTAAGCCATTTATCCGTAACCTCAACTTGCCAACCATCTCGTATTAATTGGTTAAATATTCCGAATTCATATCTAATACCATAACCAACGGCAGGAACTTGTAACGAAGCTAAAGACTCCATATAACAAGCTGCAAGTCTTCCAAGACCACCATTACCTAGACCTGGCTCTTCTTCGACTTCAAGAATTGTTGAAAGTGATTCTATTCCAAACCTTTTCAAGGCATCTTCTGCTTCTTGTGTTATGCCAAGATTTAATAAATTATTACTTAATTGTGGACCGATTAAAAATTCTGCTGATAAGTAAGCAACTGTTTTTTGAGGCTTTTTTCTTATTACTTCTTGACTAGCTAAATATCTTGTCATTAATCTATCCTTAACCGCGTAACTCAGCGCCATATATAAGTCATGAGGACTAGCTGAAGTCGCTAATTTGCCAAGAGTAAAGAACAAGTGCTCTGTCATTCCTTTGAAGAGCGCATCAGAATCCATGCCAGCTTTCTCAGGATCTAGATAGCAGCCTGGAGTAGGCAAGCGTAGATCAAAGGGTTCGTTGGAGTTCATTAGATTTGACATATATATGACATTAGCCAGTTTTTATATAAATTCTTTGTTGTACCTTCAGATCCACACTTGTTGAGTATTTTTGCTTTTTTTTACATACTTTGTAAAGTGGGCCCTCCATAAACTATCTTCCAATTAGATAGTTTAATTTTTCTCGCATTTAAAATGTATCCTTTACTTGCTGAATTAAGTGCACATGATTTAGAAGTTGCTGAGACGCTCATCGGAGTAATTAGATTTCTATTGATATTTTTAGCTGCCAGAGCATTAGCGGAAGTATTAGTAAGACTAAGTTTACCTACGATTGTTGGAGAGCTTTTAGCAGGGGTTGTTATAGGAGCATCTGGTTTCCATTTATTAATACCACCCTCTGCTCATACAGAATTAAATCAAGGGTTAGTAAACGTAATAAGTTCTTTGGCATCAATACCGCCAGAAGTTGTTCCTGACGTCTATTTTGAAAGTTTTCCTTCTCTTCAAGCTGTTGCGACACTTGGATTATATGCGCTTCTTTTCTTAACAGGATTAGAAAGTGAATTAGAAGAATTAGTTGCAGTTGGTGCGCAAGCTTTTACAGTTGCTATGGCAGGCGTAATTTTGCCTTTTGCTTTTGGTACTTTTGGATTAATGTTTATTTTTCAGGTAGATCTTATTCCAGCAGTATTTGCAGGAGCATCAATGACCGCTACAAGTATAGGTATTACAGCAAGTGTTTTTGGTGAACTAGGATATTTGAAAACTAGGGAAGGTCAAATCGTTATTGGGGCAGCAGTTTTAGATGATATTTTAGGCATTGTTATTCTTGCGGTAGTTGTAGCTCTTGCTGCTGGAGGCTCTTTAGAGATAGCTCCAATAGTTAAATTAGTTGCAGCAGCTGTTGTATTTGTAATTGCAGCGATTGCATTAAGTCGTACTGCAGCTCCTGGATTTGATTGGCTTCTTGATAGGTTGAAAGCACCTGGAGCGGTAGTTGTAGCTTCTTTTGTAATACTTGTCTTATGTTGTTTTGTAGCTACAGCGATAGGTCTTGAAGCGGCTTTAGGAGCTTTTGCCGCTGGTTTAATTCTTAGTAGTTCTAAAAATAATCATGCTATCCAGCAATCAGTTTTGCCATTAGTCTCATTATTCGCTACCATCTTTTTCGTACTGGTAGGTGCTGGTATGGATTTATCAGTTATTAATCCACTGGACCCAGCAAGTAGGTCTGCTCTTGTAGTAGCAGGATTTTTACTGGTCGTTGCAATAATAGGAAAAATTGCCGCTGGATGGGTTTTCTCAAGTGATAAGCCTACAAACAGATTAGTTGTAGGTTTAGGAATGATGCCTAGAGGAGAAGTGGGATTAATTTTTCTTGGATTAGGAACAAGCGCTAAGCTTTTAACACCATCCCTTGAGGCGGCAATTTTATTAATGGTCATTGGAACGACATTCCTAGCTCCTGTTCTTTTAAGAATTGTTTTGAAAGATAAGCCCCCAGGTGGTGATAATAAAATTTCAGATGATGTTGCGGCTGATCCAGTAGGTCTTCTTTAACTAATAATTTTATTAGAATCAATAAATATAATTATTTATTAAATGGAAAAACCAGTGCTTATAAGTGATGAGGTAAATTACGCATGGAATTTTTTGAATTATCCAATACACACTATTACTGCAAAACCTAAAGAAGAAGGTTCAAAATCATGTGCAATTTTGTTGATACATGGTTTTGGAGCTTCCACAGATCATTGGCGTTTTAATATCCCTGTTTTGAGTGATAAATATGAAGTTCATGCAATAGATCTTTTGGGGTTTGGAAAAAGTCCCAAGCCAACAGATGTCCAGTACTCAAGTCATCTTTGGAAAGATCAAGTTGCAACATATGTGAAAGAAGTAATTAAAAAACCAACATTTATTGTTGGTAATTCTTTAGGTGGCTATGCATCTCTAGCAGCAAGTGCAGAACTAAAAGAATTATCTGCTGGAGTAGTGTTACTTAATGCTGCTGGAATGTTTAGTGAAGAAAAAGTATCAAATAACAGCCTTTTACAAAAATCTTTCAAAACTTTCTTTGAAACATTTTTGCGAGGCAATATTTTTCTTCAAAGAACTATATTTGAAAGCATGAGACGAAGAGTCAATATAAAAAAAGCATTAAACAATGTTTATAAAAACCAAACTAATGTTGATGATTATCTTATTGATTCAATTAGAAAACCTTCACTGGATCCAGGTGCCTTTAACGTTTTTAAAAGTGTTTTCAATCCTGCAGGTGTCCAAGGAGAACCATTTGATAAATTATTCAAAAAGTTGAAATCTCCACTTTTACTCTTATGGGGAGGTAAAGATCCTTGGATGAACACAGCAAGCAAAAGACTTCTTTATAAAAAATATGCTCCTGAAAATACTAAAGAAGTGATTCTTGATGCTGGTCATTGTCCTCATGATGAAGTCCCCGAATTAGTTAATCAACATATACTTGACTGGATTGATTCTTTGTAGAGAGATTTTTGTGAAAGTTAATTCCGTTGATAATAAAAAAGGTATTTATGTTTTTCAATTAGACGAAAAAAATTATATTAAATTTTGTCCTAACAGGGGTGGGCTCATAACTAACTGGGTTTCAGAAGGGAGAGAAATATTATATTTTGATGAAAAAAGATTTATTGATAAAACAAAAAGTATCAGAGGAGGAATCCCAATTCTGTTTCCGATTTGTGGAAATCTTGATATCCCCAATTCATTATTTGGAAAAAAATATATGCCATTTATGCAACATGGTTTTGCAAGGGATTTACAATGGCAACATTGCCTAAATGAGCAAAAAAATTCTCTTTGTTTGATTTTACAAGATACTGAAAAAACAAAAACTTTTTATCCATTTAATTTTGAGCTCAAAATTGAGGTTTCTTTAAAAATTAATTGCTTAAAATTTATTATTAACATTCAGAACAAAACTAATATTGAGATGCCAATAAATTTTGGATTGCATCCTTATTTTAATATTTCAGATTTTAAAAACTTAAACTTTATAGATAACCCGCTAAATTGTCAGGATCAAAAAAATAATTCCTTGAGAAATACTTTTGACGAGTTAAAAAATATTAATAATGGAATTGATTTACTTATGTATACCTCAGGAAGAAGTTCTTTCCAAGATGATTTTTTTAAAAGACAAGTTACTCTAATGCATCCTTCGCCTTTTGATTTGGGTGTGATTTGGAGTGATCCACCCAGGAAAATGGTATGTCTTGAGCCATGGACTAGTCCACGCAATTCTTTAGTTAATGGATTAAGGAAAATTTCGATTCCTCCAAATTCCTCCCAAATATTAGATGCCTCAATACTAATAAATACTTTGAAGTAACTACTGATAATTATGAAAGTTATAGTGATCGATGATGATCCAACAGGTTCTCAAACAGTAAATAATTGTTTATTGCTTCTGAAATGGGATTATTCTACTTTAATCAAAGGATTTCAAAGCAAATCTAATTTATTTTTCATTTTGGCTAATACTAGGTCTTTATCAGAAAATGACGCAAAATTAAGATTAGTAGAAATTTGTAATGCCCTTAAAAAAGTTATCTCAAAGGAATCATACAAAGAGGAATTTATTTTTGTAAGTAGAGGTGATTCCACCCTTCGTGGTCATAATTTTTTAGAGCCTAAAATTATGAACGACTGTCTAGGACCTTTTGATGCTACCTTCCATATTCCAGCATTTATTGAAGGTAAAAGAATGACAATTGATGGAGACCATTTTGTTGATAATGTTCCTGTAAGTCAAACGCTTTTTGCCAAAGATAAAATTTTTGGATACAAAACAAGTAATGTCAAACAATTATTATTTCAGAAATGTAAATCTCAAATTAAATTTAATGATATTCAAAATTTAAAAATATCCGAATTAAAAGTTCTTGAAAGTAAAGAAAAAAATATTGTTTTTAATAAGATCAGAAATTTAAAAGAAAATTCTCATGTAATTGTTGATATTGAGAATTATTCACAACTTGAAAAGTTTTCATTATCAATAAAAAAACTAAGCAAACAAAAGAAATTTCTCTTTAGGACCGCTGCAAGTTTTATAAGTTCAATTTCTGCTGTAAAAGATAATCCTAAAGAACCATTTTTTTACTCCCTTATTAGAAGAAAAAATCGTGAAAAAAAATTTCTTCCAGGATTTTTAGTAATTGGATCTTATGTAGAACTTACAACAATGCAACTAAAGGAATTCTTAGAAATAAGTGATTGTATACCAATAGAATTGGATGTTTTTGAATTTCTCAGAATTTCTAAATTAAAAAGTAATCAGGATCAATTGGTTTTCTTTAAAAACAAATTATTAGCGCAAATCAGATCTATATTAAAGCAAGAAAATACTCCCGTTTTATTTACCTCAAGAAAAGAAGTTTCTCTAGCTAAGAACGATGAGCAAGTAAATTTTTATAATTCTCTTGCTCATTTTATTTCTGAATTAGTTTCAGATTTGAAAAATGAAATAGGGTATTTAGTATCTAAAGGAGGAATCACGTCAAATGTAATTCTCAGTAATGGGTTTAAAGCAAATTATGTTTATTTGCAAGGACAAATAATTACTGGGGTTTCGCTAGTTACTTTCAAACTTGAAAATGATGAGAATCTTCCAATCGTGACATTTCCTGGAAATATTGGTAACCAAGATTCATTGGTAAAAGTATGGAGAATTTTAGAAAATAAAAACAATTCTTCCAATTAAAAATTTGAGATAATTGCTTCAGCAAAACCACTACAGGATAGTGGCGCTACAGTTGGTTCCATTAAGCGTGCTAGATCATAGGTGACTTTTTTTTCTTCAATAGCTTTACTAATTCCAGAAGTCACCATATTCGCTGCTTCATTCCAACCAAAATATTCAAGCATCATTACTCCACTAAGAATTACCGAACCAGGATTTATTTTGTTTAATCCTGCGTGTTTTGGAGCTGTTCCATGGGTTGCTTCAAAAATTGCAGAATTGTCTCCAATATTAGCTCCTGGAGCCATACCCAGACCTCCCACAATTGCAGCAGCAGCATCAGAAACATAATCTCCATTTAAGTTCAAGGTCGCAAGAATAGAATATTCTTGAGGCCTTGTTTGAATTTGTTGGAAAATACTATCTGCAATTCGATCATCAACCATAATGAGTTTTTTCCATTTGTTATCTCCATGGGAATTTGATATTGAGGTTATTACTTCTTTTATTTCTTCGCAAATAAATGCTTTTTTATTACTTGTTAGCTTGTCATATCCTGGCTCAATCTTTCTGGCGTTATTTTCGATTGTAATTTCTGGATTTTTGTGAATATTGTCTAAAATCCAGCTTTCTCTTTCCGTAATGCAGTCTGCTCTGAATTCATTTACTGCTAATTCATATCCCCAATCTCTAAAGGCACCTTCTGTATATTTCATGATATTGCCTTTATGAACAAGAGTTACATGCTTTTTATTCCCTGATAATCTTTTTGCATGTTCTATGGCCTTTCTTATATGCCTTTGACTTCCTAACTTACTTACGGGTTTTATCCCAATACCTGAACCGTCCGGTATTGATCTATTTTTTAAATTTTTACTATTTGGAATGACAACATTATTTAGATGATTAATTAAATCAATGCATGTATGATCATCGGCTTCCCATTCAATACCCATATAAATATCTTCTGTATTTTCTCTATAAACAATTACGTCTAAATTTTGTGGATTTTTATGAGGACTAGGAGTCCCTGAATAGTATTTACAAGGTCTAACACAGCTATATAAGTCAAAAATTTGTCTTAAAGCGACATTTAAAGATCTAATTCCCCCTCCGATAGGAGTTGTTAATGGGCCTTTAATTGCAACTCCAAAGTGTCTTATTGCTTCAATAGTATCCTTTGGTAAATAGTTGTAAGTTCCGTATATTTCACAAGCTTCGTCGCCAGCATAGACTTTGAACCAATTTATTTTTCTTTCATCTCCATAACTTTTTTTTATTGCTTCATCAAGAACAAGTTGAGTAGCTGGCCAAATATCTACCCCAGTACCGTCACCTCTGATATAAGGGACAATAGGATTATTAGGAACATTAGGCTTACCTTGATTAAAAGTAATTAACTCTCCTTCTGTGGGTAAATTTAATTTTTCAAATTTAGGCATAGCACTTGATTAGATAGTAAAAAAGTCAATTAATTAAGTATTTTTGTATCTTAAATTGAAATTAAGGATATTCTTTAAAAACTAGAAATTAATTATTCAAATGTGAATAGATAATAGTTTGTTAATCAGCATTTCAACATCTTTGTTAAAAGAAAAAGAATTTAATAAGCAAGGTTGAAGAAATTATGTCAACTTCAATCAAAGGTTTATTACCGCTTATGAATGCAAGTTCAAATGTTAGCAATCTTGAAATAGCTAATAAGGTAGCTACTACCGCTGCATTATTTCGTAAATATTTCCCGGATGCGAGTGTCAATTTTAGTCCTTGGGATAAAGCAAATGATAGAGATTGGTTTGATACCCTTGATTTTTCTTTCCATTTTCCAGGTTGGAGTCCAAGTATAGAATGTAGAGCAGTTTTACTTCAGTTGAGAATTGAAAATAATTGTGAAAATGGAGTACCTAAGTTGTTAGGAATAATAATGCGCGGAATGATAATTCCTGCTGAAAGATGGAGAGTAGCTACTATTGGGGAGTGGGAGATGACGGGGACCCATTTACCTCAGCAGGAACAAAAGGATAATCTTTTTTTAGTTTGTAAAGAACTTTACAATTTATTCTCTACAACATCCACTAGTAACAAAAATTAGCTGTTTTATATATTTTCCTTGTAGATTAAATATATGTACAATTCTGAAAATAAATAAATGGCAGTTGCTCTTGCAGGACAATTGAGAGAAGGGACAAAGAAATCCCATACTATGGCTGAAAATACTGGCTTTGTTGCTTGTTTTTTGAAAGGCGTTGTTGAAAAAAAATCCTACAGAAAACTGATAAGTGATTTATATTTTGTTTATGAAGCTATGGAAGAAGAAATTGAAAGATTGGTTCAAGAGGAACATCCGGTAATAAAACATATCGGCTTTAAATCACTTTTTAGAAAAGAAACACTTGAAAATGATCTCAAATTTTATTTTGGAGATAATTGGCAGAATGAAATTAACATTTCTAAATCAGCGAAAGAATATGTCAACAGAATTCACTTGGTAGCAAAAAAATCTCCTGAATTACTAGTTGGCCATCACTATACCCGCTATATAGGAGATTTATCTGGCGGCCAAATTTTAAAAAAAATAGCAAAAAAAGCTTTAAATTTAGATGGAAATAACGGGTTAAACTTTTATGAATTTAAAAATATTGATGATGAAAAAAAATTCAAAGAAGAATATTCTAAGACTCTTAATCAGCTCCCGATAAATCAAAACATTGCTGATCAAATTATTGATGAAGCTAACCAAGCTTTTACTTATAATATGAATATGTTTAAGGAGCTTGAAGGTAACTTAATAGCAGTATTAGGAAAAATTGTCTTCAACTATCTTACAAAGAAAGTTAGGAAGGGGAGTACAGAAACTTAATATCTATGTTTGAATCATTAAAAAATTTTGTAAAGAACAATATTGAAGATTTAGATGGTAAAGAATTAGAAATATCAAAAGAATTCAAAGAACATCATAATAAAGACTCGAAATATATTATTAAAAATTGGATTTTTGAATCCCATCAATATAGAAAGTGGAGAATTACTAAATTAGATGGAGGAGATAAGCTCCAGGTTTTTAACACTGTTGCTTATCCAAATTTCAAAAGTGAGTTTCCTATATTAGGCGCTGATATTTTATGGTTTGGAACTTCTCAAAAATTACTAGCTATTTTTGATTATCAACCATTAATTCAGGAAAAAGAATATCTTCAGAAATATTGCTCAAGTTTAGATTTCATAAAAAATCAGTATCCTATATTTGATAATCATAAAATGAAAAATATATATGATTCAAAAAAATATTTTTCGCCTTGGGTAATGATTTGTAGAGGGAATAAATTAAATCTTGATAGAGATTTAAATAATATCTTTTATTCCTTTGTTAGTAATTATGTGACAATTAATAAACTACATCAAAATAATCAATTTTTGGATTTGGAACAAATAAAAAATAATCAAATAGATTACGATAAATATAGTGCTGAAAAAGATCCTGCTGACAAGTTATTTAAAACATTTTTTGGTGAAACTTGGACTGAAAATTTTATTAATAATTTTCTTTTTACCTTGAATCATAATCCTCTATTATAAATGCTAATTCAAAATACCATTTTTTATAGCCAAGAATGGCGATGGGCTAAATTTATAAAATTCTTAATTTCTCAGTTAGACAAATATCATTGCGTCGAACACAAAATAGCTTCTGATTTTTCTTACAAAGAGTCAAGCTATGGTTCAAAAAAATCAAAAAAGAATATTAATCTTTTCACATGGGGAGCAACTCATAAAAAAAGGATTAACTTCGCAAGAGCTGTATGTATAAATAGTCCAAATTATTCTGTTTTGAATTTTTTAATTATCCCAAAAACTTCCTATAACATTCCATTCCTAGGCATAGATTTTGTTTCTTTACCTAATAGTCATTTATTAGTTTTAGATTTTCAGCCATCTTTAAAAGTCGAAAATCAGTTTAATTCTGAATTATTAGAACAAATAATAAAACTTAAAAACTTATGTCATTCATCTCTACCTGTAGCTGAAAAAATGTCTGAAGAAGTAGAAAAATTTTTTTCCCCAGGATTGATTTGGTCTAGATTACCAAGGCAACAAGATAGTGATAATTTGATAGAAAATCAGCTTTATGATTCATTCAAAGAATATTTGAATTTGTATCTAAAAACTCTTTTTGAAAGTGAGGAAGTTGGCCAAGGCTTACAACAAGAGTTAATTAATGGTCAAAATGATTATTTGAACTATAGAAGGGATAATGACCCAGCAAGGCCAATGTTATCAAGTTTATTTGGTAAAGATTTTACAGAATCCTTAATTAATAAAGTATTATTTTCTACTAATAAAGTTTTATAATTTTGGATATTTTAGATTAGATGAAAAAACAATCAGTTCTTTTTGTATGTTTAGGTAATATTTGTAGATCTCCTGCTGCCGAAGCTATATTCCTAGATTTAATTAATAAAAAAGGATTAAATGATAGTTTTATTGTTGATTCTGCAGGGACTGGTAGTTGGCATATAGGGAAGAAGGCTGATACTAGAATGAGAATAGCGTCACGAAAAAGGGGCGTAGAAATCTTTAGTAGAGCTAGACAAATAAATTCTAATGATTTTGAAAAATTTAACTATATAGTTGCTATGGATGATTCAAATTATGAAAATATTATTGATATGAAATCTCGAAAATCATTATCTGATTTTGCATCAATAAAAAAGATACAAAATTTCAGATCAATTTTTCAAGAAATAGAAGTCCCTGATCCTTACTTTGGAGGAGATGAGGGATTTGATAATGTCCTTGATATTTTAGAAGACTCTGTCAGTGGTTTTCTAGATACTATTTATTAATTTATTCGAGTTGAATCTCTTTAGGAATCTTTAAATTGTAGATGTTAACAATTTTTTCTACTACTTCATTAATTGAATATCCGTCAGTAAGAAGTTCAATTGCATCGTTTGCTTTTTTGAGAGGAGAAATTTTTCTTGTTGAATCCTCAAAATCTCTTTTTCTTATAAGTTCTCTTAATTGATTGAAGTCTATTTCTTCAGTCCCTCTTAAATCTAACTCTGACTTTCTTCTTTTAGCTCTTTCGTCAATACTAGCTGTTAGGAATATTTTAAGTTCTGCATTTGGAAAAACTGTTGTTCCTATGTCTCTCCCTTCAGCTATCAAGCCCCCAGATTGGCCAATTTTTCTTTGCTCATAAACCAAAAATTCTCTCACTTTTTTGATTGATGAAATTTTAGAAACAATAGAACTTATTTCTTGTGAACGAATTTCTTCAGTTACACAAAAATTATTTATAAATACATCTTGCTGAGAAATAGAATTTGACTTAAAAATAATAGAAATATTATTAAGAATTTTTTTTAATTCTGACTCTTTAGCATAATCAATCTTTTCTTTTTTAAAGAGCCAACTTATTGCTCTGTACATTGCTCCAGTATCTAGATATAAAAGATTTAACTCCTTGGCAATTAACTTTGTTATGGTACTTTTCCCTGAACCAGCTGGCCCATCAATTGCAATAATTGGCTTTCTTTTCATAAGAAAAACGTGATCAATTAATCTTGTTTTTCCACATTTTATCGCACCTGCTAAAATTGAAATATTATCGTTTGATTGAACTTTTTTCAAGCTGTAGGGATGTAGATGTTCTAAATATTCAATTGAAATATTTTTTGATTTAAGTTTTTTTGTTAGTTGTTTTAAGTCAATCTTTTTATCCTTTTTAAAAATTATTTTTGCATTTTCTAGTTCATTTGAGAATAATTTAAGAGTTTTCCTTTCATTTTTAGATAAATGCTTATTACGCGAACTAAATGGGACCCCGTCAGAATCTCTTTCAGTAGGAACAGGGATAATTTTGATGTTGAATTTTTTTTCTTCTATAAGGTTTTTTATGATTAATAGTTGTTGCCAGTCTTTTTCTCCTAAAAAAAGATTTTTAGGTTGTATGAGTTTCAGTAATCTATAAACAACAGTGCAAACCCCATCAAAATGTCCAACTCTTGTAAGCCCACATAAAGCTGAAGATAATTCTTTAGAGGCTTTCAAATAACTGATGCTTTTATTCTTTTTGGGATACATATCAGTTACATTTGGAATAAAAATTGCATCTGCCCCATTAGAAAAAGCAATTTCAATATCTTTATCAATAGTTTTGGGGTAGCTTTTAAGGTCTTCTTTGCTATCAAATTGAAGTGGATTAACAAAAATACTTAATAAGTTTGTATTGCAATTTGAACTTTGTGCAGTTGATATTAATTTTTGATGACCATCATGAAGATTACCCATAGTTGGGATAAAGTTAATATCACTTTTGAGATTTCGTCTCCATTCTTTAAGCTCTTCTGTTTTTCTTATTATTATTTTGTTCACTTTGTTTTAAAAAATAAATCTATTTAATAAATAATTACTGGACAAAAGCAATCTACGGAGGAATATCTATATAAGGGGATTCTATCATTTTTATTTTATGGATTACAAAACATCAGGAGTTGACATAAAAGCTGGAAGAGAATTTGTCTCAGAAATAAAGCAATCTGTCGAATCAACATATTCATCTAATGTTTTGGAGGGGATTGGAGGATTTGGCGGTTTATTTAAAATCCCTCTTGAGGGTTTAAAAAAACCCGTCTTAGTATCAGGAACTGATGGTGTTGGCACGAAATTAGAATTAGCTCAAATCAAAAACTTTCACTTTGAAGTTGGGATTGATTTAGTAGCAATGTGTATGAACGACATTATTACAACTGGGGCAAAGCCGCTTTTTTTTCTTGATTATATTGCTACGGGCAAGCTTGAAAAAAAACAATTATTAGAAGTTATTAAAGGTATTGCGCATAGTTGTCGAGAAAATAACTGCTCTATACTTGGAGGAGAAACTGCGGAGATGCCAGGATTTTACTCAAAGAATAAGTATGATTTGGCAGGATTTTGCGTTGGAATAGCTGACGAAGAAAAATTAATTAATGGCAAAAAAATATGTGAAAATGATTTGATAATTGCATTACAAAGTAACGGAATTCATAGTAATGGATTTAGTTTAGTTAGAAAAATAATTGAAAATAATAATCAAATTGATAAGCAATTTGAAAAAAAATATAACTTAGATTTTTATGATGAATTATTAAAACCTACAAAAATTTATTTTAAAATTGTAAATCAAATTTTATCTCAGAATATTCAAATAAAGGGAATGTCGCATATCACTGGAGGAGGAATTCCTGAAAATTTACCAAGGTGTATGTCCTCTGATTTTATTCCTTACATAGATAAGAAATCATGGAAGATTCCTGTTTTATTTGAATTTTTAAAGGATGTAGGTCAGATTCCTGAAAAAGATTTCTGGAACACTTTTAATCTTGGGGTTGGATTTTGTTTAATAATTGATAAGAAATATAAGGATAAGATCTTAAATATTTGTAATGCGTTTGATGTATCAAGTTGGGTCCTAGGAAAGGTTCTCAAGAAAGATAATTCAAAAGAGAATAATTTTTTGCCTGAAATAATAATTTAAATCGTCTGAATAAAATTTTTTGAGAAATTACAAATCAGATTTATCTACACAAATGAAAAAGTTAGGTGTAATATAATAAAACCACCGCCGAGTTATATCGGAGATTTTAGTAAGTAGATTTAACTTTAATTCAATGCCCTTTGAAAATAATCAAAGAATAACACGTAGACGTAGCTCAGCTGGACCTACACCTCCTAAAAGACCAATAGGTAATAATTCAGATTTTAACGGGCGTCAAAATCAAGGCCCCCGTCCAACTTTTTTAACTTTAAGGGATCATGGAAAGGTTTTTGTTGCTGATTTACCAAATCTATCTGACGGACAATTAGCTCATATAAGTAAAGAAGCTAATGAGGTTTTAAATAGTCTTGAGAAAAGGCTAAGTGATCTTGAGAATGACTCAGGTTCTACAAATTCTGAAAATGATACTTTGATAAAAGCCTCTACTAAAAGAGATGTAACACTGAGATTTATCAAATCAATAGAAGAAGAACAAGAACATAGAAAAAATAATCCTGCGTTAAGAGATGCTGCTTCTGAATCATTACCAAGAACTTTTCTTGAGGTTGCAAGACATAGATTGCCTGGGGCAACTTTTGATTCGCTTCTTAGAGAAGCACTTGAGGCTTGCGCTGTAGATGAGAACCCTAAGGAAAGCGAAGTTGTTGATGAAGAACCCAAAGAATCTGTAAAAATTATGGATATACCCTCTTCTAACGCTAATCCTTCTTTTGTTGTTAATATCGATTAAAACCAAAAATAAGATAATGGAAGCTTATGAGCTTAACCATAAATCGATAAGTGATAAAACCAAAAAAGAATCTCGAGTTTCTCTAGATAAAGAAAAGATTTTGTGTAATCACTGTAAAAGGACTGCTTCGAATGGTATACGTTGTTTAGGTATATGTGTTGCTGATAATGACTATTAGAAAGATTAATGTAAAAAAACGATTACTAGATTCTCTTTTTTAGCATATTTAATTTTTTAATTATCTTCTGAAAGAATAAAAAAATACAATACTTTTATTATCCTAGAATCTAAAGGTGATATCTCTTTATGACTTGAAAGCTTTCTCAATGGGCTATTAATGGGATAATAAAAATAGGTTCATAAAACCCGATAATTTATCAAGTAACTTATCTTCCATACAATTCAGCCTGAAGGAATTGAAATACGAAAATCGCTACGAAAAACTTCAGTTCTTTGAAAGCTTTATAGCGGATACTATAACTGATTTGAAAAAGGCGGCACCCAGATTCGAACTGGGGATAAAGGATTTGCAATCCTCTGCCTTACCACTTGGCCATGCCGCCGATAGAGAAATGATTCAATCACATAATGATCCTACCAGTAGCGCGTCTCATTCTGTATTAATTATATGTAATGGACATGGGGAAGATGTTATCGCATTAGAAATAATAAAAAGATTCTTAAAAAAAATAAAAATTAAAAAAGTTGAAGTTATGCCATTGGTTGGCAATGGTAAGATTTTTGACTGCATAAAATCCAAGAATTTTAGCAAAATTGGTTATCTCAAGGAATTACCAAGCGGAGGTTTTAGTAATCAAAGCTTAAAAGGATTTCTTCTTGATTTTTTTGCAGGGTTTTTAGTAGATGCTTTTAAAAACTTTTTACTTGTAAGAGGCAAGTCAAAAGATAATTATAAAATTATTGCCGTGGGTGATTTGTTGCCTTTATTTTTTGCGTGGATTTCAAAATGCGAATTTAGTTTTGTCGGTATGCCTAAAAGTGATCATACATGGAGTAACGGACCTGGATGGGCATTGAGTGATTTTTATCATAAATTAAAAGGCTCTGAATGGGACCCTTGGGAAATTTTTCTAATGAGGTCTCCTAGATGTAAAAGTTTAATAATGAGAGATGAAATTACAGCAAATAATTTAAATAAAAAAAAGATTAGTGCTAAATATTTTGGGAACCCAATGATGGATTTTGTAGATACAAAAAATGAAAATATTTCTAATATTATTATGTTTAATAGGTTAATTTTAATAATAGGAAGTCGATTCCCTGAAGCTCTAAATAATCTTGATATTTTTTTAAAATGTTTAGAAGATTTAAAAATATCAAATGATTTGATTATTCTTTTGCCTCTAAGTATTAATGCAAATGTTTTTACGATTAAGCGTCATCTATCTAATAATGGTTATTTGGAAGAAAATAATGTGAATTTTTTGGTTGGTGAAGATTCAGTTTGGAAAAATAAAGATAAATATATTTTGTTAGGCAAAAGTACTTTTAATCAGTGGGCTAATATGGCCTGTGTTGGATTGTCAAATGCAGGAACTGCTACAGAACAAATAACTGGCCTTGGTATACCCTCTATTTCTATTCCTGGCGCTGGCCCTCAATTCACAAAATCATTTGCAAAAAGACAGTCTAGATTATTAGGAGGAAGTGTATTAGTTTGTGATAATAAAAAAACTCTTATTGATAATTTAGAGGTTTTACTAAATAAAAAAGATTACAGAGTAAAACAAGTAAAAATCGGAATGAAAAGAATGGGTAAAAGGGGGGCTAGTAAAAAAATTGTGGATCATATAAATTTAAATTTGTTAACTTGATCAAGTAATATTTAAAAGGTTTTATAAATTTTTATGTATCCTATTAATGATCGTCAATATATAGCAACATGCTCTGAGATAGCTAAGTTACTCAGTGTAAGTTTGTCCTCAGCCAAAAAAAAAGTAGAAATTCAAATTGCAAAAAAAGGTTCTAAAACTATTGAAGAAAAAAGACAAGTTGCACAAGATCTTTTGAAAACATGTGAAAATGATAATGGAAACAAACTAAGTTCATCTAAAATACTAGATAAACTTATGTCGACTCTAGAAAATGAAGATAATTTTATAACTGAAGATTAATTAATGTTCAAATATATTCGAGAATTTTAATATATCTAATTCAGAATGAACTGGAATAGTCTTAAAACATTTTTGAGCCAACTCATATCTTCCTTCTCTATCAAGAATAACCTTTAATTTGTGCATTGCCTCAATTAAATATCTAACGTCGTTCGCAGCATAATCAATTTGCTTATCAGATAAATCTTCCGAGCTTCCCCAATCACTACTTTGCGAACTTTTATCTAATTCTACTTCTAGTAATTCATTGATTAAATCTTTTAAGCCATGTTTATTTGTGTAGGTCCTTGCTAATTTACTGGCTATTTTTGTACAGAAAATATTTCTTGTATTAATTTCAAGATTACATCTTAGAGCTGCGACATCAAATCTGGCATAATGAAATATTTTCATTATGTTTTTATCTTCAAATAATTTTTTTATATTGGGTGAATCTGAGTTGTTAAGTTCTATTTTTATGCATGCAGTCAAATTTAATTCATTACATATTTGTATTAAACAAAGCCTATCTCTTCCATGTATCAATCCCATTGCCTCAGTATCTACAGCTAAATAAGATGAGTCCTTGTAAAGATTATATAAATCAGTATTTATATCATTATGGGAAAAATTTATTTTTTTATTTTTTTCACCATTATTCATAAGAATTAACGATAATTTATTTCAATTTTTACTTTACATTATTTTCTAATTTTGTGATTAAATTTTTTCTAAGGATTTAAAGTAAATTTTTAATCATAAAAAATTTAAATTTATATTATGATAAATTCTGAATTAGACAAAATAGTTAATATTATTAGTTGTGTATAAATGACTTATTCTCTTAATTCAACATTATTACTTACAATTCTTCTTGCAATAGGTTTATTTTTTTTCCTAAGAGCTTCAAGTAAGGATAGAACGACAATAGTTGAAATAACTTCCTCTCAAAAACCTATAGAAGTTTTAAAAGTTATGTACGAATGGCTTGATTTAAGAGGTTGGAACCAGACAGGTGGAGATTTTGATCAAAGAATTTTAATATTTAAAGGCCAAGTTATATCTAGCAAATTTTTAGCAATTTTTTTAGGTTTGCTTGGTGGGTTTGGATCCTGTGCTCTAGGGTTAGTAATTATTCAAATTTATCCAACTTTGGGATGGTGGCCTATTCTTTTAGGTCTAATTGGAGGTCCTTTATCAGGAATGATTTATTTTAAGAAATCAGCTAGGGAAGAGAAATTTGAATTGAGATTGATAAGTAGTGAAGATAATAAAGAAATGACGTTAATAAGATTAAGAGCTCATAGAGATGAATTAATATCTTTAGAAAATGAATTAAGAGATAGGCTCAAATTAAAAAGTGATGGTTCTTTGTTTAAAACACCAATTTAGTCAAATTTTCTAAATTGGTTTCAAGCAATTTAATCAAAAATATTATTTTCCATACAAAATTTTTCTAAATTTTTATCATTTTGCCAATCCTGAGGTTTTGTGAAAATTTTTGTGAGATAGTCTTCTCTAGAGCCTTTTTGGGCTTTATACCCATATTCCCATCTAGCCAATGGTGGTAATGACATTAATATAGATTCAGTTCTACCATTTGTTTGTAATCCAAAAATTGTTCCTCTGTCCCAAACCAAATTGAATTCTACGTATCTTCCTCGTCTATATAGTTGAAATTCTCTTTGCTCTTTTGTGTAGTTTTGGTTAACTCTTTTTTCAATTATTGGCTGATACGAATCTAAGAATGCTCCACCGCAATTTTCTGCTAATGAAAATAAATTATTCCAATTTAAGTTTAATTCTCCAATATTAATAGATTCTTTATAGGCCTTACTCTCTTTATTATCACCTTTATAAATTCTGCCAGAACCATCTTGATAATCATAAAAGATGCCTCCAATACCTCTAGATTCATTTCTATGTTTTAAAAAGAAATATTCATCACACCATGGCTTAAATACCTTGTGGAGATTTTTATTCACTTTTTCACAGGCATTACAATGTTCTTTATGAAAATTTCTTACGTCAGTTAAATATGGATAATATGGCGTTAGGTCGGCACCTCCACCAAACCACCAAACTGGTCCTGCTTCAAAATAACGATAATTAAGATGTACTGTAGGTATAAATGGATTTTTAGGGTGTAAGACCATCGAAGTGCCAGTCGCAAACCATTCATGGCCTTTAGCTTCTGGTCTTTGTGAGATTATCGATTGAGGTAGTTCTTTCCCATGTACTTCTGAGAAATTCACTCCAGCTTGCTCAAAAATTGAGCCGTTTTTTAAAACTCTTGACCTTCCCCCTCCACCTTCTTCTCTGAGCCAAGATTCTTCAGTAAATTTAGCTTTTCCATCAATATTTTCTAGGCCTTTGCAAATATTATCTTGTAACTTGAGTAAGAGATTCTTCGTTTTTTCTCTTGAATTCTTAGGTGGTTCTTTAGACATTTATTTAACTTGATATTTGAAGAACAAAAATTTTGGTTAATTAGTAGTTTCCCTTTATAATTTCGTTTAAGGGGGAGGAATTTCTTATTATTTGATAGTTCGACATAGTTCTTAATCTTTTAAAGAGTCGACTAACCTATAAAAACATTTAAAAATTTTGATGACTACAGTTGAAGATGCGAATTATTCATTATCAAAGATTCTAGATTCTGGATCAAAGAAAAATCTCATTGAACTTGCGTGGATTAAGAACGTTAGAGTAACACTACCAAGAATAATAATCACACTTTCATTACCTTCATTTGCAAATTCTCAGAGAGAGCGAATAGTAAAAGAGGTTA
>OZSS01000476.1_pt1 | contig 19168 bp, 21 predicted proteins | sample 1779911 | NCBI WGS metagenome assembly OZSS01 (sample SAMEA2603589, study PRJEB24840) | metagenome | biome: Water; feature: Photic zone; material: Seawater sample | place: Mediterranean Sea | collected 2013-11-12 | depth 10 m | reverse complement strand
AAAGACGGTGAAGAAAAATCTGTTCTTTTTGAAAAAATTAAAGAAGGGGTGAAAATGATTTCATCTAAAAATAACATAAAATAAAAAATTGTATTCATAAATTAAACCTAGACTGCCAAAAATAATTAAGCCAAGTAAACCAAAAGTAAAAATTGTAATTTTTTCTTTCCCTGCAAAATAGATTGCAGAGCTTCCCAAGCCAAGAGCTAGGTCGTCTTGTTTATCAGAGATTGCATAGGAGGTATCGTAAGACAAAATCCAAAAAAAATTAGCCAGCATCAAAATAAAGCAAGCAGACGGCAAAGAATTTGACGCGGCAGCAAAGGCTAATGGAATTCCTCCTGAAAAAGTAATTCCTAAAATTATTTGGGGGATCTTTAAATATCTTTTTGCAAGCGGATAAAAAACAACTAAAACAACTATCAAGCATGCAACATAAAAAGAAAGTAAATTTAACTGAAATAATAAAATCAAAGCTAAGCATAGTAATAAAGAGAAAAGCATTAGCGCTTCATTTGAAGAAACTCTTCCGTCAGCTAAAGGTCTTGTATGAGTTCTAAGCACTTTTGAATCTATGTCTCGATCAAACCAGTCGTTGATTACGCATCCAGCAGATCTCATAATTAAAGTTCCCATGCAAAATACCGCAAAAAGATAAATACTTGGATTCCCTTCCGATGCTAATACCAATGCTATTAAAGATGGCCATAACAGAAGCATAGTTCCTATTGGCTTGTCTAGACGCATAAGATAAAAATAGTTTTTCAATCTTTTGTTCACACTGATATATTATTCAAAAAATTTAAACCGTACAGAACTTATTATGGAAGAATTCAAAAAATGGGAATGCATCGTTTGCGGCTGGATTTACGATGAGGCTGAAGGATTGCCAGAGGAGGGCATTCCGCCAGGAACTAAATGGGAAGACGTTCCACATGACTGGGTTTGTCCTGATTGCGGAGTAGGAAAAGAAGATTTTGATATGATGCCTTTAGAGGGTTCCGGGAAAAGTTATTAATGTCGTATACCGGAAAGATTCTTCTCTCGATGTTTTTGGGAATAAGTTTTGGTTCGTTAATTAATATCTTTTTTTTTGATAATTTCTTTGCAATTTTGTTATCGGAAATTCTTAGTGCATTAGGAGAAATTTTCATTTCTTCATTAAAGCTGATGGTAGTCCCATTGGTATTTTTTTCTTTAATTGTGGGAGTGGCTCAAATTGAGAACTCGTCAAAACTTGGATCCATAAGCATAAAAGCGGTTTGTTTATATCTTGCGACGACTTCAATTGCCATCGCATTGGCACTATCTTTTGCAAGCTTATTCGATATCGGAAGCGGAATTGGGTTATCGACGGATCTTGAATTTTCCGCGCCACCAGCTCCTTCCCTAAAGGAAGTATTTGTAAGTATTTTTCCTTCTAATCCGATCAGGTCGATGGCCGAAGGAGAAATGCTTCAAATAATTGTTTTCTCTTTGTTAATTGGATTTGGGGTTAAGGCTTTATCGAACAACAATGAAAAGTTAATAAGTTTTTTTCAATCAGGTAATAATTTAATGTTAAAAATTGTAGAAATAATTATTTGGTTTGCTCCTTACGGTATATTTTGTTTGCTTTCAGATATTTTTTCTAAAATCGGATTTTCAATTATTACTGATCTTGCTTCCTATTTTGTTTTGTTAGTTTTTGTTCTACTTTTTCATGGGTTTATTATTTATAGTTTTTTCCTTTATTTTTTTACTAGGTTGAGCCCCTTAGTCTTTTTTAAAAATTTAAAAGAAGTAATTTTCTTTGCATTCAGTACATCTTCAAGCAGCGCTACAATGCCTTTAACTTTAAAAACGGCAAAAGACAAACTTGGTGTAGATCAATCTGTTGCATCTTTCTCGATTCCTCTTGGAGCAACTATAAATATGGATGGCACCGCTATTATGCAAGGAGTTGCAACAGTATTTATTGCACAAGCTTACGGAATTGATTTGGCAATGAGTGACTTTTTATTGGTTATTCTCACAGCAACTCTAGCTTCAATTGGAACTGCGGGAGTACCTGGTGTTGGACTTATAATGCTGGCAATGGTTTTACAACAAGTTGGACTTCCAGTAGAAGGAATAGCATTAATTATCGGAGTAGATAGATTGCTTGATATGTTAAGAACTTCAGTAAATGTTTGTGGAGATTCAATGATTGCTTGCATTATTTCTTCAAGCGAAAATAGCTTGAAGCAAGAAATTTATTATGATCGTAGCTGAAATCAAATTTCTGAAAATTATTTAGATTTCTGATAAATTATTTCGATCTTTAAGGAGAAACGTCATGGAATTTAATCTTATCTTGCCACCAGTTTTAGGCTTTTTTGGTCTCTTAGTTGCATTTTTTTTATTTTTGCTAGTTATGAGATTTGATGGCGGTTCAGATGAGGTAAAAAAAATAGGAGACCAAATTCATTTGGGAGCAATGGTCTTTATGAGAAGAGAATACACTTACTTGGCTTTATTTGTAGCAGTTTTAATAGTTTTATCTTACATATTTCTAGGGTTGAACACTGCAATTGCTGTCACGGCCGGAGCTCTGTCGTCATCTTTAGCTGGATGGCTTGGAATGTTTGCTGCTACTAAAGCAAATGTAAGAACCGCTACAGCTGCAAGTAAAGAGGGAGCTCAATCAGCTTTATCGGTCGCTTTTTACGGAGGATCTATTATGGGTCTTTGTGTTGCTTCCTTAGGACTTGTTGGTTTAGGGGGCTTGTATTTTTATTTTGGCGGAGATCCAGAAACCGCAAGGGCAATAGAAGGCTTTGGAATGGGAGCATCATGTGTCGCATTATTCTCTAGAGTAGGGGGAGGAATATATACCAAAAGTGCTGATGTAGGAGCAGATTTAGTCGGTAAGGTTGAAGCTGGAATTCCAGAAGATGATCCCAGAAATCCAGGAGTTATTGCTGACAACGTTGGAGACAACGTTGGAGATGTTGCTGGCATGGGATCGGATATTTTTGAATCGTATTGCGGTTCCATGATTGCTTCAATAGCAATTGCAGCTACGTTAGACGATAGTGGATTAATGGCTCTGCCTCTAGCCCTTGCTTCGCTGGGCTTGCTTGCATCAATTTTAGGAATAGTGATAGTTCGAGTTTTTTCAAAAGCCGATCCTGGAACTGCTTTGAGAACTGGAACCATGGGCTCTGCAGTATTGTTTGTTATTGCAGCGTATTTTTTAATTGACCTTATTCTCGCAGAAAATGCTCTCTTCACTTGGCTTGCAGTCCTATCGGGAGCTGTTGGAGGAGTTTTAATTGGATTGATAACAGAGTATTACACTGGGTCAAGTCCAGTAGAAAAAATTGCTAAATCTGGAGAAACTGGACCAGCGACAGTTATGATCACTGGATTATCTGTTGGAATGCAATCGGTAGTTTTACCAATCTTAATCTTGGCTGCAATAATTTTAGCTTCAACTAGTTTAATTGGACTTTATGGTGTCGGTATTGCAGCAGTAGGTATGCTGGCGACTGTTGGCATCACTATGGCAATTGACGCCTATGGCCCAGTTGCCGACAATGCTGGAGGAATAGCGGAAATGTCAGGAATGGGAAGTGAAACAAGAGAAATAACCGACTCTCTTGACGAATTAGGAAATTCTACAGCTGCTATTGGAAAGGGGTTTGCAATAGGAGCAGCCGCACTGGCAGCTTTAGCAATCATTGCCGCTTTTGTTGAGACCGTTTCACACAACAACGCAGAATTTGAATTGGTTTTGTCTGATCCTCAAGTTTTAGTCGGAATGTTTATTGGTATTTCAATACCGTTTTTAATTTCATCTATAACTATGACTGCGGTAGGAGATGCTGCATTTGATATGATCAATGAGATAAGAAGGCAGTTCAGAGAAATCCCAGGACTTTTAGAGGGAAATGCAGAGCCAGATACAGCTAGATGTGTCGACATTGCTACATCCGCAGCTTTAAAGAGAATGCTGTTACCTGGTGTGATAGCAGTGAGCGCTCCTGTAGTTGTTGGTTTTGGATTGAGTCCAGAATCTCTTGGCGGAATGCTTGGCGGTGGATTAATTGGTTGCGTCTCAATGGCTTTGATGATGGCTAATGCTGGAGGAGCTTGGGACAATGCAAAAAAATATATTGAAAAAGGAAATTTAGGTGGCAAAGGAACAGACACTCATTCTGCTGCTGTAGTTGGAGATACTGTTGGAGACCCTTTTAAAGACACTTCGGGCCCAGCAATGAATATTCTGATAAATGTAATGGCGATTGTGAGTTTGGTTATATCACCACTTCTTTAAGAGTTATTGAGCAGCAATTAAATTTTCCTTATTACCAATCCACCTTTGCATAAGTAACTCAACTAGTTCTGTTTCACTTGAAAGATTATTAGCAATCTCTTCAGACTTACTTAATAATTTTGCATCTCTCATAAGGTCAGCTATTTTTAATTCCATCCCTCCGGACTGCCTAGTACCTAAGATTTCTCCTGAACCTCTAATCTCTAAATCAATTTCAGAAATTTTGAATCCATCATTGGTCTCTTTCATCGCTGTCATTCTTGCTTCAGCTGTTTCACCAAGATTTCCCTCATATAACAACACGCAGTGTGCATTCATGTCAGGACCTCTTCCAACTCTTCCTCGAAGTTGATGTAATTGAGAAAGGCCCAGTCTCTCAGCATTTTCAATGATCATCAAACTAGCGTTCGGAACATCCATTCCTACTTCTATGACAGTAGTACAAACCAATACATTAATTTTTCCTTCTCTAAAGTCGTTTATAACCTTATCCTTTTGAGCCTTTGCTAACTTACTATGCACTAGTCCTATTTTTAACTTTGAACTATTTTTCTCTAACCATTTTTTAGTTGATTCTGCTGCCTGAACATCTAGATTTTCAGATTCTTCTATCATTGTGCATAACCAAAAGGCTTGATTTCCCTCAGCACAAATAATCTCTAATCTTTGGATTAACTCAGCTCTCTTTTCATTAGACATAACTGAGGTTGTAATTGGATTTCTACCTGGAGGTAATTCTGTTATTTTGGAAACGCTAAGATCGGCAAACATTGTCATGGCTAAAGTTCTTGGAATTGGAGTGGCTGTCATAAATAATTGATGCGGTAATAATTCCTCAGAAGTTTTTCTTAGAATTTCATATCTTTGTTTTACTCCAAATCTTTGTTGCTCATCAACAACAACTAAAGCAAGATTTTTCATTACAACTCTTTTTTGAAAAACTGCATGAGTTCCAATTAAAATTTTTGTATTTCCCGAAATTAAGTTTTTATTAATTTTTCCCCATTCATTTTTTTTGGTTTTACCAGTCAACAAATTAATTTCAATGTTTTCATTTTTCATCCACGAGGAAAAATTTTTAAAATGCTGCTCTGCTAATACTTCTGTTGGACAAAGCAAAACGGATTGAAAGTTATTTTGCGCAGCACATAACATTGCAGCGGCAGCTACAACTGTTTTTCCAGACCCAACATCACCTTGCACCAATCTTCGCATAGGTTTTGATCCATCCAGACTTTCTGTGATCTCCTGAATAACTGAAAGCTGAGATCCTGTAAGTTTAAATGGGAGGTTTTTTTGGAATTCTTCAATTAAAGTTTTTGAGGATGAAATTCTAGGACTTTTCATTGCGTCTATTTTTTTAGTTGAAATTTTTACTCCTATTAAATTCGTTAAAAGTTCCTCTACAATCAATCTTTTTTGTGCAGGGTGATTAAAACTTTTTATTTTCAATATATCGTCTTCAATAGAAGGGCCATGGATTATATTCAAAGCCTCTTTAATAGATAAGTTTGAAACTTTTTTTTCTATAAAAGCTTCATCAATCTTTCTTTCTAATGAACTTTTATTTTTTATTTTTCCCAAACAGTTTTTAATAATATTTCTCAACCTGTATTGAGTTATTTTGCTTGATCCAACTGAATATATTGGAGTTAGTGTATTGTCTAAAGGAGGCCTTCTGTCTGTGTTAAACAATTTATAGCTTGGATGGAAAATTTCTAACTTATTGCCAGTATTCCTAACAACACCATACATTCTTATCTTAAGCCCATTTTTAAAAGATTGAACTTGAGCATTTGAAAAAAAGAAAAGTCTTAACTGGATAAAACCTGTTCCATCGGTAATTTTTGCATAAAAGGATCTTCTCCCAGGATAGAAGACTTTGCTTTCTAATATCTCTCCTTCAACTTGAAAAGCACCTCCAGGCTCAAGATCTTTTATTTGAGTAATTTTTGTCCTGTTTTCATAACTTTTCGGCAGAAAAAAAAGTGCGTCTTGAACAGACTCAATACCTAACTTTTCGAGTTGAATTTTTACCTTTGGGCCAACGCCACTTACATCATCAATGGAGCTGTTGAGAGAAAGTTCAGTCACTAATTTTTGAGAGCTATAGTTTCTATTTCAATTGAACTATTTTTCGGTAATCTTGAAACCTCATATGCTGCCCTTGCAGGGTAGGGCTTTTCAAATAATTCTGACATGACTTTATTTACTAAATTAAAATTTTCTAAATCGTCTAATAAAATAGTTAATTTTACAATATCTGAAAAAGATAAATTTTCTACCTTCAAAATACTCTCAATATTTTTAAAAACTTGTTTTATTTGATTTTCCACTCCATTTACTAACTCCATTGTTGCTGGATCTAGAGGTATCTGGCCAGAAATAAAAACTAGATTATCTGTTGCTATAGCTTGAGAGTAAGTTCCTATTGCTTCCGGAGCTAATGTTGTATTTATTTCTTTTTTCATCATTCAGAGAGATCTTTATTTTGAACTCTGAAAACTGAAAGAACCGTACTTAATCTTCTTAATTTTCTCATTATTCTAGCTAGATGATCTCTGTCGATTACATTCATTATGATATGCATTTGAATACTGTTACCTATGGGAGAATCAGTCTTAAAACTTTCGATGTTCGCTTGATAGTTAGAAATTACGGTCGATATTTCGGCTAATAATCCAGGCTTATCTTCCGATAAAATCTTAATCTCGACAGAAAAATCTCCCTCAACCTTTTCATCCCAATTTACTTGAGCGCACAAAGCAGGGTCTTTACGAATTGGCCTAATATTTTTACATCTTTCAGTGTGAATAACGATACCTTTAGTGTTCGAGAAGTGCGCGATAATGTTATCGCCAGGAATAGGGCGGCAACAAGGCGCATAAGAAATAACGAGACCTTCAGAACCGCTAATTTGTATGTTTGAAAATTCAATTAGATCAGTCTGATCAAAGTCTAAAAATTGAATAATCTGATGAGCGACCACTAAGCTTGATCTCTTTCCAGAGCCAATTTCTTCGAGAAGTTGTCTCACACTTTTTACATTAATAGATGAAAGAAGCTTTTCCATTCTATTTTTTGGAATATTTCTAAGTTTAATTTCATGAGGCGCAAGAGCTTGCTCTAAAATTGATTTTCCAAATTTTCTAGCTTTAGAAATTTTTAAATCTTTTAAAACACTTCTTATCGAACTTCTAGCTCGAGAAGTTCTCACGACATCCAACCATGAAGGATTCGCTTGCGGAATTTTATCGGTAATAATACTAATTGTTTGCCCACTCTCTAATGGAACGTTAATTGGCGCTAAATTTTTATTTATCCTACAGCCTCTACAATGAATTCCAATATCTGAATGGACTGCAAAAGCAAAATCTATAGGAGTCGATCCTTTTGGTAATTCAATTATGTCTCCCTTTGGGGTAAAAACGTAAATCTCATTAGGCACTAAACCAGTTTTAACTATTTCAATAAAATCTTGAGGATCATCTACATTCTTTCTTACTTCCATCAATGTATTAACCCATCTTTTTGCCCTCACTTGAGCCGGATTTTCTTTACTTCCAGTTTTGTAAATCCAGTGAGCAGCGACTCCATATTCAGCAAGTTCATCCATGTCGTTAGTTCTTATTTGAACTTCAATGGGGAGGCCATCAAAGGTAATTATTCCAGTATGAATAGATTGATACGAATTTGACTTTGGAATCGCAATATAATCTTTAAACCTTCCTTCGATTGGTTTAAAAGAATTGTGAAGAATTCCAAGAGCTTTATAACAGTCCATGACCGAATTGGTTGTAATTTTAAATGCATAAACATCTAAAACTTGATCTAGACTTTTTGACTGAGCTTTCATTTTTTTGAAAATACCGTAAAGATGTTTTCTTCTGCCAGTAACTTGACTATTTAATTCATATTCGTCGAGTTTTTCTTTAATTGAACTTTCTATTTTGTTAAGTATTTTCTTTCGACCTTTGGTATTTTTCGAGATCGCACTTTGCAAAACTTTATTTCTAAAAGGGTGGACTACTTCAAAAGCTAAATCTTCTAATTCTCGATAAAATTGATGCATTCCCAAGCGATGAGCTATCGGAGCGTAGATCTCTAAAGTTTCAACTGCGATTCTTTTTTGTTTTTCTTCGTCTAGAAACTTTAGTGTTCTCATATTATGCAACCTGTCTGCAAGCTTTAGAACTATCACTCTTATGTCCTTAGACATAGCAAGCAGCATTTTCTGAAAGTTTTCTGCTTGTTCTTCTTGCTTTGATGCTAAAGAAATTTTATCTAGTTTGCTTACTCCATCCACGAGGTTTGCAACATCTATATTAAATTCATTTTTTAAATAAGATTTTGGAATTCCAGAGTCTTCGATTACATCATGCAGTATTGCTGCGGTGAGACAATCTTCGTCCATCTTAAAATCAGCTAATATTTTTGCTACCGCGATTGGGTGCGAGACATAAGGATCTCCGCTTGATCTAAATTGGCCCAAATGAGCATTTGAAGCGTAAAAATAAGCCTTTTTAACTTGTTCAAGCTGCTTATCATTAAGATATTCGCTTAAGCTAGAAGCTAGTTTAGTTATAGATTTAGTCTCTGCTGTCATACAGAAAGTTTAGCAAATTTCTTATGAATGTAAGATATTCTCTAATTTAGTCTTCGTCAGATTGAAGTTGTTCAGAGAATTCCTCTTCTAACGCATCGAAATTGAAACTGTCAATGTTCTCGATTGTTACAGTTCCAGCAGCAATCTCTCTAAGAGCAATCACAGTCGGCTTATCATTGTCAGGGTCTAGAGTTGGTTCTCTTCCGTCTACAGCTAGTTGCTTCACTCTTTTAGCAGCGAGTTTTACCATCTCGTATCGATTAGGAATTTGTTTAAGACAATCTTCTACTGTGATTCTAGCCATAAGAGGGATGATTCTAATGAAAAAAACCTTTTTAATCCAGCAACTTTCTTAAAAGATCGCTTGTCACTCTGGTTTTGAACTCGCTCGGAGATTTTTTCTCAAAAATAATGGTTTTAAAATCTTTCAAGGCACTTTTAAAATTGTCGTTTAAAATTAAATAATCGTAAGATTTATATTTCGATATTTCATCCTTGGCAGCCGATAAACGAAGATTCATGGATCTGTCAGATTCAGTTCCTCTAATAGTAAGTCTTTTTTCTAAGTCTTTATAGGATGGAGGAATTAAAAAGATGCTTACGACATTTTTGAAAGTTTTTTTTATACTAAAAGCTCCTTGCCAGTCTAACTCTAAAATTATGTCTTTAGATCTAAGTATTCTTTCTGTTAGAAATTTATCAGTTCCATAAAAATTACCAAAAACTTTTGCATATTCAATGAAATCTCCATCATCTATTTTCTTTATAAATTCATCTTCTTTGATAAAGATGTAATCTTTTTGATTTTTCTCAGAAGATCTAATTTCTCTCGTTGTAAAAGAAACCGACAATTTTATTTTTTCTGCTCTTTCATCTGAAAATAAAGCTTCTATCAGGCTGGATTTACCCCCACCAGAAGGACTAGAAATTACAAATATATTATTTAAGTTTTTATCCATAGAGAAAATGTCTAGAATATCACTTATATGCATTCTTTTTTAGATAAAGCCTTGGAATTAGACGCCTTACAATATGGGGATTTCACGCTTAAATCTGGAATAAAAAGCAAATACTTTTTTGATATTTCTAAATTTTTTGAAAATAGTTGCTTATATGAATTATCAAAACATTATGTCGAATTAATTCAAAAAAATGATCTAGAGTTTGATTGTTTATTTGGTCCGGCCTACAAAGGTATACCCTTAGCTACGGCAGTAGGTATTGAATATTTTAATAAAACAAATAATAGAGTGAGCCTCGCTTTTGATAGAAAAGAAGAAAAGTTGCACGGAGAAGGGGGAGAATTTATAGGCCTCTTGAAAAATAAAAAAGTTCTAATTATCGATGATGTGCTAACCGCTGGAACAGCGATAAGAGGAACTGTGGAATACTTAAAAAAAAATGATGCCGATTTAGTAGCAGCATTAGTTGCTTTCGACAGAGAAGAAAAAAACGCGGAAGGAAAATCTTATAAATCAAGCTTAAGTGATGAGGGAATAACAATCTATTCAGTAGCTAGCTTTTCTGACCTAGAGTTATAAATGTTTAGTGGAATTGTTCAAGAATTTTCAAAAAAGACAGAAGTTAAGTCTAAAGATTATGGTATTAATTTATCAGTTAGAGTAACAAAAAAATTTACAAAAGGTCTTAAGAAAGGAGACAGTGTCGCAGTCAACGGAGTTTGTTTAACCGTCAAGAAATTTAACTCCGACACCATAAACTTCGATGTAATCCATGAGTCTCTAAAATTGACTAATCTAAAAAGTTTAAATTCTGATCTACCTTTGAACCTTGAAAGATCTTTGAAAATGGGAGATGAAATTGGCGGCCATCTGGTTTCTGGCCACATTCATTCTAAAGGTAAAATTCTTGACTTTAAAAAATCCAAAGAGACTCTTTTAAAAATAGAACTTCCTAAATCTATAAAGGGGTATATATTGAAAAAAGGCTATGTCGCTTTGAATGGGATTAGCCTTACGGTAGTTAACGTTGATAGTAAGTCTTTTTCAGTTTCTTTGATTCCTGAAACTTTGGAAAATACTAATTTAAAATTTTTAAAAAAAGGCGATCTATTGAACATTGAAGCTGATCAACAAACAGTTGCTATCGTAGAAACTATAAAAAAATTAAGATAATAACTTTTTGACTATAGAGCTAGCAAACCCGGGATCTGCTTTTCCAACAATTTTTGGTTTAAGCGCTCCCATCACTTTGCCCATATCTTTTATTGATTCGGCACCTATTTCCTTAATTATTTCTTCAATTAGACTGGATAAATCTGAATCAGATATTTGCTCTGGAAGAAAGGTTTGTATTATTCCAATTTCGTCTTTTTCTTTTTGAGCTAACTCTAACCGATTTGCAGATTCAAATTGAGTTATGGAGTCTTTCCTTTGTTTGATCATTCTAGCCATAATCGTTACTGACTCTTCATTAGTCAACTCAGAAGACTTATTCTTTTCTTCTAATTTTAATTCGGAGACGATAAGTCTTAGGGTAGAGGCTTTAAATTTATCCCCAGATTTTAAAGATATTTTTACTTCTTCTTGAATAGAAGATATGAGTTCTTGTGACATTCAGAAATTACTAAAATCTAGCTCGTAAAGGAGGCATGGTACCGAGTTTTCTTCTTTTCGATGCTCTTTTGACGGCAGCAGCAGCTTTGCGCTTTCTAACAGAGGTAGGTTTTTCGTAAAACTCTCTTTTTCTTACTTCGGCTATTACTCCAGCTTTATCGCAAGATCTCTTAAAACGTCTTAATCCTGCATCAAAGGATTCGGTATCTTTTAGTTTAATTATAGGCATACTTTGTAAGTTGGCAATTCTATATATCAATAGAAGATAATGCAAAACTTTTGGATGCAGATTTCCATCTGATATTATTTAAAAATGCTTATTTTAGGAATTGAAACTTCATGTGACGAAACAGGCATTGCTTTATATGATGGAGAAGAAAATAAGATTATTTTTGAATCTTTATTCAGTCAAGCTGACAAACATTCTCTTTACGGAGGCGTTGTTCCAGAGTTAGCAGCCAGAGATCATACAAATAGACTTTTACCACTTTTAAAAAAAGGCCTAGATGATTCTAATATGAGTCTGAAAAATATTGACGCAATTGCTTATACTAAGGGGCCTGGATTGAGAGGGCCATTAATGGTTGGGTCAGCATTTGCAAAATCTTTAGGCTTCGCTCTAGATGTTCCTGTTATTCCTGTGCATCATATGGAAGCTCATCTTCTAATGGCAAAATATGATGCCCCACAATTAAAATACCCGTTTTTGACTCTTTTAGTATCTGGAGGCCACACTATTTTAGCGAAAGTTCAGAGCTCCGGAGTTTATAAAATTCTTGGACAAACAATTGATGACGCTGTTGGAGAAGCTTTTGATAAAACTGCCAAATTGCTAGGGTTACGATACCCGGGCGGACCAGAAATTGAAAAAAATGCTGCTAAAGGAGAAAAAATGAAAGAAAGCTTTCCGCGTCCTATCCTGAAATCTGATAATTATAATTTCAGCTTTAGCGGTTTGAAAACAGCTGTTTTATATAAAGTAAATTCATTAAAGGAAAAAAATGAATTTACAAAACAAACTATTTCGGACGTTAGTTTAGAATTTCAAGAAGCCGCCATAGATTGTTTACTGTACAAGACAAAAAAAGCGTTAATTGATTTTAATCTAAACCAAGTTGTGCTTTCTGGTGGAGTTGCTGCTAATAAACAGCTAAGAAAAAGATTTAATGAAGAATTAGGAAAAAAATATGCTGTGATTTATCCTGATTTTTCACATTGCACAGATAACGGAGCAATGATAGCTTTCTCAGGATTTGAAAAGTTTAGTTCTTGTGATAAAGAAAATAATATTTCAGTAATCCCTCGATGGAGTTTAGAAGAGATTTGATATGGATAAAGTTTTTATAGAAGATTTAGAAATTGAAACGATTATTGGGATTTTCGGATGGGAACGAGAAGTTAAACAAATAGTTAATATCAACTTAGAAATGGATTTTGACATAAGCAAGGCTGGAAAAACAGATAACATTGATGATGCTTTAAACTATAAATCTATTGGTAAAAGCGTCATTAATCTCGTTGAAAACTCTTCTTTTTTTTTAGTAGAAAAAATGGCGGAAGAAGTTGCTAAGCTTGTTTTAAAAAATAAAGAGATAAAAAAAGTGACTGTAAAAGTAAGCAAGCCAGGAGCTCTGAGAGGTTCGAGGAACGTTGGTGTAAAAATTTCGAGATCAAATTAATGTCCTTGATCACTATTAGTCTTGGAAGCAATATTGAACCACAATTAAATTTAGAAAAAGCTACAAATGAGATTGCAAAGTTCGCTACTTTAGAAAAAACTTCAAAAATATACAAAAGTAAGTCAGTGGGTTTTGAGGGAAATGATTTTTTAAATCAAGTAATTCTTTGCGACGTTAAATTTGAGTTAGAAGAGACTTATTTCAAGTTAAAAAAAATAGAAACAGAAATGGGTCGAGTAAAAAATGTTAATAAATTTTCAGATAGATTAATTGACTTAGACCTTTTGACTTTCAACGATGAAATCTCAGAAGGGAAGATAACTCTTCCTCACAACGACATTCTAAAATATTCATTCGTACTGGTTCCCTTTGCGGAAATTTATCCTGAATTCATTCACCCAGTTAACCAAAAAAGCATAGAAACATTGTTAAAAGAAAAAAATTCTTTTTTAAGCGAAGTAGAAAAAATAAATTAAATTTGTTCGCCTAGTAATCTAGCTCTTTCTACTTTTGAATTCTCTTCTTCGGGAAGATATTTGGCTGCGAGAGTCAGCGCGATTAGACTTATTATGAATACTGAACACCATATTTGTATGGAATAGCTGATTGAGTTGGCCGAAGAATAGTCCAATGAAATAAAATAGTCAGCAAGTTTGCCAATGGAATAAGGCCCAAGAGATAAGCCAACAACAGAAGCCATAAGAATCCAAAAAGCTGAAATCATTGCTCGCATTCTAGGCAAAACCATATCAGTTACCGTGGCGACACATAGTCCCACCCAAAGCGTTGAAACATAAGACCAAATGATATGAAAAACGTAAAAAGTAAATAAGTCCTTGGATTGGAGTGCTAAAATAATTGAGATTGGAGAGGTCACTACAGCAAAAATACCCACATAAATTCTTCCATTTAAGTATTTTTTTCTTAAATAATCTGAAAAAAGCCCTCCAGTCAATAAACCAAAAAACCCAAAGATAGCACTTTGTAATCCAAGATTTCTTCCTGCTACAGTTTTTGTAACTTCAAATGTTTCAATGAAATAAGCTGGCAAAAACGCACTTACAGCGTAACCCATAAAACTTATTAATGGAAAGCCAATCATGCTAAAAATTATTGTTTTGGACTTAAAACCCAAAGAAAATGCAATCGGATCATTAAGTTTCACAGTCTGAATCCAACTAAGAAGGGTAAACAGGCCAAGTCCAAACGCACCCCATTGCAGTAAGTCGCCTGTTAAATAGCTCATTATTGTGACAAGAGAAATAACTCCGAATGTCATGAAAACTTGATAATAAATTTCTGTAGATTTTTCCTTTTTGTAAAGCAGAGAAACTAAAGAAGAGATAGGCAGGATGCCTGATAAAACTTTACCTGCTTCAAAAAATGGCCTTTCTTCTTTTTCAATTTTTATTCCTTCTGAGTGACCTCGGATTGGCTCTTTTATTGTTAAAACCAACAGTGCAATTAATAGTCCAGGTAATCCGACGCTTATAAATGCAATCTGCCATCCCGCTAATTGAAAAGGTGCTTGCTCAGCTATTGGATAAATATTATTCCAAGAGTCAGCAATCCAACCACCTAAAAATATTCCTATGCCCCCACCAATATATATCCCGCTAGAGTAAATTGAATAAACAGTTGTTTTCACGTTGGTTGAGAAATAATCTGAAAGCAAAGAGTATGCTGCTGGACTTGCACTAGATTCTCCAATTCCAACTCCGATTCTACAAATGGCCAAGCCAACAAAACTTCGCATTAAGCCTGAGGCAGCGGTCATTAAACTCCATATTGCAACTCCACCAGAAATTAGATAATTCCGGTGCCAAGTATCCGCTAATTTAGCCAAAGGAATTCCGACAATCGAATAAAATATTGCAAAAGCAGTCCCGTACAAAAATCCAAGATCGCTTAGAGAAATACCTAAATCTTCTCTTATATCGTTAGCAAGAATGGCTATTATTTGACGATCTAAAAAATTAAAAATGTAGACCACAAGCAATACGGATAAAACATAGTAAGAGTAGTTGCTGTCTAACTTTGGTTTAAAACTGCTTTCCATTAATTAATTGTTGTTTATTAGTTTCCAAGCATTGGTTGCTAGTTCAACTGTTTGAGGAAAAAGTTTATCAGCATCTTTTCCTGCCGCTGTACCATCTCTAACTCTTCCAGTAATACCTTGTAAAATAGCAGCGATTTTGAACATATTAAACGCCATGTAAAGATTCCATTCGTCTGGTTTGATATCAAATTCTGATCCATCGAAATACATATTTACGTAATCATTGTAAGTTGGAATTCCAAGTCTTAAACATTTCTGTTCATTTGATAGAACGGGATTGTCTAGATATCTCAAACAATGATAACTAAAATCAGCAATCGGATCGCCCAAAGTCGAAAGCTCCCAGTCTAAAATAGATGCTATTTCGTTTGAATCATTGTCCACTATAACGTTAGTTAAACTAAAATCGCCATGAACTAAACGGGTAGGTTTTTCTGATGGAAGATTTTTTGGTAGCCATTCAATAAGGTTATCCATTGCTGGAATTTTTTCAGTTTCAGATAATTCATATTGTTTGGACCATCTCGCCACTTGTCTTCCAACATAATTCCCAGGTTTGCCAAAATCTTCTAATCCAATTTTTATAGGATCAACTTTATGAAGTTTTTTAATGGTCTTATTCATAGATTCATAAATTTGTGTTCTATCGGAATTTGTTCCGTGAGGAATATCGGGGTCCCAAATTACGCTTCCGTTTATAAATTCCATTACGAAAAATTCTGTACCTAATAAAGATTCGTCCTCGCAGTGTAGGTAAGCTTTAGGAACTGGAACATTAGTTTTATTTAGCGCAGATATAACTCTGTATTCTCTGTCTACCGCATGGGCTGATTTTAAAAGGTTCCCAGGAGGCTTTCTTCTTAAAACATATGATGCTGATGGAGTTTTTAATAAATAAGTTGGGTTGGATTGCCCACCAATGAATTCTTCTATGTTCAGAGGCCCTTCATAACCGTCAATGTTATTTTTAAGATAATCATTTAAAATTTTTGCATCAATGAAATGTTTGTCAGACATTTCTTTGGTGCCGTTCATTTCTCCCTCCACCTTTTTTATCATGCTTAGACAATCTTAATTAAGAGATCTTCCTCCATCAACTCTTAGAATTTGACCAGTAATGTACTCATTTTTATAGAGATGAAATACCGCAGAAGAAATATCTTCTTCATTTCCTATTCTTCCAAGAGGTATAGTAGAAATTAGTTTTTCTTCATTTGAAGAACCATCGGTGGGCAATAAGATTGCTCCTGGCGCAACAGCATTCACTCTTATTTCCGGAGCTAATTCTTTTGCAAGAGACTTGGTCAATGTTTCTAATCCACCTTTAGCAATTGAATAAATTGAATAATCTTTCATGCCTCTGATAATCATTGCGTCAGATAAATTAATGATCACTCCTAAATTTTCTTTGAGATTTTTCTTAAGATTTTTGATTATTTCATGAGGACCTTTAACATTTGAATTTATCAGATCATCCCAAGCATCCTGACGACTTTCTAGAATTGGTGTTGAGTAAAAAGAAGAAGCATTATTTATCAATACATCTATTCTTCCAAATTTTTCTATAACACTCTCACAAAACGATCCGTACTTATTTATATCGTTAAGATCAAATTGCACAACTTCAACCGAATCTTTTCTTATTGAATTTAAACTCTCTTTAAGTTTGATAGCTTCATCTTCTGAAGAGTTATAATGACAGACTATAGAAAATTCATTCTCATGGAATTTTTTACAAATTGATTTACCAATTCTTTTTGCTCCTCCAGTTACTAAAACTACTTTAGTCATTAAAATGTTCCTTGATTATTGATAGCCTTTTTTCGTAAATTTCTTTTTTTATTAAATTTGAATCTTTCTCGAAATTACTGTTTGGCTTTACTTTCGATAATTCTCCCAGAAGACTGTTTAAGTTTAACTTTTTAAAAGCATCACTTTCATCAATCAGCAATGAGTATAAATTAAAAGTCTTAAGAGCACTTTTTTTATTTCTAAATCCATCGATTTTCATAATTGCTTCCAATAATATTTCAGGAGAATTTTCATTTCTAAGTGTTTCAATTACATTTGAAAAGTTTAATGCCGATTTCTTGAAGGAGTTAGGAATTTTTACTTTAGTGGTAAGTTCCAAATTCATCGTCAAAATTGCCCATTTATCTTGAGCGTCTAAATTAGAACCTTCAGTTTTTTTAAGTTCAAGTAAATTTTCTTTGAATTGAATGGTATCGCAACTAAAAACATTGGAAGCTCCCACATCATGAAGAGCTTGAAAGTAAAGATAGGAATTTTCTAAAGATAAGCATTTCTCAGTTTCCATCCAAATTCTTTCGAACGATAAATTATCTAAATCTTTTGAATTACAGAGCTCTTTCATTAAGATCAGAGTATCTTCGTGAATTTCAAAATTGAACTTACTCAAATAACAATAAAACCTTGCCACTCTGAACACTCTTAATGGGTCTTCGGAAAAAGCCTTAGATATATGTTTTAAAACTCTATTTTCAATATCTTGAATACCGCCATAGGGATCTATCAATTCGCCTTTATTAGACTTTGCAATAGCATTGATAGTTAAATCTCTTCTTAATAAATCTTCCTCTAAGCCAATGTCCTTATTCACATCAAATTTAAAGCCTTTATGGCCAAGTTCAACTTTTATCTCTTTTCTTGCAAGCGCGTATTCTTCTTTTGTCTTAGGATGCAAAAATACTGGAAAACTTTTACCAACTGAAATGAAACCATTCTCCAACATTTCTTCGGCACTCGATCCAATTACGACCCAATCTTTTTCTAAGGATTTAATACCTAAGAGTTCGTCTCTTATAGCTCCTCCAACCAAATAAATTTTCATTTAATCTTTTTAATAAAATATTTCTTGCTATCCTCGAGTCTCACAAAAGTAAGTTTATTCCCCCAAACACATCCAGTATCCAGACCTATTATATTTTGTTTATTTGTTTTGCCGTTCAATGCGGCCCAGTGGCCAAATATCAGTCGATCGTCCCGTGTTAAAGCGCTTATTTTTAATTTAAACCAAGGAACAAAGTTATAAGGAAGATCTTTTAAACCTTTTTTGAAAGCAAACATAATTTTCCCTTCTTTGTTGCAAATTCTTATTCTTGTTACTGCGTTAATAAAAAAGGTAAGTTTGTCTTTCATAGAAACGATTTTGAAGTTATTTTTTCGATGATGAAAGAAAATCTTTTTTAAATTTTTTTTTGGATTTTTACTTAAAAATTCTTGTGAAAGTTTATTTAGATTCATACATTCCTTAAAAGTTAAATAATGAGGCAATCCAGCATGAACCATAATATATTTTTTCTTATCACCATTTTTGAGTTTAATTTTTTTTGAAAAAACAAATGGTTGTTTCAATAAAAACTTAGCGTACTTTTCACATTTTGAGCTTGATAGTAACTCTTCTAATGTATCATTTTTTGCTGCTTTTCTATCTGCATAATGTCTAGCAAGGAAGTGTAGGTCATGGTTTCCCAAGACAATATTTACACTTGAGCGAATGTTGTAAATTCTTTCTAGAGTTTTTAACGAATCAGGACCCCTGTTGATTAAATCACCAGAAATCCAAAGACGATCTTTCTTTTCATTAAAGTTTATTTTTTTTAAGCCTTTATCGAATTCTTTGTAGCACCCTTGAATGTCACCAACTGCGTAATTAGCCATATTTTTCCATCAATTTAGTAAGTTCCAAAAATTTTTTTGAGCTTAGTTGGTCTGGTCTCAAATCGAGATCTATATTAAGTTTTTCTAAATCTTTTGCTTCAAATATTTTTAATACAGCTTTTTCATCTAACGCATTTGCACCTAGACCATAAACCGTTTCAGTTGGAAATGCGACTAAATTACCTTGGCGTAACATCTCGCCGGCTCTTTCTAAATCAGCATCTGCTGTGGTTAACATTATTGCCTTATTTTCTTCGCAATGATTAG
>OZSS01000475.1_pt1 | contig 19171 bp, 20 predicted proteins | sample 1779911 | NCBI WGS metagenome assembly OZSS01 (sample SAMEA2603589, study PRJEB24840) | metagenome | biome: Water; feature: Photic zone; material: Seawater sample | place: Mediterranean Sea | collected 2013-11-12 | depth 10 m | reverse complement strand
CCCGTGACCCCAAAAACCATCCAACCGACCAGCTGCACAGTAAGCTATATCTAGTGCTGTACATCCAGATCTTCTAACAGTTACGTCAAAAGAGTTCAGAGATTTAAAAGTATTTAAAATATTGTATGTGTAATTTTGGTCTTCATTCTTGTGACCCACATTTGATAAGAAAGCATTGTTTAGTGAAGTCTTTTTACTACATCTAATTCTTTTATTATTTAATAGTGCACCTGTACCTTCTCCAGCGCAAAACACTTCATTTCTCACAGGATCTATAATTACGCCGCAGATAACCTTACCTTCACCATAGCATGCAAGTGATAGTGCATAGTGTGGATAGCCATGGATGAAATTTCTGGTACCATCAAGCGGATCAAGGATCCAGGTTAACTCTTTTTCTTCGATAGACCCATCTGGACTTTCTTCACCAAAATAACCAAAGTTTGGGTAGTATTGTTTTAAATAATCAAATACTTTTATTTCTGCGTATTTATCAAGGTTGGTAGTGAAATCATTATCTCCCTTTTCAATAATTTTTAAATTATCAATTTGCTTACTAAAGTGTATTATTTCATTTGCACCTTCATAAGCTGCTTTTAAGGCTCTGTTTAAAATTGGAGGCAATGACATAGTGACTATATTATGAGTTTAAATACACAAGTCAAAATAATTCTTGTTGAGACAACTAATCCAGGGAACATAGGCTCAGCTCTTAGAGCAATGAAAACTATGAAATTTTCAAAACTATGTTTGGTCAACCCAAAACATTTTCCTTCAGATGAGGTGACTGCACTTGCAGCTAATGCAGCTGATCTAATTGAAAAAATTGAGGTTGTAAAAACTATTGATGAAGCATTAGAAGATCAACAGTTGGTTATCGCAACATCGTCGAGGCAAAGAAAAGTCCCTTGGCCCAATGAAGCTCTTAATATTGCTTCTCCGAAAATTATTGATGCAGTTACTAAAAAAAATAAGGTTGCAATTATGTTTGGAAGAGAAGATAGGGGGTTAACTAATGACGAGCTACAAAGATGTAATTTACATATTCACATACCAGCGAACAATGATTATCCAGTATTAAATCTTGCCATGTCAGTGCAAGTTGTGTGTTACCAACTATATATGGATATGCATCTTGAAACTATTAAAGAAAATTCAGGTACATGGGATGTACCGACTGCTAGTAGTAATCATGTAAATAGATTAATTGAGCATTTTATTGATATTGCAGAGCAGGTAGAAGTTTTCAATAAAGGAAATCCAAGACAAATAGGAGCACGTATAAAAAGACTTTTTACACGAATTGGATTAGATGAAATGGAAGTAAACTTCATGAGAGGATTTTTATCTGCCATTGATAAGAACTTAAACAAGAAATAACTTTAAAATTAATTTTTTATTACTATAATTACCAATGTGTCCCCATCGTCTAGAGGCCTAGGACACCGGGTTTTCATCCCGGCAACAGGGGTTCGAATCCCCTTGGGGATGCCATCTTTTGGTATCAGGACACATAAATTCTTCCATAGTTAACAAACCTTTAAATATTTACGATATGATCTTCACTAGGAGTATTTTATGAAATATTTTTTACTTACTTTAATTACTTTTTCATTTATGTCTTTTTCGCAAGAAGAGGAGCCAAGTCGAGAATTAGCGGATGGTGTTATTGAGTTAACAACTGTCAAGGTGAAAACCAACTTTTTACAACAATATCTTGACGGAATAGAAAAAACTTGGGTAGCAGCAGCTAAAATTCAAGAAGAGATGGGCATTATATCTGGATACAATGTATACGTTGGTAATGACGGATCAACTGTTTATTTAGCTATGAATTATCCAAGCTGGGCTAATAAAGGGCCTTGGTCAGATGAGCAAATTGCTATGTTTCAAGAAAAGTATCGAGCGATAATTTCTGAAGATGACGGCACAGCATTATCTCAAGGTTATGAGGATATACGTGAGATTGTTAGTGTTGAGTTAATCGGCAGATTAGTCTTTAACTAAAAATTATTAGGTGCGGCTTGCCGCACCTTTTTTCATGATATATATAGCTACCTCATATTTTCTAGCAGCAGCTTTGTTGTGTCTCTATTTTGCAATAAATTCAATATCTCTAATCAAAAAACGCCAGCTGGTTATTTTCATGTCATCTATTGAAATATTTCTTGGTGCTATAGTGGTTGTTTATTCAATCTTAAATCAGATTTATATTTTAACGTTCTTATTTGGCATCCTTATGATTGTTGCAATTCCATTTATATTTAGCAAAAATGTTAGAGACCAGATGTTTCATGATGTAGAAACAATGGATTTCAATTATGAACTCTTCGCATTCTTTTATTACGCCCTTTTAGGGTCGCTCATTTATTTCTTTCTTTTAGTTCAATAATTCTTTGAAGCTTCAAACAAAAATTACAATTTCTTTAGTTCTCTTATTGAGCTTGTTTATTATTTATATCCTTATTTTCTTTAGATCAGGATTAAATACATTAAGGGTAAAGCCTGATAATGAAATCATTCAATACCAATTAATAACTGAAGATCTAGAACAAAGAACAAATTACTTCACCTGGATAGGGCAGGCCACTATTTTAATAGATATTGATGGAACAACTTTTCTTTTTGATCCTATATTCTCAGAAAGAGCATCACCATTTACTTTTATCGGCCCAAAAAGAAATATTCCACCAACAATAGATATCAATAATTTACCTAAGATAGATTATGTATTTATCTCTCATAATCATTATGATCATTTAGATATCAACTCTTTAATTAAGCTTTCACAGCTTAATCCACTTACAGTGTTCAACGTCCCAAAAGGTGATAAAAAACTATTATTATCCAATTCAATATTAAACGTTAATGAGTATGGCTGGTGGGAATCAAAATATTTTGATGATACAACCTTTACCTTTACTCCCTCAAACCATTGGTCAGCTAGAAGCCTGTTTGACAGGAAAAGGAGCTTATGGGGTGGGTGGCATATTAAACATAAAACAAAGAGCATCATCCATATTGGTGATACGGCTGTCGATGATGTCTTTCAAGAGTTTAGTACCAAATTAGGAAGATTTGATATTGCTTTTTTACCCATAGGTTCGTATTCGCCACGTGAAATAGAGGCTGAATATCATGTGGATCCAATAGAAGCATTTGAATTAGCTAAAACATTAAATGCTGAATTAACTATTGGTATGCATTGGGGTGGTATTTTTTTTGTACAAGAACCTACGTACGAGCCTTTAGAAATAATTTTAGAGCTTAACAATGCTAATCCATCTGTTAATTTTCAAACCCCACTACCTGGTGTTGTAATTAACTTAGATTAATTATTCTTTATGCTTGTAAATGAGAATCATTCTCATTAATATAGAGCCGTGAATGAATTTATAATCGTATTTCGTGAGTGCCTTGAGGCATGTTTAATAGTAGGAATAATCTACAGTTTCTTATCAAGATCCAACCTTACTGAAGCTATTAACAAGCTATGGCTGGGTGTTGGAGCATCTGTTGCTGCAAGTATAGGCGTAGCATTTTTAGTCGTATATCTAAAATCTATTGCGGGTGATACTCGGTATGAAAAGTTATTTGAAGCGCTGTTCATGTACGCAGCCGCTGCATTGATATGGTATGTTGTGTTTTGGCTATCAAAGCATGTTTCCGATAGAAAAGATCTCGAATCAAAAACTGAAACAGCATTGAAAATGTCGTCTTGGGGTGTTTTTTGGGTTGTATTTTTCTCAATTCTTAGAGAAGGTTTCGAAACAGTGGTTATGCTTTTAGCTCAGGATAGAGGCGATGGCTTTTCAATCACTGGATTTGTTCTTGGTGCAGCCTTAGCAATTTATATAGGCTATTTAATTGTAATCTTAGGGAAAAGAATCAATCTTAGACCCTTTTTTAAAGGCACAACCTTGTTGCTGGTATTTTTAGCATCAGGGATGATTGCATATGGAACTCATGAGGGAGAGGAGTATCTTGAAAAGTCAGGTTATATTCAAAAAGAGAATATAGCTCGACCATGGGATATTTTGAAACCGACTGAAGAAAAACCTGAAGAAGATATATTGTACAAATATGATGAGGCTAAAAATGTTTATTATCATCCATTACATGACAAAGGCTATATAGGTGAGTTTGCTAAAGGATTTTTTGGATACAACTCAAATCCAAACTATGTAGAGTTAGCTGCTTGGTTATTATCACTAATGTTTGGTATAAATCTTTGGCGTAGATTCTATTCATAATTTATATAAAATAATAAATCTATGAGTTGGGTGCCATTAAGAACAGTTCTGTTAGTTTTATTATCGTTTTCTCTGTTTTCACAAGACGAGGGCTATGCTGAGAATGAGAATGTAAATATTTTCTATCTTGACCATGGGCCGAAAGAAGGAACTCCTGTCTTGATGATCCAAGGATTAGGTGCTCAATTAACCTATTGGCCTGACGAGCTTATATCTTTGCTTCAAAAAAATGGTTATCGACCTATTGTCTTTGATAATAGAGACGCAGGTTTATCTGACAACTTTGATGAGAAGGGTAGACCGCCTTTTATATGGAATTACATTAAGTTCTATCTAAATTTACCAATGCGTTCAATATACTCTCTTGAGGACATGGCTAATGATGGCATTGCAGTAATGGACCATCTTCAAATTAAAGATTTTCATGTACTGGGTATATCCATGGGCGGAATGATCTCACAAAGATTGGTTGCCGACCATCAGGAACGTGTCATAACATTTACTCAAATAGCATCAATGGCAAAATCACCGGATGTTTCAACAGCACCAAAAGGCGAACTTAGACGTTTAATAACAGACAGTTCTTATAAAGAGCTATCTGAAGAAAAGAGAATAAATAGAGCAATTAGAATCTATGAAATTCTTGGTACCGAGGGTGTTATGATAAACAGAGAGGAATTTGCAGAATCTGCATTAGCAAATATTAAAAGAGGAAAAAGCAAGTCTGGGTTTTCCCGACAGCTCCAGGCAATATTAGCTGATAAAGACCGTTACAATGAATTAAAAAACATTACGGTTCCAACATTAATTATTCATGGAACAATTGATCCATTAATTCCATTTGAAGAAGGCAAAAGAACTTCTGAGCTTATAGTCAATAATACATTTATAGAAGTACAAAAAATGTCACATCTGATTGATAAACCAGTATTAGATAGTATTGATAAGATTTTAATTAATCACTTAGATGGGGTTATTTTAGAACAGGATATGATCCTATAACTCTGAGTTCTTCTGAAATAGATTCTAATTGCTCTAAAAGCTTCTGACTGATGTCTTCTTCATAGTAACCTTCAAAATCAATGAAAAAAGTGTGATGAAAAATATTATTTCTAGATGGTCTTGTCTCTATCCTTGTCATATTAATACCGAGATCAGCAAAAGGCTGTAAGATCTTCAGTAAAGAACCAGGCTTATCGTTAATATTAATCATTATCGATGTTTTATTCTTTTCTCCAGCTACCTCAATCATTTTGCCAATAACTAGAAACCTTGTTTTATTATCTGACCTATCCTGAATATTGTTTGCATGGATATTTAGCTGCAAAAGATCTATGGCATAGGAATTTGCAATACAACAAATATCTTTATCTTCTTTAGCCATTCTTGCCGCTTCTCCTGTGCTAGCAACAACAACTCTCTCTGCATTTGGGATATTTTCTCTCAGCCAGTTATTACATTGCCCAAAGACCTGTGCATGGGAAACTATTTTTCTAATTTGGTTATATTCAGTTAATTCATTAGATGAACAAAGATGATGAGATATGGCAAAATTATATTCTTTAGTTATTTTAAGATCATAATCGATAAGGCTGTTCAGTGATGAATTGATTACTCCTTGATAAGAATTCTCAAAAGGTATAACACCATAATATGAATGACTTAGAGCAACTTTTTCAAAGATATCTTCAATTGAATTTGTTGGGACAAATGAAAAGGATTCATCAAAGATTGCTCTACTAGCAAGATCTGAGTTTGTGCCTTCTGGACCTAAGTAGAATATTTTCATTGTGCAATTGTAAGTTTTTTAAGACAAAAAAAAACTGAGCAAGCTCAGTTTTTTTAAAATCGAGATCAGTAGGTGTCAGGAGTGAGATTACCTTCTGCATCCTTGAGTAAGATCTCTTTTACTCTCGGTGGTCAAGTTTGCTTTTTTGCATGCTAAGCTACCTTGAACTTTCACCTTTCTGGTCTCTTCCTGAGTAACTTTCTCGTTCTGGGTTCTGCAGTTCCCTTTCCGATCTGGTTATCTCTAGGTAATATCTAATTTAAAATGTCTAACTTATTTATGCAAGCATAATGGTCAAAAAAACTATACTTTTTTTTCATATCCTTTGAAACCCTTTATAAATGGTAATATAAAATTAAAAAAAAATTAAAAAAATTAAATTTTATATTTTATAAAAAAAGTCATTTGATTAAAAAATATACAATCTGATTACTTTATATACAATTTTATGAATAGCTAAATTAGTAATAATAAATATACTAATGATTTATAATGAGATCTTATGAGTACAGCTTTAATTACAGGACCTACTGCTGGAATTGGAAAATCAATTGCTTATCAATTGGCAGAGAAGGGTTATGATCTTTTTCTTGTCGCTAGACGTGAAGACAGATTGCAAAATTTAAAATCAGATATAGAAAATAAATTTCAAGTGCGTGTGCATTATCTTAAATCCGATTTAGCATCTCCAGATGCGCCTCAAGAAATATATGATTATGGTAAGAGTATGAATTTAGACATATCAACATTAATTCTAAATGCTGGTTATCAAATAAATACTAGACTTGAAGAAGCCACGTTGCAGGAAGAAGAAGATTGTCTCAGAGTGCTCGGTCTTTCTGTTATTATGCAGTCAAAACTATATATTAAAGATCTTATGTCCAGAGGAGGCGGCCATATTATGGTTGTTAGTTCTATGGCTGGATTTTCACCACCATCTACAGAGTTTGCCATTCTTTATGGACCAGTAAAAACATTTATGAATAGATTTGTAGAAGCTTTAAATGGTGCTTACAACAAAAATAATATTTACAGTACAGCGTTATGTCCGGGATTTACTGTAACTGAATTTCATACAATGAGTGGGACACAAGACAGAATGGATAAAGTCCCATCTTTCATGAAGCTATCTGCTGATCAAGTTGCTCAAGAGGGGATTGATGGAATGTATAAAAATAAAGAAATCGTTATACCCGGAAATTTAAATAGGTTTTTAATAAGCGTCCTTAGATTCTTTCCAACGAGCGCAATAAAGTGGATAGGTAATAAAATTGCAGGCGGAAGATATAAATAAATATACTCGACTTGTATTGTTGATAACAATATCAAGCTGTTCAAATGACAATAATCTCACACCAGATCAATTAGCTCAAAATGCTTTAATTATTGACACTCATATAGACACACCTATAAGGCTTGTTGCTCAAAAGTATCAAAATATAGAATTGGATGATATTTCTGGAGAAACAGATTTTGACTTTGATTATCCCAAGGCAGTTGCTGGTGGTTTAAATTTACCCTTTTTCTCTATCTACGTTCCAGCAAGATTAGAAGCAGAAGGAACAAGCTTTGATTTTGCAAATGAAATGATAGATTTAATGGATAATATAATTGAATCTAACTCTGACTATTTTTTTAAAGTTGATACATCCATTTATTTAGGAAATTTACCAGGACAAAATTTGATTGGTATAGCCTATGGCATGGAAAATGGCTCGCCACTAGAGGGAAAATTGGAGAATGTACAATACTTTCATGATAAAGGCATAAGATATATAACTCTCACACATTCTCTAAGCAACCATATATCTGATTCATCATATGATGAAAATAAACAATGGGGAGGATTAAGTCCATTTGGCCAAGCACTCATAGAAGAAATGAATAAAGTAGGAATGATGATTGATGTTTCCCATGTATCAGATGACGCTTTTTACCAAACAATCGATCTATCAAGGGCTCCCGTAATAGCAAGCCATTCTTCACTAAGACATTTTACTCCGGGTTGGGAAAGAAACATGTCTGATGAAATGGTTAAGACTATTGCTAAAAATGGTGGCGTTGTACAAATAAATTTTGGTTCTAATTTTCTTATTAATGACAACAAAGCCAAAGATGATTCTGAAGAATATATATTTGCTGATGTAGTTGATGTAGTTGATCACATTGATCGTGTCGTTTCCTTAACTAGCATTAGGCATGTTGGAATTGGCTCTGATTATGATGGAGTTGGAGATACACTACCAACTGGATTAAAAAATGCTTCTACATACCCTAATTTGATACAAGAACTTCAAAAAAGAGGTTATTCTACAAGTGATATTCAATTAATTCTTGGAGGCAATCTTGCAAGAGTATGGAGGGAGGTTGAAGAATATGCAAAATAGTAATCCGGTCGCCGTTTGGCATGAGTCGCTAACATCAAATAACCCATCAATGCTATATGATTTGCTTGCCGATGATTTTGAATTCTTTTCTCCTGCTGTTTTTAAAAGCAAAGATAAATATATGGGCTTCATCTATCTTATGGCAGCTCATGAAACATTCTTAACTTCAAGCTTTAAATACGTAACTGATATAAGAAACGACAATCAAGCCATATTAGAATTTGAATGTGAGATTGATGGTGTTCATATCAATGGTATCGATATGTTTAAGTGGAATGATAAAAATAAACTTACCGAAATGAAAGTTATGATTAGAACTGACAAAGCACTCAAGCAAGTTATAACGACAATGACAGGGCATCTATCGCGACCTGAAATATGGCGTTGATTAATTTTTCATTTAACCCTAGGATATAAACCCATGGCTAAGAAATATGTAAATTTTAGAGTTGGCGGTGTCCCTGAGAAGAAAGAGGACAACTACACCGTATGGACAAATGATCTATTAACAAAGCTAATTGCTAGTAAAACAATTATTGAACCTTCTAAATCAACTTTTGGGCACAGACTCATGGAAAGTGAGGTTGTGTTTGTAGTCATATCTGGCCGTGGCATTATGGAGGTTGTTGAGTACAACAACACAGCTGATGGGCATGGGACTGATCCATCACATGGAATTATGCATAAAGATGAATATGCGCTTTCAGCAGGGGATGTCATTCTCGCAGAAGAGGGCGACTATGTTAAAGTCGTTAACGAAAGTGATCACGATCAATTAGTCTATTTAAGAATATTCGATAAAGCAGGTTGGCGAGGTAGATCACCTGATTTAGAGAAAGACCCGCAATCCTAAATTAAATCATGAAAATTAAAATCTGCGGGTTAACCCGAGAAAATGATATTGAAGCATGCATTGATGCTGGTATAGATTATTTGGGTTTTAATTTATTAAAAGTAAGTAAAAGGTTTGTTGATATCCAGTGGACAAGCAAGGTCATTAACAAATATAAGATTGCAAGCAAGTCAGTAATATTAATTGATGATCAAGTGTCATTGTCTGATATCAAGAATAATTTTGATGACAATATTATTTTACAGTTTTATGGCAAAAATTATGAAAATTATCAAAGTTACTCAATTTTTAAACCAATTTCTGTTACAGAATTGAAACATTTATCCGATCACAATATTAATAACACAAAAAACATTAAATACTTGATCGACAATATGGATTCAGCTCTCGGAGGTACTGGCAAAAAGTTTGATTGGAGTAATTTAGATAATATTGATTTATCAAATCTTATGATCGCCGGTGGTTTATCTATTGAAGATATACCTACTCTTAAAGAGATGGGTGTTTGGGGTGTAGATTTAAATTCTAAATTAGAGATTGCGCCTGGCATTAAAGACACTAAATTAATTGAACAGCTAAGGCATTATTATGAATAAAGGTTATTTTGGCAAATACGGTGGAACATTTATCCCTGAAACACTTTCTCATGCATGTGAAGAGCTTGATCATCTTTATGCAAAAATAAAAGATACTGATGAATTTAAGAGTGAATTAAAGGACATTTATGTTAACTATGTTGGTAGGCCATCACCATTGTATTTTGCTCAAAGCCTAACTGAGTATTACGGTGGACCAAAAATTTGGTTTAAAAGAGAGGATTTAAATCATACTGGCGCTCACAAGATCAATAATACTGTTGGACAGGCACTATTAGCTAAAAAGCTTGGTAAAAAAAGAATTATTGCTGAAACTGGTGCAGGCCAACATGGTGTAGCGACAGCAACAATTTGTGCAAAGCTTAATTTAGATTGTGTCATCTTCATGGGCCAGACTGATATCGAAAGACAAGAATTAAATGTATTTAAAATCAAAACATTGGGCGCAGAAGTTATTCCTGTAACTTCTGGCACGGCAACACTTAAAGATGCTCTGAACGAATCAATTAGAGATTGGGTGACCAATGTAGAAGATACTCATTACATTATTGGCAGTGTTACTGGGCCTCATCCTTACCCTACAATAGTTAGAGACTTTAATGCCATTAGTGGTAAAGAATTAAAACATCAAGCTTTACAACAGTTAAATAAACTACCAGACATCATAGTTGCTTGTGTAGGTGGGGGGTCAAATGCCATGGGGGTATTTCACCCATTTATAGAAGATAAGGATGTTGCATTAATTGGTGTTGAGGCTGGAGGTAATTCATCTATGGACGTGGGTGGTGCATCTATTAATGATGGTTCTCAAGGTGTTTTGCATGGTGCTAAAACAAAAATTCTACAAACAAATACTGGCGATATTTTAGAAACGAATTCAATCTCAGCAGGGCTTGACTATCCTGGTGTTGGTCCAGAACATGCGCACTTAGCTGATATTAAAAGAGCTGAATATGTAAAAATCTATGACCAAGAAGCATTGGATGCATTCTATCTTGTATCCAGAAAAGAAGGGATTATACCAGCTCTTGAAACAGCACATGCACTTGCCTATTTAGAAAAAGTTAAAACTCTGTCTACTGATCTGAATATTGTGGTGAATATGTCAGGACGCGGTGATAAAGATCTTTATTCGGTAATGAACAATGATAAATAGAACATTTGAAAATATTAAAACAAACAAAGCCACAGGATTCGTTCCTTACATAGTTGCTCATTACCCAAATAGAGATACCTTTAAAGAAGCTCTAACTTTGTTAGCTGAACTGAATTCAGATGTTATTGAAATAGGAATCCCTTTTACCGACCCAATTGCTGAAGGAAAAATTATTGAAAATGCTCATCATAAGGTTTTAGAAGATAATTTTAATATTAGTGATTTACTGGATGATGTAAAAGAGTTTAAGTCTAAATTTAATATTCCACTTATCGCCATGGGCTATACAAACTCTTTCATCAATCCAGATCAAGAGTCATTTTGTCAGAACGCTAAAAATGCAGGTTTTGACGGTTTGTTAATAGTTGATATGCCTTATGTTGAACATGAAATGATTGAAATTATAAAAAATAATAATCTTGAATTTGTGCAGCTCTTGGCTCCTACAAGCACCGACCAAACTATTACAAATTGTTTAGCAAATGAACCAGCAATGGTTTATTACATTACTCAACGAGGAGTTACAGGTTCAGGAAATTTAAACTATGCAGAAATTACAGAGAACCTGAAGGCCATACGCAATCAGATCAATGTTCCTCTTGTAACTGGTTTTGGGATAAAAACAACAGAGCATGTGAAACAGTTTAAAAACTTTACTGACGGTATCGTGATTGGTAGTTCTATTGTTGATATCTTATCTAAGTCAAACCCAATAACCACATTAGAAAATTATATTTCTCCAATAATTAAGGAAATAAAGGCATGAATTTAAGTGAATTCTTAAGTTATAAAGACAAAGGCTATACACACATTCCTGTCTATGAAGAGTTTGTTGCTGATTTAATTAGTCCACTATATGTATTTTCAAATTTCTATAACCAAAAAAATACTTTTTTATTTGAATCTGCTAAAAGTCATGAAACCAAAGGCAGATATTCAATTATGACCTTGGCATGTTCAAAACGTTATGATTTTTTTGATGGTGAGGTGCATATTTCTGCAAAAGACAATAATGATGTTAAAAGGGTTGTTAATCCATATGATTACATTGATGAACTAACATCTAAATTTAGTTCGCCTCAAATTGATGATCTTCCGGATTTTCTTGGAGGATTAATTGGGTATTTTTCTTATGAGTCATTTAAATTTGTTGAACCAAAACTTAAATTGAAAAGCTCAGATATCCCTTATATAAGTTTATGTGAAGCTAATGAACTTGTTATCTTTGATAACTACAAAGGTTCTTTCGTTATCGTATGCAATCAGAGCGAAATCAATGAACAATCATTCACCAATGCTAAACGTCGTATCTCTGAAATTAAAAATGCTATTTTTTCATTGCAACCATCGGTAAAGCACAATATCAGAAAATCAAAAGAGACTATTGATGGCACTTCCAATGTAGATAAAAAAACATTTATTGAACAGGTTGAATATATAAAACAACAAATTGCTGACGGCGAGATCATGCAGGCTGTCTTATCTAAAGAAGTAACATTTGAAGGAAATTATGATCCTTTTACATTATATCGAGCCCTAAGGCTTATTAATCCATCACCATACATGTATTTTATGAATCTAGGGGACTTTAACATTATTGGTGCTTCTCCAGAAATTTTAGTTCAATCAAAACAAGGGAAAGTAACTATCAGACCAATTGCTGGAACAAGAAAGAGAGGAATCAATAGCTCCGAAGATTTATTAAATAAAATCGATCTAATAGAAGATGATAAAGAAAAAGCTGAACATATGATGCTGGTTGACTTAGCCAGGAATGATTTATCAAAAGTTTCAACTGTTGGTAGTGTTAATGTTGATGAAATGATGATTGTTGAAAAATATTCACATGTGATGCATATGACATCAAACGTAATAGGCCAGAAAAAAGATGAATCAACAGCTATTGATTGTATGAAAGCTGCATTGCCAGCAGGCACTTTAAGTGGGGCGCCAAAGATAAGGGCAATGGAGATACTTGCTGAACAGGAAAACAGGGCTAGAGGAGTTTATGGTGGTGCTGTTGGATACATTGGCTACAACCAAACTATGGACACAGCTATTGTCATCAGAACTGCTTTACACAATGACACGTCTGTCAAAGTTGGTGTTGGAGCTGGCATTGTCTATGATTCTGTTGGATCAAGTGAGTGGCTAGAAACAGAAGCTAAGCTAGCAGTATTTAAAGAGGCTTTGAAATACGAATGAAGATTTGCTTAATAGATAATTATGACTCTTTTACCTATAACCTAGAGCACCAATTACGTTCTTTTGATTTAGTTGTTGATGTTGTTCGTAATGATGAAACCTCAATAGAAGTTTTGACTGCAAATGCTTATGATGCTTTTGTCATAGGACCGGGGCCATCAAACCCTAAAAATGCTGGCATATCAATGGAATTAATCAAGCATTTTTATAAAACCACCCCCATTCTAGGAATTTGTTTAGGACATCAATGCATAGGTGAGGCTTTTGGTGCAGAAATTGTTAAATGCAATATTATCAAGCACGGAAAAACATCAATGGTTTCTCATAATAAAAATGGTCTCTTTGAGCATATTAAGGATCCATATCATGTCATGAGATATCACAGCCTTGTCATTGATCGTAAAACTCTTTCAAATGATTTTGAAGTAACAGGTTGGATTAAGAACAGTGAGGAAAATACAATCATGGCAATCCAACACAATAACTACCCTCTATGTGGTCTACAATTTCATCCAGAGTCCATATTCACAGACCAAGGGTCAAAGTTAGTTAGTAATTTTATTCACAACATTAAATAGATGACTTTATTAGATATATTAGATAGTTCTGATCCAAACAAAGAGGAATTAAAATTTTACTTAGATCATCTAGTAAGTGGCGATGCACCTGAAGAAGAAATAGTTGATGCTTTAACCACAATAAATAAACATGGTATTAGTTTTGATCTCCTCAGCTGTTTGGTTAGTGTTCTAGAAAAAAGAGTTCAACCTATCGATCTTAATCATACAGATTTTATTGATACTTGCGGCACAGGTGGCTCTGGTTTAAATATCTTTAATTGCTCTACACTTTCAGCATTCGTTGTGTGTGCAGCTGGAGGTCGAGTTGTTAAGCATGGCAATAAATCTGTTACATCCCAATCAGGCAGCGCTGATTTTCTTGAAAGGGCAGGCGTTAATTTAACTAATAGCACTGATTCAGCAGAAAATTGCCTTTCTCAACTAGGCATTACATTCTTATTTGCACCTAAATATCATCAAGATCTAAAGAATGTAGCTTCTGCAAGAAAGAAAATTGGGGTAAGAACAATATTCAATGTCGTAGGCCCTCTAGCAAACCCTGCAAAACCTGATTACCAGATTATTGGCACATCTAACAAAGATTTAAATGAAGCAATGATTCAGGTGCTGCAAAACAAAGGGCTAAAACAGGCAATGGTCGTTACATCTAAGGATGGCATTGATGAGCTGTCCATTACCGACGTTACACATGTGCATGAATTAAGAAACAATCAAATTACCACCTATGATATTGATCCAAGAGAGTTTGGGTTATCCATATACCCACTTAAGGATATTCAGGTAAATACAAGCGAAGAAGCATATCTCTATGGTGTCGAAGTATTAAATGGCAAAAGAGGTGCTGGATTTGATATGGTTGCTCTTAATGCTGGAGCTGCTCTGTATACATCTAATATCACAGGAACTATGGCAGAGGGCATTGAATTAGCAATCAAAACAATCCATTCTGGCAAGGCATTGCTACTGCTAAATAAATTTGCCAAATTCACACAGCACAACTAGCAATGTTAGACCAAATAATAAAAACAAAAAGAGACAGGATAAATATCCTAAAAGAACATTACGTAATAAATGATCGTCTTGATTTAAAGCCAACAAAGTTTTTTCAAACACTGCTTGAGAGCTCTAATGTTTATAAAATTATTGGAGAAATAAAGAAAGCATCTCCCTCAGCAGGAATAATTAAAGATGATTTTGATCTTCTTAGTCTTGCAAATGATTATGTATCTTCAGGCATTAGGAATTTGTCTGTTCTAACAGAGGAGGATTATTTTCTTGGTCAATATCAATATATACCTCAAATCAAAGAAAGCTTAGATATTAAAATTCTTCAAAAAGATTTCATTATTGATGAATGGCAAATTTATCATGCCAAAAGTATTGGCGCTGATTGTATTTTATTGATAAGTGAAGCTTTATCAAAAGGAGAAATAAACTTATTTATAAAGATAGCAAAAGAACAAGGTCTGGATGTGCTATTAGAATTTCATAATGAGGATGAAATAACAAAGATTGCGGATGTTGAGCTTGATGTAATTGGTATCAACAATCGTAACTTACATACGCTTAAGACAGATATTACTCATTGTTTAGGTATAAGAGATAAATATACTGACCAATTGGCCCGCTTTAATATAGTTGCTGAATCTGGTTTTGGTAAGAAAAGTGAATTAGAAATGTACAAATCTAATGGAATTGATCTATTCTTAATTGGAGAAAGTTTACTAAAAGGGACATTATGAAAAAAACACTACTAGCATTATCAACAATAAGTGCATTAACTTCTGCTTCAGAAGTCTATTTTATCGAACCAACCGACGGAGATAAATTTAATGGTGATGTAAAGGTTGTTTTTGGTTTATCTGATTTTGGTGTAGCGCCTGCTGGAATTAAACTTCCAAATACTGGACACCATCATCTATTAATCAATGCAGAATTACCTGCTGATATGTCATTACCTATCCGTGCTGATTTTAATCATAGACATTTTGGGTTAGGTCAAACAGAAACAGTTTTAACACTAGAGCCTGGTACTTATAAGCTTCAATTATTAATGGGTAATTATTTGCATATACCTCATGAAGATCCTATCTATTCTGAAGTAATTACTATTACAGTTGAATAAAAAAAACCCCCACCGAAGTGAGGGTTTTATTATTTAAAAAAATCGATTATTCAGCTGAACCAGTAAAGGTATGATTTCCAACTGTTGAATAATCAAGAGCATCCGCACTTTGCGCTACTTCTGTCCAAAGACAATCAGCAGCTGATGTGCCTGCAGATTCACTCCAGGATGATGCACCTTCAGCATTGGGCTTTTTAACCCAACTACTGTTTCGGGTTTCTCCATCACCACAAATAGTGAAGTACGATCCTGGATCATCACCAGCATCTCCAATGGCAGCATCTACCAATGTATAACTATCAGATGTGCCTGCTAATAAATGCCATGCATCATCTCCGTTATGTGTAACGTTTGTATTGACTTGGTCAATTTGGCTGTATAGAGCCTCTGGTGATCCATCACCTGATTCAGCTCTACCAATGACCCATACATCACCATTAGCTATAGTTGCATCTGCTGTGAATGAAACAAATTTTTCATAAGCGTCTCCACCATTGGTTATTCCACCAAGAATGTATCCGTTTAAACTTACATCTGCTCCAGTGAAGTTAGCAATCTCTAAGTATTTACCCCAACTTGCAGTACCACTTGGACCTTCACCATACTCTGAAACAAATAAGTCAGTAGCTACTGGCTCTGGCTCTGGCTCAGGAGTTGTGTCTTGAGAAACAACCATGTTGTCATATAGAACAGATGTAGGTGCGTAGTTACCACCAGTTGAGCTATAGCCAAACTGTAAAGGCCATCCAACCATACCAGCTGTAATATCAACAGTTAAGGAATGTGCTTCCCATTCTGTTAATGAAACACCAGAAGTATCTAGGTAAACGCCAGGCTCTGCTGCATATCCATTACCAGGGTTTAGAACCTTGATAAATGCTTGACACAAGTTTGCAGTTGCTCCTGTATCAGCATTAGCAGATCCACATCCTGTATCAGCCGCTGGTCTCTTGGCAATAAATGAATACGTAAATGTTTTACCAACATCAGCTTCTGCAACTGTGTACTCTCTGAAGACATTTGTCTCGAGGTTATTTGTTGCATGTGCTTCATCACCGTAGTTACTGAATACATTTAAGTATTGAGTGCCATTATCAGCTCCTAATTCAGCTGAATCGTTTTGAATAGCTGATACTGAGCTTTGATTTGGATGAGATGCATTTGGAGCATCAAACGGTCCATAGCCATACGCATAGTCACCAGTTGCTCCGTCATCACCTCTAGCGAAAACGTTTACATACATATTCCAGCCTGCAAGAGTTTCATCTCCATCAATGCTATATGATTCGAAATCATCTTCAGCATAATTTGCAGATGGAGCTGGAGTTGGCTCAGGTGTTGGTTCTGGAGTAGGTGCTGGAGTAGGTGTGTACTCAGCCACTACAACATCATCATACAACATTCCTGTTGGCGCATAGTTACCTGCATAGTTCATGAATCCTGTTTGTAGGATATGACCAACCATGCCTTCTGTGATTTCATAATCTAAAACCATATCAGTAAATGCATCAGCAGATGTTGATGTAGTTTCAGTTCTGTCAAACAACATCTGTGAGAAATCACCAGAATTTATGACCTTAACAAATGCATGACATGTTCCACCAGTTGCCTGGTTATCTCCATTCACGCCACCACAATTTGTATTTTTAGCTTTGAATGACATTCTATATGTGCCAACCATTTCAGCAGTAATGTAGCCTTGATCAGCTCCATGCTCTCTGAATATGTTTGTTTCTACGTTTCCACCATTATGAACACCATCATCATAGTTACTGTAGGTATTCAAACTGCTTCCTGAATCATCAGTTACAAGACCAGTCATCTGAGGACCGTCTTTTGTAGCAGTACCAGCAGCGTAACCACCTGTGTAACCACCATTAGCATCGAACTGATTAACGTATCTAGTCCAAGGTGCTAAATCGGCAGCATCGGCATAGCCTTCAAAGTCATCAGAATAAGCATTCTGTGCAGGTGCTGGTGTAGGCTCCGGTGTTGGCTCAGGCGTAGGCTCTGGAGTTGGCTCTGGAGTTGGTTCCGGAGTTGGCTCAGGCGTAGGCGCTGGCGTAGGAGCTGGTGTTGGCGCCGGTGTTGGCGCAGGCGTTGGCACGGGTGTAGGCGTTGGACCAGCAGGCGTCTCATTATATGAGCTTCCTAGGTCATTACTACACGCGGCTAAAATAACAAGCGAAATAAATGCGGTGATTTTTTTAAACATGTTTTAATTTTCCCCGTAATTAAAAAAAATAAGTATTGAAAATATCGCACAAAAAAAAGCATATTTAAAGCTTTTTTACGAATAACTCTAAGGGATTTATTTACGAATTAAGTTTAGATGAATCGGTTTCATCGCGATGTTTCTTTAAGTACTTCATGAAGGGAGTGCCTCCTGTGCCTCGTACTACTGATCCACCACTGCCAAACTTAGTATTTTTAGTGTCTTGCCTGTGTATATAATCAGCGGCATATTGCAAATGCTGACTTCTGAATATGGTAACTTCGTTAACACATTCGTTATACAAAGATTTTAAAGTGTCATTGCTATCCACATAATTTTTTAAAGTTGAGTGTTCTTCAACGTATTCAATGATTTGCCTGTGCGCTGGCGGCATGTAAGTTCGCATTTCATCAAGATATTCTCTTAACTCATCGCGTTCATGAACCACATTAAAAAGAGCATCTAAAGTGGGAACGATGGAGCTTTGAGCGCCAGTTTCCCCTCTGAACAATTGTGGCTGATTGTCATAACACCCATTATATATGAGCCCATCAGGGAGGGCAGGGTTGTTTTTCCACCCAAATATATAAGGTCTCACTCTGTGGTAGTAGACATATGGATCACACTTTTCAGGAACCCTTTTAAATATCTCATTAACCTTCTTCATAGAAGTGCTTATGACTTCTAGATATTTTTGAGATAAATCTTCATTTATTGAATCATCTGCAAAGCTATCAGCTATAGATAAAGTAGCTAAAATAGCTTCACGAGCCGCATCCTCTATGCAAACATGGATAGTTACGAACCAATCTTCATCAATGCCAGCCAAAAAGTTGTAATTCAAGGCAACATTATCAAGAGAAATTTCTTCATCATCTACTATTTTGTGCCAGTTATCTAAGCAATAACTGCCATAACTTAGGATTGGTGGGCGTCCTAATATCTTCGTCAGTAACAATAGATACACTTTGTGGTACATCCAATACAGGTACTGGCGTTTTCAATGCATTG
>OZSS01000473.1_pt1 | contig 19195 bp, 22 predicted proteins | sample 1779911 | NCBI WGS metagenome assembly OZSS01 (sample SAMEA2603589, study PRJEB24840) | metagenome | biome: Water; feature: Photic zone; material: Seawater sample | place: Mediterranean Sea | collected 2013-11-12 | depth 10 m | reverse complement strand
TAATGCTTGGTGGCAAAGCTAGGACAAAATAAAAGTAAAGATTGTTTATTGATGTAAAAACATCAAAAACAACGGATGAGTAGTCCGATGGTCTTATCAGTGAGGATCCAGGTAAAATCTGAGTTAATCCCTAGAAAACACGACAAAATCTATAAATAATCGCAAAAATATCGTAATTGCTTTTGAGGTATCCTCAGCAGGAAAGCATCTTGATTACTCTGAGGAAGCAATTACACCCCCCCCCGGGTAGCCCATCGACACCCCCCGACCATGCTTAACACTGATTGAACTCCCTCCAAAAATTTTCCAGATTCCACCAGAATTTCAATAGTTAACAAAACCTAATATTACGTTTTGCTAATAAATCCAGCCTCACTGACTCCGCTGATTTTTTCTTGAGCTTTAAAATACATTGGAGTCTTTTAGGCCTTCAACCAGGGATAATCTCACCAAATGATATTTTAAGACAAGGCTACTTAGTGATGAAGGAAACTCCATGATACGCAAGCAACTGATCTGCTATCTGTTGATGACCTTGCTGGTTGTTCCAATAGCCTGGTCAAAGGAAAGAGCAATACGACCAGCTGATCAACAATCAAATGCTGACATCCGGCAGGCCCTGGTTATTGGGAACTCTGCCTACACTAGCGCAGGAATGCTTCGCAATCCTGTTAATGATGCCAGAGCAATCAGCAACACATTGAGTCAACTAGGTTTTGAGGTCACTACGATCACAAATGCTGATCAACGGAAGATGGAACAATCTATTCGTGATTTTGGCAAGGAGTTGCGCAATCAGAAAGGTGTAGGACTTTTCTACTATGCAGGGCACGGGATGCAGTTTGACGGAGAGAACTACCTATTACCAACAGATATTGACCCCAGCACCGAGGAGGATGTCCGCTACGATGCAGTGCCAGTCGGGAAGCTGCTTGCCCAGATGCGAGCAGCAGATAACAAGATGAATGTAGTCATACTCGATGCCTGTCGCAATAACCCCTTCTCCCGATCCTTCCGCACATTTAATCCAGGATTAGCACAAGTCAATGCTGCTGCTGGAACTTTTATCTCATTTGCGACAGCACCTGGCCAAATCGCAGCTGACGGTGAGGGTAGTAATGGATTATTCACCAGCAAGCTCCTACAGCACTTGCGGACACCAGGTCTGAAGATTGAGGAAGTCTTCAAGCGGACAACGGCAGATGTGTATCGTGCTAGTAACAAGCGTCAAGCACCGTGGGTCCAATATTCAGTGATCGGAGATTTCCTTTTTGTGCCTAAGGGCAACCCTCCACAAGTGCGCAACAAGACTACTCTGAGTGATCTTCAGAATCGTGCAAATGCTGAGCAGGCAGCACGCTTAGAGCAGCAACGTCTAGAGGCTCAGTGGAAGGAATGGCAGCAAAAGATGCAGGAGGATTATGAGCGGGTTTTGGCCTTTGAGAAGCAGGTCGTTGGAAAGGATTTGAAGATCGAGTCTTGGAAAAGATTCCTGAGTAACTGGGATGATGACAATCCCTATTCCCAGCAGGACTCGGAACTGCGATCTGGAGCCCAATCAAAGTTGAGTTATTGGCTTCGTGGTCAAAAATCCGAGCAGAAGCAGCAAGACACGGGCGTTAAATTGAGTGGCGCGGCAGCCAAGAATAAACTACTGGAGACCAAGGAGTGTGTTGGGTGTGATTTGCGTGAAGTTAATCTTCGTATGAGCACTCTGACTAGCACTGACTTGAAAAGAGCGGACCTTACTGGCAGCTCCTTATTAGGAGCACAGCTAAATATGGCTGATCTGACTAGCGCCAATCTAAATAACGCCGATCTGACTAGCACAAAATTGTGGAGAGCCAATCTAGCTAGGGCTAATCTGACTGGTGTTAATTTGTGGGGGGCTAACCTGGGCGAAGCTAACCTAATTGGAGCCAACCTGACTGGTGCTAATTTGAATCTGGCTACTCTATGGAGAGCTAACCTGCGAGAAGCCAAATTCTGCAAAACTACGATGCCTGATGGCTCGATCAACAACCAAGATTGCGATCAGCCGGTGCAAGATGAAAAGCCTAAGTCTGACCCTAAGATGGATCCAGAGGTAATAGCAGCAAAGAATCTACTATTGGAGACCAGGAAGTGTGTGAGATGTGGGCTAAGAGGGGTCAACTTGTCTGCAGTCGATCTGAGCAGAACCGATCTTGATACAGCTAATTTGAGTTTGGCGGACTTGAGTAGAACTAACCTAACGGGCGCATATTTGGTTCGAGTGAACTTAATAAGAACTAATCTGGTTCAGGCCAACCTCACGAATGCCAATCTCACAAGAGCAAATCTTAAGGGGGCTATGCTTTTTGGAGCAACCTTGACAGGAACTAAGTTTTGCAAAACTAAGATGCCCGATGGTTCGACCAACAACAGTGACTGCTAGCTACGGAAGTCGAGTAAATACCCCCCCCCAGGGGGGTTGCTCTAGGTGGGGCACTCATATATCCAGGTGCATCTACACCCATCCCCCACTACCAATCAATCAAGACTCCCCAAAAAATTTTCAAATTTAACACAGTCAAATATCATCATCTGACTCATCATCTATGAAGTCTGTTTCCTGATGTTGCTCAGGATACATTTCCTCATATAGTTTGATGACTCGCTCGAGCAATTCGATTTCACGGTCAATTTCCGTGTCATCGAACTTTGGACGTTGGTCAACCGGAAGCTTTCGATAAGGGTATTTTCTCATTCCTCGATCAACACGAAGTTCTCTAATTAAATCTCGAGCAACCCAGGCTTCCATCCCGGTTGCTTCAATATAATCTTTAATAAATTGATCTGAGAAGCTCATAAAATCCTCGAGATTTTCTGAATCATCAAACTTTGGGCGCTGATCGACTGGAAGCCCTCGGTGTTCTCTGTTGGTTATCTTCATTAGCAATAGGCAATGCTTCTGCAATTTTATTTGCCCTTATTCGCAAAGAACTCAAAGTTTTTGAAAAATCATGGTGTTCATTGTCTTGAATGTTAAGCGGTAAGGAGAACCTCCTTAAAATTTCCTTTTCTATATTCCATGGTTTCTCATGTTCCACCCAAAGGACAAATGCATTATTGTCCATCCATTTATCCAACCATTGTTCTCCTAAATGCGTCAGAGTTTTTCTCTTCCCAGAACCAACACGCCTAAGTTCAAACCCACTTTGTTCAGAAAGCAAAACACCTAGTGTTAGTCTCAGCGTAGAGCCTTCGGCATTGCCACGAAAGTGAGTTGTAATTCTTTTTCTTAGGTTCTGACTACTCTTTTCATTTTTCGGTGAAATCCCAGCATATAGAAGGTATAAGCCCTCATAGTCTTTACACCCCTCCGAGGGGACTTGAGGTGGAATTGTTTTAAAAAACCAAGCATAAACACCATTTGTCATTGGTATCGGGTTGGGTTTCGTGAGGACTTCTGAACGCGACCAAACTTTCGTAGGTTGGGAGATGATTCGGATGACTTCTTTAGCGTCCATTATTTTTCATCCCTTTCGGGGAAGCTGATACCTTCCCTGCTATTTTGCGTTTGGCAGATTGTCTGCACTCAGGCAATTAGATCCAGCCAGCACATTCCAGGGAGGAATATGATTACCATTACTGAACTAGCTGCAGACACCCGTTGTTCGCGGACTACTATCTACGCCGCGATCAAACGCCTCGAGATCAAGCCCCACAAGCAAAAGCGCAATTCCTTACTCGATGCACAGCAAGTCGCATTGATCAAAGAAGCACTTCCTAGTGATGAAACTCCCAAGGAAGCAGCTCATACAAGTAAGCAGCAGCAGAAAAAACACGCCGAAAACACTACTACCACCAACGATGCCCAAGACTCCCAGAATTTACTGATAAAGCAACTGCAAGAGGAAGGGAATCACCTGAAGGGATTGCTTGAGCGTGAACAAGCTGAACGTTCAACTGAACGTATTGAACGTGCAGAAGAACGCAAGGCTGAACGTGAACGTGCTGAACGTCATGACGCCCTAGTAACGGCACTACTTTCGGAACAAAAAGGATTACGTGATGAAGTTCAACGGTTGAAAGCACTGCAAGCGCCAGAGCTGATGGCGAGGCATATGACTGCAGAAGAGCAAGATTATGCTGTTGAAGACACTCAATACCCGCAACCAGACACACATACTTTACACAGAACGTCCAGTGCAGCACCAACTGAACGTCCAGATGAACAAGCTGAACAATCAGCTGAACGTATTGAACGTCCAAGTGAACATGAAGCCACTGTTGAGTTTGAAAAAGCAGCGTTGCAGCCTGAAATGATTCCAAGCTCTAGTGGTAGCAATGGGGCCCGTGCATTCGGCATTATCGCCTTTGTGGTGCTAGCCGCTCTGGCTTGGGTCGTCATCACCAACCCAGAACTACCTTTGCGGGAAGGTGTCGCAAACATCTGGCAATAGTAAAAACCCTTACCCAGCAAACGCTAGCAGGGGATAGCACCAAAAATTAGTTATTAACTTTTTTATTAAATTTATAAAATCAACAACTTAATAATGTCGGTTGCTTCATTGACAACCTCTGTGGTGTTGTTTAAGCTTTAGTGTATGAACTAGTGGGGTGCAATTTAGCAAAGGAATTGCCATGAAGATGAACAATCGACCAATTCGACGGATTGTAAAAAGCTTTACGATTCGCCTAGACCTGCTAGAAAAATTGGAATCCAAAGCTCCGAAAGGCGAAAGATCAGCGTTTTTGGAGCGGTTACTGTCGGAAGCGTTGGAAAGTCCTGCCAGAGCGCAAGCAAGTTAGGTAGGCTAGAAACGAAAAAACCCAGCAATCTCAAACTTTGGTCGGGGAGAGATCACTGGGCTTAATGCATATTCAACCGCTGTGGTGGTTACGGCTGAAAGCGATGCTGGTTTGGCACCTGTGTAAAAATAATCACACATTGTGCCCAACAGTTCAACCTAGGAAATTTAATTTTTTCTTAGGTACCCACCAGCCCAGACATCCTTTCAGTTAAAGCACTACAGCGGTTGTGAACTCCATTGAAGGAGCTCGACAACCATGTCAAAAGCAGATGCTTTAGACCCATATATAGAATTGATCCGCCCGGACTTGATTACCCAGCTAGAAGTTATGGGTGGCAAGGCCAACGGCGACAGGATTGAGCGCATTGTATGCCCCAGCTGCAACATGCCGGAAGCCTGGACCTATGTCACTGACCCCAGCACCATCCACTGCAACCGCAAAAACAACTGCGGTGTAAGCAGTCACGCTAAAATCTACGCACCACAGCTATGGAGAAACTGGGCAAAGCGCCATCCGGCGACAGAGGACGATCCCAATGCAACCGCTAGGAATTATCTACTAGGGCGCGGGCTGGACATTAGCAAATTCAAGTTTGAGCAAACAACCCATAAGCAGCGTGGATTAAAGCCTATTCCCGCAGTAGCAATTCCGTGTTCTTGGACCCCTAGGTGCTGGTTGCGCTTGATCGATATTCCCAAAGGCATTGAAGGCAAGACGCGCTGGGAAAAAGGTGAAGGTGACGCTTATCAAGGCCATGCTTGGATAAATCGCGATCAAGTCGATCCAGATGACGAGCTCTGGTTCACAGAAGGCATTTTCAATACGCTTTCTTTGGAGCAAGTCGGCATTCAATCGACCAGCACCTTCAGCTCTTCACATATCCCCACTAAATTTTTGGAAGGTCTGGCGAAAACACAGCCAATTGTTGTCGCATTGGATAGCGATAACGCTGGGCAGAAAGGCACAGTCACACTCATTGAAGCACTAAAAGCAAGTGGCTTTACAAACATAAAAGCTGCACAGTCGCCCTACGGCAAAGATTGGAATGATTTATTAGCCGCTGGTGCGTTGCAGCCGAGTAAGAAGCAGGAAACCATTGACGAAGCCCTATGGCGCGGCAGGCTACTTTTAGCAGAAACCTTTGCCGAATATCGCAAGGTCTACGAAGAACGCCGCCACGGCGAAGATGGGTACTACCACGGCCTACTGGAATACCACGGGCAGACTTGGTTCTGCGGCACCAAAGCCGTAAAGGATGAAGTAGAGCCAACGCAAATCAAAGTCTGTGACGCCACCATCCGGCGGGCTTTTACCCAGCTGGTTGAAGAGCGCGAATACAACTGGGAACACCGCTACTTTCTGCAGGTTAATCCAGTAGGTCGCCGATCGCGCACCGTCGAAGCATCTGCCGCCGAACTGGTGAGCGGCAACCAAGCCCGCATCATGCTAAAGCAGAAGGCGGATGTATTATTGCTTGATAACAGCACACCCGTCATCAATGCCCTGGTAACGCGTCTGGAGCGCGACAAGGCGCCCGTAGTGCGGCTAGTAGAACGGCTAGGGTATGACCAAAAATCCGGCTGCTGGCTGTTTGGACGCTTCCTATACACCAATGAAGGCCGGCGCGTAGAAGCTAACGACGAAGGCTATTTCCCGCAGCAAGGTGTCCGCTGCAAAACCAGTGAAATTATCACCAGATCCTACAAGCCCACTAAGCTTAAAAAAGCGATCAGGCTATTGCATCGTATTTACGGCAACACAGGCATCTATGCACTGGCTTACTATGTGGCCGCATCGCTGAAACACGAATTCATGGAGCGGGAGCAAGCCTTTCCGTTTGTAAGCTTTGTCGGACCAAAGGGCGCAGGCAAGACTACGCTGATCTACTTTTTAAACAACGTTTTCTTCCAGGCATGGGAAGGCATTGTTGCAGCCAGAAACACCACATCAAAAGCATTGTCCCGCAAACTATATCACCGGTCATCACTGGTTGCCCCCTACCTTGAAAGCAACAATGCGCTAATCAACATCGATGAAAATAGCTTACTAAACGCTTATCAAGGCGGCAGTTTGTACGATCGGGCCGCAACTTCTAACGATGCCGACACTATTAGCCTGCCCTTTGATGCCGCACTAGCCTTTGTCCAGAACGTAGAGCCTTTTCGTAGCGGGCCATTGAAAGAGCGGGTCATCACACTAAGTTTCAAAAACGCTGAAGATGGCGGCGTTACTGATGATTCTATCGCAGCCATGAAAGAATTGAAGCTATTAGACGCAGCGGCGCGGGCTGGTATTGGCGATCTGATTTTTCAAAAAATCCTGCAGATCCGCAGCAGCATCGTAAACGCTATGGACGAAGGCAAAGACGAACTACATGAAGACGGCATCACTTCACCAAGGGTAGCATATCACTACGCAATTTTAGGTAGCACCTGCCAAGCTCTTTTTGAAGTCGCTGGCTTTAGTGAAGAAGACATTGAAAAACTTCGATGGGACGCAGAATTAGCCCAGCTAGCCAAAAGCAGAGAGTCTTCATCTGGCGGTGAGAATGATGTCGCTCTCTCTTTCTTTGATGTGTTTGAACAACTACGTGAAGGTGTTGAAGATCCTTTCAAGGGTAACGTCAAACTAGAAGATGGATTTCACTATCTGGAAGACACTGAGCATTATCACATCCGCCTGCAGGAAACGATACGAGTCATGAAAAGCGCCAACTATCCAATTGCGTCAAACATTGAAGATGCACTAAAGGCAGCAGACACATGGTTTGTAAAAACTAACAACAGCAATGGCATTGGCGGTCAAGGCCGAACCGGTGCCAGTGCAAAAAAGTGGAACGGTGGGAAGAAGTATCGATCCTGGCAATTTAGAAAACGACCGACAGAAGAGTTCTCAATAAAAAAAGATTAAGTGTTCCAAGTGTTCCAAGGGTGTTCCAAGGACGTTCCAAGCTATAGACTAGATATTATCTATTATAAATAATCATATTTATTATTAAGAACACTTGGAACGGCTAACTATCTCACGCGTGTGAAATGGGTTTTTTAAAAAAGCATTTAAAAAAAAAGCAGGTTCAAAAAGACGATCTTAAAAACTGTGAACAGAGTGGTGTTCCAAGTGTTCCAAGTGTTCCAAGTGAGCTAGAAAAACCAGCCGGCATAGATATTAACTGTGATTCAGCGTCTGATGAAAAAGAATCTCAGATGTTCCAAGTGGTGTTCCAAGGGTGTTCCAAGCCAGAAGCTGACGGCGATTTACTAGAAAAACCAGAAACGTTGCCACAAGCTCTGATTGACTGGCTGCTAAATCCAAGAACGCAAGGCGGTGACGAGTGGCCTATACCGGCAGACTTGCTGCCAAGTTTTGATGATCTGATTGTTAAGGCAGATGCTCTGGTACGCGAACGTGATCCACGATGGCGCATCTGGCGGGGCAACAAGTGTTTGAGATTAAAAGCTTGGACCTGGGATTCGGAGCCACCGCCATACCGGCGACTCCGCAAGCAATCCAAGCGTTATCCCTAAAGGTGCTTTATGAGAGAACTAACCAAGCTCAGATTGACAAAGTTTTTTAGAGACAAGTCGGAGCAATTGAAGTTAATGGAAGATTTGCGGCAGGGCGTCCCTTTGAACGCTGCGCTGCTGGCGAGAAGGCTACCTATCAATGATGGATCTGCGCTGTTGTGGAATCAGTTTGGTAGTGAGTTAGAACGAGCCTTGAACGCTGGCCGATTGGAAATGAAAAAAGCTGACAAACATTTGAAAGAGTGGGGATCTAGTATTAAGCAGGAAATTGGGGCAGAGTTTCGGTAGTTTTTTGATTAAATATATATGTTTTTCCAAACCCTATCGCGCGCGGGATCCCATCATGATAAATTTATGCTCACTCTAGAGGATATGCATGGCAAAGGGTGATGGCTGGGTCTACGTCCTCACCAATGAAGCAATGCCAGGGCTGGTGAAGGTTGGATGTACTAGCAAAACACCAGAGATCCGAGCGGAGGAATTGTCCGGTGAAACTTCAGCTCCTGGGCCATTTGCTGTTGCCTATGCAGCCTTTGTTTCAAGCCATAAACAAGTTGAGACAATTATCCATAGAGAATTGAAGGCTGCAGGTTTTCATCACACTCCTGAAAAACCGAAAAAAGAGTTTTTTAAATGCGACCCTTTGGATGCCATTGAGTGCATCAGAAAAAATGTGGATATCAAGTATGAGCAGCTTAATGAAGAGTGCGTCAAGTATGAAGAAGTAAGCATTAGTTGCAAAAATGGAAGTGCTTATTCCGGTGAGTGTAAGATTTCTAGTGCTGGCCTAAAACTTCCACATGGTCATGGGTCCTGGACTCATCCCGATGGTGATAGATATGTTGGTGAATGGAAGGAGGGTATTTGGCATGGTGAGGGATCTCTCACTATACCAGGTGTGGGTGAGTATGTCGGCAGATGGAAAAACGGTAAGAAGAATGGCTATGGTACTCACGCGGATTCTGATGGCGATAAGTATGTCGGCAATTGGAAAGATGGCAAAAGAGATGGCCAAGGCACCCGCACTTGGCGAGATGGTCGAGTCTATGTTGGTGAATGGAGGAACAACAAAAGGCATGGTCAGGGAACACTGACTTGGCCTAATGGCCAAAAAATCGTTGGCAATTTTTACAAAGATAATTACCACGGAAAAATGAGGAAAACGGATGCTGATGGAGCATCAACCGAGCATCTTTATGAATATGGCAAGTTAGTAACAATAACCAGTTTGCCAGACCCTCCTCAACCAAGTGTGCCGATACATGTGGAAAAGATAGATGAATCCAACTGGACAAATTATCTAAAAAAAATACTCAGGCGTTGACCTTAAGTTCCTGGAGGTATTATGAATCCAACTCTTCACGATCTGGGTGATTATTATGGTGGGGGAGGCAGTGGTGATTTAATCCTCGTTGTTATTGCTTGGGTTGTCTACTTTATTATCGCTACAAAGCTGGCAGTTTTTCTACGTCTTAGTCACGAAAATGAGCTTCGTCTCTGGGCTACTTTCCATGTGCCACCATTTGTCATTTCCTGTTTTATTTCAATTTCAAACGGAGCATTTGGCTTTTTTGCGTTTCTGGGACTTTTTATCTTTTCTTTGATTAGTTTTGGAATTGGAAGACTAATGATTGAAGGCTCCTGGAAGGATGGAAGTAGAAAGGGAGGAGATGTCCATGTAGATGGGAATTCCCCAGTTGGTGAAAAATATATTGGGGGGCATAAAGAAAACAAAAGGCATAGTCAGGAAGCAGAAACTGTTCAACTCCCAGGTAGCAATGACCCCGCTAACTTTCTTGAGTTTGTTGAAGAACATAAAAATGACAGGGGAAATGGCAATAAATATTTAGGGGAGTTTAAGAATGGTGATCGACATGGCCAGGGAACTTACACATGGTCAACTGGTGAGGAATACATAGGTGAGTGGAAGTATAATAAAATGCATGGTCAGGGAACTATGATCTATGCAGATGGTAGTAGATACGTAGGTATGTGGAAGGCTGACTTAGAACACGGGCAAGGGGTTAAAACTTTCACAAGTGGCCGTAAATACTTTGGGGAATGGAAGGATGGGAACTATCATGGTCAGGGAACTATGATCTATGCAAATGGCGATGAATACGTAGGCTGGTGGGAGAATGGCCTTCAAGTTCAAGGGACCACTACCCGCCCAAATGGTAAGCAGGTTTATCCCTCGAAGCGATAATGGCAAGTAACCAGAGTTCGACTTTCCTGCAATGTATACTTTTGTTAAATCTGATCAGTCGGTGGGGTAGTGTGAAGGAAAGGTGGAATCTAGTTTGATTGGATCACAAAATCAATTTACCTAGGTGAAGGTGTAATAGATGTCGTAATCATCTCAGAGAACAAGAAGTAGAATGATTATATCGGTAATAATGAAGACCAGAAAAATTACGTACCAAGGGAATGACCAAAAAGTTGAGAGGTGCTTTTGAAGTGAACTGAGTATGTCGTGCATGTTAGACTAATAGAAGTTGCTGGTAGTAGACTTCAGCATTTTTTGAAAAAAAATCTCGTACGAAGATTGACTACATCTGAAGGGCCAGTCAATTTCTTAGCTAGAAGTAGATTGATCTTTAAAAGTATTGGGGACTAGCTAAGGTTGTATTCACTTCAATGTCAGATAACTATATTTGGTGAAAATATGAATGGTTTTGATCTCGTGGCGCTGGTTTTTCTTTCTGTTGCAGCAATGACTGGAGCATCTGTCATCACACTGTTTACGTACCTCAGGGTTTTTGGCAAAAAAAGAAATGAGTTACCTGATTATAAAAAGCGCAAAGATAGCCACAACATAGACCCTGCGCTGGCTCACGGACATCATGAGCCTCACGTATGAAGTTCTATTTTGAGCACGGGATTTTGTGGCTCGCTAATTGTTGGTCACTTTCAGAAGATACACATGGCAAAAGCAGAAGGTAATGAAAAGTAAGCACAATGAGAGCACTAAGCTGAATCACGATCCCCAATGTATACTTTTGGCCGATCTGAACAGTCGGTTAGGTGAGTGACAGTGGGATCTAGTCAGATTAGATCCCCATAGCGTAGCAACTGAATTATCCAGTAATCGGTTTGAATGCATCACGAGCTTTTCGCTGACTCTCAGTGACAGTTGAGAGGTCTATCTCATACCAAGATCTCAAATTCGTAGTTGATCCTGTTGCCAAAGCGTTGTTTAACATTCCTTTATGTACTTCACGACTTGGAACCTCAGCGATTGCGATAAAATCAGCATCTCCATCGCAGAAGAAATAGTCGATGATTTTACCACCACAAGCGCTATACAGTTCATCCATAGCTGCTCTACGTTGTTCATAAGTTGCATCTGCCAGGGCAGCCAGACCTGCTTGTGAATATGTCCCTATAGTTACGACTTTCATTGATTCCTTTTTTTGATTTTTGATTAGAGAAATTGTCTTCTGTTTTGAATCACTTTGCTGGCTCTGCAAAATAGATTATGTGCCTCATCCCAGTAGCTTCTTCTGTGGCTTTCATTACATTCCTGAATTTTTTTACCCACTTTTCTTTATCAAACACATTGCCGGTAACCACGGCTGTTTTGTCATCAATTTTTCCAACGATGAAGTCACGTCCATCTTTTTTTCGCATTTCTGCACCACCTTCGTAAGCCTGTAGCCATTTATCGAAGCCTAGCTCGCCCGTTGAAACAATTACCATCACATTAAATTGTTCAAGTTTGGAAAGATGCCCACCACCAAGGGCTACAGATGGAAGCAGTAGACTAGCTAGCAGTAAAGGTAGTAGGCTTTTTTTCATCGGAATATTCTCCAAATGGTGGAGTTTAGAGGAAGATGGGATCCAGGTGAATAGATCCCAAATAGAGTGAACAACTTTTTGTGCTCTAGATTAAGTGCTTAGGCCCAGTGCCACATTTCGCAGGTGGCATTTCCTTCAGCGTCCACATCATACTCCTGCACAATTGCTTTGCCATTTAAACTCATCAGGGAGGGTGCAGTGGTTTCAATGTAAAAAATTCCACGAAATTTCGTTGAGCCATCAGGTTCGGTTCTACCAACACCACTAGCCTTCAGCGTAGCTACTCCATCAGCAGCCATCAGTAATGAAGAATTTGGACATTCGCCATACATGCTGCCATCAGCTCTCATTTCTGTTTGGTAGGTACCCATAAACTGAACCGGAACACCAGTGATTGTTCCACTACCTTGAGCGGTGATCTCAAATTTTGGAAGGGTGCCTTCAGAAGGCAAGACCTTGGTAACAGAGGTCGCTGTCATAGATCCCAATTTTTCACCTAGCATAAATTCTCACTCTCATATTGGGTTGGGGTGATCGTAATCATTGTAAAAGCAGTTGTTGCTGATTAATCAGAACAACTCAAAAGATATCAACTGGAAGATAGTTAAAAAGCAAGCACTGTTTGGATGAAGGCTGAATTAGCTAAACTGTGGATCTCTGGCTAGTTATGGAGTTTCAATTCAAAAACCACCGGATTCATAATCCGATAGACTGATCAGGGTTAATGCAGATGTTTACTGGGTTAGAGAGCAGTCAAGACTCGCAGATCAGAGGAATGGTCGCAAAATAATCGTAATCTGTTTTGAGTTTGGGTCTGGAATGCGAGGTTCGCATCATCCAGAAGGGAAGATTTCGGGGTGTGCATTGATGCGGGTATGTGTTTGATAATCTAGTTAACGAACCACCAAACTGTATCAAAGGCTGAAAATGGGGGATATTTGAATTTATATATACTTATTCAATAACTTCTGTGCCTTGACTTCAAATGCCAGTGGTAGACAGATTGAACTACACTACTTGGAGGGAATTGTTCTAATCACTTTAGCTGGATTGCCTGCAACGACGACTCTTTCCGGTACGGACTTCGTTACGACACTTCCTGCTCCTACTGTCGATCCGGAGCCAATGGTTACACCACCCAAGATGATTGCTCCTGCACCAATGTACACGTCATCCATTACACAGATGGGTTTGTTGATACAGCAACCAACCTCTTCACCATTTTTGTTCAAAATCCATCTCTTCTCAGGCTCAACTGGATGTCCAGCAGTCAAAAACATAGATCTTGGTCCAACCGCAATCCGGTTACCAAATTTTATTTCGGCTCCATCTAGCATAAGGCAGCCAAAATTTATGAAAACACTTTTTCCGAAACTGAGATGACAACCGAATTCCCATGTGACTGGAGAACATACCATTGCCTGTACACATTCTTTGGAGATTGACTTCAAGCAAGCCAATTTTTCTTCGTAGTCTGAGTTTGGAATGGCATTGTATTTTTCTAAGTCAATTCTAGCTTTTTCTTGTAACTCCATCATATGCTGATCCGCAACCCAGTATTCTCCAGCAAGCATTTTATCGTACTCTTTCATGGAATCTTCTCCGCAAAATATCAGTTGCTTAGTCAACCACTGCACAAATTATTCAACGCCAGAATGGAACCATCAGCAACTTGAAAGAGATCTAGGACGCCCCAATCACTCGTAATCTTCCCACTCCCAGTCCTGGTCTTCGCTGGGGTCGTGGTCTAGTTACTCGACTTTAGCTTTTTGGATTAGGACAAATTCCATTTCCATTCGTTGTCAGTAGAACTGTTTGTTAAGGTAGGAATACCTTTTTGGTTAGCGAAAGTTTGCCATTCTGCAAAGGTCACTTCTGTAGCTGTAACCATCTCATAAAACCATCTCACGTCTTCCCATGTCCAAGGTTGTCCTTCAGATGGATCATGGTCTAAATCTTCATACTCTTCGTGTTGGTGAAAAATTTTGCCATCTCTCACGGTCACCTTTGTAATGACTGAGTAAAATGCATCTGTACTTTCTAGTTTATAATATTTATGGAGATGGATTTGATTTTCATCTTCATAGATGACTTTATGAGTTCCAGCTTTTATTTCCTCCCCTAAGGTTTTCCACATAATATTTTCTTCTCCTCTACCTTTTAACTCAGTTGGAATCAGGTTGCTTTCATAAGTACAATCTGGATGAAAAAGAGATTCCAACAGAGAATCATTCTTCTCCCGAGTAGCTTGGAAATCTAATCTCTCAAGTTCTTCTCCTCTGGTCATTTTCTCTCCTTATGCTGTTGTCCTTGCCTTGATTTCTGCGATGGTATACCCCACCAACTGTCTCCCTCTGAGCCTCTGCTCGAGGCCATCAAAGAGAATGCTCTCCAAAATGTCAGGCCTGTTCTTGATTCTCTGATGGATTGAGCTGAGAAGATAGCCAAACGTCTGTGGTGCTGCCTCATTCTTCCTAAGCCAATAGGCCCAGGCGCCTTTGCTGACTCTTCTCTGAAGGCTCAAATAGTCCTCAAAGGCCAATGGTTGCACCTGAAAGGTTGATTTCTTTTCTACAGGCTTTGCCTGTAAGTTGGACTGCCTCCATTTTTTGCCAACTAAAGAAGAAGTGCTGTTGTGGATGATTAAATAGATGGTTCTTTCCTGCCTCCAACCCTCTGGGCGTTTCCTTGGTGGTTGTGTGAATCTTTTGATCAGACCAACCTCTTCCAGTTGCTGCAAACGATTCTGTACATTCCTCAAGGACATTCGCCAAACCTTGGCAAGATAAGCGTCAGATAACTTCAGCCTCAAGGATTTGCGTATCAGGAAAACCTTAATCAAGGCCTGAGCATCCAAGTGCTGGGTTTTCTTTAGGGCAAGATTGTCTAGCTGGGTTCTGAGATGTCTGGATCGTTTTGCCCAGAGCTGGGCTTTGCGGATTGGTTTGGTTGGTTTTTGTGGCATCCTGCCTCTTCTATCGTTGGGATTACGAAGAAGAAGCCGCATGAAAAAACAGGCACCAATTCAAGTCTGGTAAAAAATTGAAGTCAAAGTTACCAAGATCTTGCGCTATTGGCAGATTTCTTTCATGCTACTCATCGTCAGTCACGACAATGGATTGACCGGCCTTTCAGAATTTCTACTCGCCAAAGTTTCGATTCTGTCTGTGCCGGTGCTTCCTCTCCAGAACAAGCCTTCCTTGACTCCCAGTCAAATCCAGCATTTCTAAAGTAAGCTCTCTAAGATTTAAATGAAATCTATTTCTTGCGTTCTATTTTCTTAAAGTTCCAAACTTTGTTCAAGCCCCTCAGCAGCTTTCTGTTTCTCGAGTTATCGCTTAATCCGGTACATGAAGGGAGCGATTTTATTTAGGGAGACATCGCCACCGGACAACTGAGAGGCGTTAATTTCTAAACTCTCAGTGCGTGTCTGGTTCCGTTCCGCTAACCTTCAGGGCCGCAGAAATCTTCTGCTGTACTGATGAAGAAAGCCACTCCCCCCCATGAGTAATTGCTGCATAGAACAGCACTCCAATAATTGCTACAACAGAAAGTCCTAGGCCAAAGGATCGCCCACTGCTTCGGTTTGTAACTACTGGAGGAGTCTCAGTTTCTAATTTGATCTCTTCAGTGGCTTCTGCACTATGAATTTCCTCTTTCGGTGTTTCAAAGTGCACATCTTGCCGCTTTGGAACTTCAAGCATCTCCAATTGTAGGCGATTATTTTCCTGTAGGAGTTTCTGATTATTCTGCTGAAGTGCCGCCAACATTGTTTGATAATTGGTTCTTTCTTCTCGTTCAGCCTTCCTTTCTTCCTTCTCCTCGGCAAGCATTTTTTTCAGATGGCCAATCTCTTCACTCATCTGTTCAAACAATCTTAAATCCATTTGAGGAATGGATCTGGATGTACTTCCAAAATTACTTTGGCTTTGTCCAGACTTGCCTTTCAAATCTAATTGCCCTTGTTCAGCTTTGATTTCAACAGGGGTGGAATCTATTTGGATAGCAAGTACGATTTGCTCAATATGTTGTTCTGAAATTTGTTTGGTGTTTCCAACAAGAGCAGGTTCGATCCCTAACTTTTCAAGGTAATCGAAGAGCTTAATGCGTCCAATTCGGAGTTGTTTGCAGGCTTGATTGAGGCTCGGCATGATTTTGACTCCATGTCTTTCTTGATTTTGGCTGGAGAAAAGACTTCTTGTCTCTTGTGGCCATGCTTGCATATGGCACACCAGTCATGCTTTCAATCACAACCAGATGGCTCTCAGAAATGATAATCAAGCTTGAGTTGAAGTGACTGAGCACATTTGAAAGAGCTTTTTGGAAAAGCCCGGCAGTGAGAAAGGGGGGGGCAGCGGCAGATTCAGAATGTTAAAGGGTGTACCCCCTACACCCAGCTAATTTACTGATAATGTTTGCTAAAATGCAAACTTGCTAAAAATCAAAAATTGCCTGGCAGGGAAGTTTTTTTATTTGCTCCTACAAAAATTCTACAAAGCTCATCGCACTGAGAGTGTCACTTAGTGGAACGTGTCCCTAAGAAATTTGAAGTTCCAATAACTTTTGAAACTGGTCTTCTTGCTCACGGTTTCGCCTAATTTGCTCAGGTTCCGTATTTCCCACCTTCAGTTCATCCACCCTCTCCATCACTGAAAGTGCTGCACGAAGTCGCACTGTGTCGTTGCTGCTGTTCAAGCAGGAATACAAAGCCCGGATGGCTTCCTCCTGAAGTTTTACAAGCGCTAGGGTCTGTCTTTCCTTCATTTCATCCAGCATCTTGTTCCATTCTGCAACAAACTTTGGATCCTTCTTCCACCTCCAAAGGGTGGATCGGTGAATTCCCAGATTATTGGCTACTGTCTCCATTGGGCTACCTGAGGCTAAGAGGCTCAGGGCCTGTTGCTTCTTGGTTGCTGTCTCCATGGTCATCTCCATTATTTTTGAGCTGTTTTGAAAATGTGCCCCAAAAAGAGAAGAGGGGGCACGGCACTTCATTCTCAGTAAAGGGGTGTACCCCCCACACCCCCATCCAATGCCTCAATGAGGCAGAGTGATTTTCAGAAGGATACTAACAGTGACAAGGACTGTCTATGGTTTCAGCCAAGGCTGAGTGAGAGGAAGATAAAAGGGAATATTGGGTGCATAACATTTTGATACATAAAAAATTTGCATGTTTGTGGTAAGAAATTAGGGCCATATCGAGATCAAGCAAGCGAGGTTTAAAATAGCCATTATTTATAAATCACATAAGGATCATTTGACTAATGAGTTTAATAAAGTGTAGTTCAAAAACTGAATAACCTATATCCATTTTAGGGGTGGTTTGTGCGAGTGATTCTAATTGTTGTTAATCTAATATTTATTACTAACACATCAGTTGCAGTAGAAATTGGTATCCGAGCTATGGGTCATATTTTTGGAGCTTATAATGGGCAGCACATTATTTCAGAAAGTTCAATTCCAGCATCAGAGTATGAAACACCTTATAGCCCATTTGAAGCAGATGAGAGTTACAGTTTTAGTGGAAGTAGCCTCTACTTTTCTTTTCGTAATGGACTAGGTATTGGTGGATCAAACTCTAGTTTACAAGTTCAAGAAAATCTTCATTATCAAGGCCGATCGCTTACAGTTAAAACAAAAGATCAAATAAGTTTTGTTGAGATATCGTACACCTTGCCGATAAAGCCTAGAGAGCCATTTTACTTGAGAGGCTTTATGTTTTTTGCGGGTGTAGCTTCCGGCAAGGGAGATTTTGAAACAGAAATTGAGTTTAAAGATGTGAATTATGAAATTGCTATTTCAGAACAGTCAGAACCAGAAGCAGAGAGAGGAGTAACTGGGGGCATAGTTTTCATTTTTAAAACAGCAGTACAAGATCCAAATCCTCTTGAGATTCTGATTGGCTACAGATCTGAAAATATCATTTATAAATTTGAGGAGGAAGACTATTCCTTAAACAGACATAGAACTATGGCTACACTTGGTTTGGGCTATTTCTTTTAGAGATTACAATCAGTCTATATAACAGCTATTTTTAAAATCCTGAATCTACGAAAAGTGAAATTTCGTAGATAAGCCCATGAAATTCCTTGGGTAAAATCAAAAACCAAACAAATTCAATAACTTAGAATTATTAGTGAAACACCATGTAGAATTTCCTTGAAAATTTACAGAGTGTTATCTATGATATTTGTTATATAAAACAATTTTCATATATTATTAGCAATATTAACTAGAGTAGAAATATGAAAAAGAAACCGTTTACGAGGGATGAAATCCGTAAGCTCCGAAAGTTTTTGGGAAATAGGAAAGACGGAGCCAGGGATCTGGCTCTACTGAATGTTCAGGCGGACACCATGCTGAGAACATCTGATCTCAGGAGACTCAAAGTCAGTGACGTTCAGTATCGGGGAAGTGATGAAATCAAAGATCAGATTTCTATGACGATGAAAAAAACTGGCAACACCGTTGCCTGTGTCTTGGATCAAGACTCCAAAGAGTCTTTGGTCTCTTGGATCAAAATCTCTGGCAAGGGAACGAATGATTATTTGTTCACCGGAAGGAAAAATCCCAACAAACCCATTACGGACACTCACCACAGGCATCTTTTGAAAAGTTGGTGTGCAGCAACAGGAATCAGATCAGAGACAAAATCCACTCATTCTATACGAAAGACCAAGGCAACCATCATCTACAAGGAAACTCAGAATGTGGAGGCTGTCAGAAAACTTTTAGGGCACCGCAGCATTGCTGCGACATCGGCCTACTTGGGAGTGGAAGATTCGGAAGCTCTGGATCTGGCACTAAAGACGAGGATTTGAAAAAATTGTTCAATGAAGCACAGAGTAGGTCCTGATGGACCAGTCTTCTTAAAGACAACTCATATCCTCCAGCAAGGATTTCTAGCTCGGTAAGACTAGGAAGTTGAGTGCCTTACGGCACTGGGCTAGTGATGGTGAAGTCAGTTGAAGGTTGGGGTTCCACCAAAATTGTCACAGCTTCGGCAGGTTCAAGGTTTCTGTGACCTTCGGTCTGGCTAGAGATGGTGGGTTCAGCTTGAGGGATAGGGCCGCAAAAATTGCGGCAGTTCTTCT
>OZSS01000470.1_pt1 | contig 19235 bp, 18 predicted proteins | sample 1779911 | NCBI WGS metagenome assembly OZSS01 (sample SAMEA2603589, study PRJEB24840) | metagenome | biome: Water; feature: Photic zone; material: Seawater sample | place: Mediterranean Sea | collected 2013-11-12 | depth 10 m | reverse complement strand
GTTGAGCATGGAACCAAGCTGGAAGTGGCCTATTTTGATCAGTTGAAGGCACAGGTGCGGGAAGATTTATCCGTGGCGGAAAATGTCGCTATCAATGGGGATACCGTCGAAGTAAACGGAAATAAGAAACATATCCTTTCCTATCTCCGTGATTTCCTTTTCCTGCCGGAAACGGCACGGGCACCCGCCAAAATGTTGTCGGGCGGGGAGCGGGCACGCTTGCTTCTAGCCAAACTCTTTGTTCAACCGGCCAACCTGCTGGTCTTGGATGAGCCGACCAATGATCTGGATATCGAAACCATTGAATTATTGGAGGAGCGACTGCTTGATTTTCAGGGCACGCTCCTTTTGGTCAGTCACGACCGTGATTTTCTCGACAATGTGGTGACTGCCACCATCGCTCTCGATGGAAAGGGTGGGGTGGAGGAGTATGCAGGTGGGTGCGAGGGCTGGCTCGATCAAATGACTCGTCCTAAGGAAAAAGCAAAACCAGCACCCAAGCCCAGGGAGAAAAAAGAAACCGAAGCCCCAAAGAAGCGGAAGCTTCTGAATAAGGAACGCGAGGCACTCAACGAATTACCCAAGCAGATTGAACGGATGGAAGCGGACAGGGATCAGATTACCGCATCGATGCAGGAACCCGATTACTATCGAAATGCTGAGAACGACCCCCTTGGCGACCAGCAAAAACTCGAGGAACTGGAGAACAAAATCCTCGAGGCCTATGAAACTTGGGAAGAGCTCGAGGAACTATCTAAGATATAATCAACTATTTATAAAGTAAGTCATTTTCCATGAGTAAAGCATTAATAAAAGGTTACCGGGTAAACTTGGGGAGATTGGTGCAATTGATCAATGAAATTGCTCCGGTAGGCCTTCGAATCTCCCTCGAGGTTGATTCATGCATAATACTTAGGGAATCGACCCAACTCCCGATGGAGGAGACTTTTTCAAGATCGATGGCCGGAAGATACGGACAGTCTTCTTATCCCATCCACCGAAATCCCCTTCATCCCTTCGCTTGAGATGGTTGCGGATTCGGTAAATTCCAGTTTTAATGATGGGTATGGATAGTGATCTGAAAAATCGGGCGAAAGGAATGGTGCTTGGTCAATTTCTGGGCGACGCCGCTTCCCTGGGCGTTCATTGGATTTATAACACCAAAGAGATCGAGCACCTGCATCCGCAAGGATTGCAGGGCTTTGAGGTACCCGCTGAGGGTCATTACCATGCCGGAAAGCTCGCCGGTGATCCGACCCACTATGGCGATGCCGCATGGGTACTGCTGGAAGCCCTTGCAAGGGAAACAACTTTTAGTGTGACCACATTTGGTAGGGCCTTCGTCGAAAAAATGGATCCCGGCAAGGGATACTCCGGTTACTTTGATTCAGCGACCCGTGGGACACTGGAAAACTACCGGAATCATCTTGAAGTATCCCAGGAACCTTACGATTTTCAGGAGGGAGCGGACGATGATCAATTGGCCACGATCTCTCTTTTGGCAGTCCTGATCGCTTTTTATGTGGCTCGTAACGGTGGTATACCGGCAGATCGTACGGCGCTTTTTGAGCAGGTAAAAATACTCACCCATGTCCGCCAGCAAAACGACCGGGCAGTTGCCTACTGCCAGGCCCACACGCGCCTGCTGCTGGAACTACTTGCCGGGCGAGATATCCACAGTGCCTTTCACCATGTCGAGGAGCAACTCGATACCGAGGACAAGCTGGACCGGGAAGTACGCCGAAAACTTAGGGATGCTTTCCAGCTTAAACACAAAGGCACCGTGGAAGCGACCGATTTTCTCGGCCAAAGTTGCCCCCTCATCTGCAGTTTTCCCTCCGCCGTGCAGGCTACCGCGAAACACAATGAAGATTTTCAGACGGCAATTATTGAAACTGTCAAAGCAGGAGGAGACAACGCCGGGCGTGCCGCAATGATTGGCAGTTGGATAGGGGCCCGAATCGGTGTGGATGAATTACCCCAAGAATGGATCAGAAAACTCAACCGGTCTGAGAAGATTTTCACAATACTGGAAAATTGGGGACTCTAGATCTGTGCCCTGCAGGACCATGCTTGTAGCTCTTGGCTTTGGTTTCAATTGATCAAACATATCCATCCCGCAAAATCTACCCCTCCGGCCCTGACATGCTCCGTCTTACCTCTTGCGTACTGTGGCCATCATCCTTCCATCCATGGCTTTGCGATTGCGAAGAAGAAGCGGGAGCGGACGACGCGGCCATTGATGGGGTCTTGATGGAACAGGTTCTGGGTATGCGGACCGGCTACTCGACCACCGGGGATCGCCACGGGCATACGCACTCGCGATGACAAGATAAGGTGTGGCACTCCCTCTCGATAAAAAGGTGGGAATAAGAACGCCCTACCCATGCCAAGGCTATTTTTAGAGGGCGCTGGTTCGCTAGGCTTGTGCTTGATTACCCGGGCACCGCACCGGCATGCGAACAAACTCTAGCGGCAACCCGGCAGGCCTCACTCAGAATTTCGGAGTAGTCTTGTCCCGCCAGTAAGCCAAGGGTCATGGAAGCGGTAAAGGAATCCCCTGCCCCCACTGTGTCCACCACCTTTGCAGGTACTCCGGGATGTTCACTCATTCCCTCTGAATGGATCAGTACGGCTCCCTCTGCTCCCCGGGTCATCACCACCAAATCGAGGCCAAATTTGGATCTTAGTTCACCGAGGGCATCCGTATTGCTCTGGGATACATCCAATGCACAGGCTTGACCAACTTCTTCAAGTTCCTCATCGCTCAGCTTTAAAACCGAGCAGAGGGCAATCGAATCACGGATCAGGGTGTCATCATAAAAAGGGGCCCGTAAATTAATATCGAGAATACGAGGGATGTTCTGATCTTGGGCGATGGCGAGAGCCTTGCGAATCCCGGCACGGGCGGACGGTCCGCGTTGCCCGAGGGTACCAAAATAAAGAGCATCCGCTGAGGTTACCATTCCTTCGATCTCCTCGTTCCATTCCCAATGATCCCAGGCGGCATTTTCACCAATGGTAAAGGTAGGCAGTCCCTTGTTTGTAAGTTCCACCTGCACGACCCCGGTGGGATTGTCCGGCAATACCTGGATTAAATCCGTTTTCACTCCATGTTTCTGATAAACTTCGAGCAGAGTTTTTCCCCTTTCGTCCTTACCGACACCGCTAACCATGTGTACTTCCGCTCGAAGAATGGACGAATGACAGGCATAGTTGGCAGTGGCACCGCCAAAGCGCGGACCATCGGGAAACAAATCCCATAAACCGTCCCCCATGGGAACGATTCGCTTACCCATGCCTAAAGGTATCGATCGGATGCCATCCAGCCCGGTAGACCAGACAGAGCAGCCCCGCACCCAAAACCAGATGGGCAGTCTGGGACCACGGAGGCAAACCGGCATAGGCCAATACGATCCCCAGTAGAATCTGACCCAGTACACAGCCGAGAATCCAGGTGGGAAGGGAATTGTTTTCCGATCTTTTCCGGGCCGACCAGAAAATCCATGCACTGAGGCCCAGCACCAGCAAGGAGAGTGGACGGTGTAAATGATCGACCAATCCGGCATGATCCAGCCAGTTTTCTCGGGCAATTCCTTCCGGTTCCTTGGTAAATTCATCCACTTTCTCGCGAACCTGAGTACCCAGAATGACCTGTAAAATAATCAGTCCATACAAAATACGGGTGCCAGAAAGGATGGTACCCTTTGGTTTGGGAGAGGACCAGGCCTGCAAACTGATCAAAAGAGAAAGTAAAATCATCGCCAGCAACATATGCAGGGTGATCATCCCAGGCATCAGTTCGCTCTCCACCACGATTGAACCCAGCCAACCCTGAAAAATCACCATCAGTAAGGCGGTAAGGGAACCATAAAACAAACGGGGCCTGGATTTGCGTAGGGGAAGGGAAGTAACAAAGGTGGCAATGATGAAGATTCCGATCAATACCCCAAGGACGCGGTTGAGGTATTCGATCCACATCTTGGTGGAGTCATACTTACTGAGGTATTGCTTACGGTCCAGTTTGTCGAGGTAGTAGGGATTGCCCGCTTTGTCCACTTGAGAGGGAATATCACTTAAGTCCATGGGTGGTAGCCAGCAACCCCAACAGGTCGGCCAGTCGGGACATCCAAGCCCTGCCCCCGTTGCCCGCACCAGCCCACCCGCCACTACCAGGCTAAGGGTGGCCCAGAAGGTAAGGGTGGCGACCTTGTGGAAGCGATTCATAATGAGTCATCCTATTTTTTAGGCTTCCCTGGGCAAAGCCTAACCGAAAAAATCCAATCAGCCGGAAGCCAGAGATTTTTCAATCAGTTTCTTGGAGGCCAGCACCCCGGGGACCGGCTCGAGGGCGCTACCCTCCCATTCGATCGCGAGGATACCTTTATATTTCGATTGCTTGATCATCTTCATCAGACGGGGGTAATTGAAGTCAGGTTGCTTGCCCGCTTCATCAAAACTGTGCATTTTGCAGGATACGGTTATGGTATGGGGAAGCATGGCCTCGGTTCCCTTGTAGATATTATCCTTAAGTTTGCCAAAATCGGGCATCAAGCCAAGGGCGGGATGTTTGAGCCTGATGGCCACTTTAGCCAGAAAGGCACCTTTCTGACTTAATTGGGAAGCACCCGGTTCGATGGCAATGGTTAGCTGGCGACGGGCGGCCTCATCGGCCAGGGGCTTGAGGGCTTCCACGCTTGCCTGCACTCCGGCGGCCGGATCGGTACCCGGAGCCTTGAGAAAAACCCGGACCATGGGAGCTCCCAACTGCACCGCCCGGTCGAAGGAAGCCACGATTTTCGTCGAACTCGCCTCCCGCTTCTTTGGTGAAGCGTCGAGTGCCCCCGACATCAGCAAAAATAAGTCCGTCCCGGCTTGTTCCGCCCGGTTTCTCATCTTGGTGAGGTATTTGGAGTCATCCAGTTTATCCTTGGGCAGGCCTCCCTCCCATAAATCGATCGCCTGCAGCCCGAACTGATCGACGGTGAATTGGGGAAAATCGAGAGCGTCGAGGGATCCATCCCGCAGCAGGGCCCGCAGAGAATACTGGGACAAGCCCAGGGTAAACCGGTCGGAAGAATGATGCTTGGCGGATAACATGGGCGAGGATAAGGCGGCGAAAAGTCCGGCGGATGTGGCGTGGGTTAAAAAAGTTCGGCGGGAAGGGGTTGGGATCATCCCTGATCCCTAGTGTCAACCCAGGGTTATGAAAAGACAAATTCTTCGGACTGATGAATTTCTTTGCCAAAATTCCGGCATCTGTAAACCTGTCCCTTCCCCCAATGCTCACCTTATCCAAGATCAGCAAACGCTATGGTCCGAAAATTCTATTTCGGGAAGTTTCCCTGCGGATGATGAGGGGTGAAAAAATCGGACTTGTCGGGGCAAACGGAGCCGGTAAGACCACTTTATTTTCGATCTTACTCGGGGAGGTGGAGGAGGATGAAGGCAAAATCGAATGGGAACGGGGAACCCGGATCGGCTACCTACCCCAGGAGAGTGCCCCAACCGGGGAGGAGACGGTTTTGGAACTGGCCACCGCGATCAATCAGGAAATAGCCAAAACCCTGCAGATCCTGCGGGAAAATACTGATCCAAATAGTCAGGAGCGTCTCGATGCTCAGGAGAAGTTCGCGGAAATGGAAGGCTACAATCTCGATGCCAAGGCCAAGAAAATACTGAGTGGACTCGCTTTTCATCAGGATGATTTCGGCCAACCGGCCCACACCCTAAGCGGTGGCTGGATTATGCGGGCCCATCTGGCCCGTCTTCTGGTGATGGAGCCCGACCTGCTGATGCTGGACGAACCGACCAATCATTTAGACCTGGAAACCCTGGGATGGTTTCAGGCTCAGGTGCAAAAATTCTCCGGCTCCGTGCTTACGATTTCCCACGACCGGGCCTTTCTCAATTCGATCTGCTCCGACATCCTGGAGATCAGTAACCGTAAGGTTTTCCGGTATCCCGGAAACTTTGAAAGTTTTCTGGTTCAGAAAAAAGAGCGTGAAGCCCAGCATCTGGCGGCCTATCGAAACCAGCAACGGGAAATAGCCCATCATGAGGATTTTATCCGCCGGTTTCGTGCCAAGGCATCCAAGGCATCGCAGGCACAGGCCCGGATTAAAACGCTCGAAAAAATGGTAAGAATTGATCCACCCGAAGAGGCGGAGGCCACCATCTCTTTTACTTTCCCCCAACCCCGGCGCAGCGGGCAACGGGTCGCCACTCTCACTCATGTACGGCAGACCTATGGCGATCATCTGGTCTATTCCGATCTGAATTTGGAAGTCGAAAAACAGGAGTGCATCGCCCTGGTCGGTCCTAATGGGGCGGGCAAATCGACTTTGCTCAAAATTCTGGCGGATCTGGTCCCGATTGAAAAAGGCACCCGGGAATTGGGTCACCAGGTGTCAGTTGGTTATTTTTCCCAGCAACGGGTGGAAGTTCTTAATCTCGAACGGACCGTGGTGGATGAGGCAATGGAAAACACAGACTCCCGGGTCCACGAACAGGATGCCCGCACCTTACTGGGTGCCTTTCTTTTCCGGGGGGATGATGTATTTAAGAAAGTGAAAGTGCTGAGCGGTGGGGAAAAGAGCCGGCTTGCCCTGGTTAAACTGCTGCTCTCCCCTCCCAACTTTCTTCTGCTCGATGAACCAACCACCCACTTGGACATGGCGAGCATTGATGCGGTTATCCAGGCGTTAGGTGATTACACCGGCACGCTTATATTTGTGAGTCACGACCTCCACTTCATTCGGGCATTGGGTAAACGGACGGTCCGGATCGAGGCAGGTAAGATTACAAATTTTGCGGGCGATTATGATTATTATCTATGGAAGTCAGGATCAGAAGATGCCCAGAGTGGACTGATTTCAGGTTTACGGGATGCACGCCCGGATCAGGAGAAAGACTTCACTTCGGAAAAGAAAGCCCTAAGTGCCAAGGAGAAACGCCGAATCCGTTCCCGGGAAAGGGAAAGGAAAAAAGCTGAACGCGGAAAACTGGAAGACAAGGTGAGGAAACTCGAAAAGGAGATCATGCAACTGGAAGAAGAACAAAAAATCTGCAATGCAGAACTGGCCAGTCCGGATTCCTACCATGATTCTGAAAAAGCCAAAGAACTCAATTCAGAGGCGGCACGGCTGGACCGCCAGCTTCAGCAACGCAATTACGAATGGGAGATTGAGACTGAAAAACTGTTGGAACTGGATGCCTAAGGGTACAGCCCTGTCGATCCCCACTCGATGACCAGAGTAAGGGGGGAGCAAGGGTGAGCTTGGCATCAAGGAAATGCCTCTTACAAAGGGACTATGGTTTTTTTAAAATATTTCAGTGCCATGACCATTGTCTCGGCAATCTGTCTGCACGCCCTAAATATACATCCCCTGAATGTGATCATTCATTTGATCGGTGCCTGTACCTGGAGTGTGGTGGGTTTCGCCTGGAAAGAAAAAAGTATCATTCTTAATTTCCTTCCCCAGGTATTTATTCTGGGAGGAGGATTGATATACACGAATTTTTTCTAACTATGCCCGAGCTGATAAGAGCAATTGTTTAAGTCTGGGCATGGCAGTTGCCGTGGTCTTGGCGATAAATCCCCGGTTGTGGGTAAAATGAACATCGGATTCTTCCGATAACTGACTGAAATCCAAAGCCGCACTGTCATTATATCTTCGCATGCCATAGCCTTCGCCCCGGCTGTCCGGATAAACCATGGCGACCACTTCTTGCTCCAATCCCAATTCCTTGACTCGCCAGGCAAGCCCTCCGGACGGATCTTCGATTGCAGGGTCAGTCCTTGGCACAAAGGCCACCATGAATTTTCCCGAATCTTCTCCCAGTTCCCAAATTTCCTCCTGTTGCGCCACCTGATTGATCCGGGTCCGTAAACTGACAACATAGGACACCAAATCCGTTCCCATCATCTTCATCACTTCCCATACCGGTTCTCCGGGAAGGTGTTCCTTCATGTTGGCAAAGGCCTGGAACATGGTTACATCCAGGGGCGAGTTCAACTTGGCCATGGACTCCCGGTCGATGCCCAGCCATTCAGCGGTATCATGCGGGCCGCGACAGTCGAACCATTCCATGGTTTCCAGCCAACCACAGAATTCCTTTGCATCCTCATAGATTTCAAACTTCTGCAGAACCAGGGAAAGAGCACAAGTGGGCTCATGATCACGGAGAAACTGATGATGATCAAAATTGTTCAGTTCCGCCTGGTGCCGGTGCCCAACATCCACAATGGCCACTTGCGGATCTTTTAATTCCTCTTCGGTTGGATCGCACCTTGAAATGAGCACGGGATACTTGGAGAGTAGGACCGCACAGGCGAGGAAATCATCTTTATGGGCTCCCCCGGGATGGGTTATGATAGATTTGATCATCGGTCCCAAGGGTGAAGAATCTTCTTTAGACGTCGAATCGAAAAAAAGAGAAACCCCGGACCTCCCTTTCTCAGGTTATGAACTTGTGCATAATATTTCGTGTGATCAAATTGGGTAATCCTTTGGGTTGGGAAGGGTCAAGCAACTCTTTTCCTCTTTCTATTGGCCCGACCTGTTTCCGTTTTCAAAAAACGGAGATATCTTGGTGAAGCCAAAGGCCCCGCAGTCATTGGCCACCAATGCCCCGCCATCCGCGGTGATACATACATCCTCCCCGGCCCAATCCGCTTCGGTCGAACCATAGATCCCCTCCCATTCTAAATTTCCGTACAAATCCGTTTTGATCAGATAAATCTTCCATTGCCCGGAGGGACCGGAGGGATGGCCACGCCCCTCATACCTCCCTGTTTCGTCTCCAGTTCCGGCCACGGCCAGCCAGCCACCATCCGGAGTGGACCGTGCCCCCCATATTTCATCATGGATCCATTTTCCATCATATCCCCTGGGCTGTCCAAAAAATTTGGTCCACTGCTCTTCCCCCTGGTGGTCAAGTTTCTTCATCTGCACATCCAAATTTTTGCTTAGAGGTGTCTTCCGGGTGTGCCCGGCGAGCAGGATCTCGCCTTTTTTGTTTTGATCAAAGCCCCAGTAAATCTCGCCGTACGATTTCGCCCACCTGACCCTGCCTTTCCCATCCAGGGATAGCAGATTGTAATCCTCACTCTCTTCGTCTTTGGGATGACAGAGGACTAGAAATTCATTCCCGGATTTCTGGATTCGATAACCGGAGGAAGTAAATTTGGACAAATCCCTGCACCATTCTTCCTGCCCGTATTCATTGGTTTTCAGAACCACGCCCCTGCCCCAGTTCAGGAAAGTTCCCTCCCCCAGGCCATCCCGGTATCCAGTCAGGACAATCCCCCCGTCATGCGACAGGGTGAGTCCTTCAAAGGAATCTTCGGATCCTAGATTCCAGGTTTTCGACCAGATTGTTTTTCCCGTCTTCGCTTCCACTTTGATCAGGGCGGCATCAAAATCAAGGGTTCCCGCAACCAGATAATTCCCATCTTTTGCTTCAGCCACACAATTCCCCAAATTATACCCCCGCTTTCCCAATTCTTTTTGCCATTGCAATTTTCCTTTCGAATCCGTTTTAACCAGAAAAATTTTGGCGGATCGGTTATCCACAAATCCAGTTTCTCCCACCATCAAAAACCCGAAATCCCTGGTTTGAATCACATAATGTGGATGGCTCTCCTCCCCGCTTCCATTAAAAGACCGATGCCAATCGAGCCTTGGCGGATTCTCTCCCAACAGTATTTGCAGGGACAGCAGATTTACTATGAGTATAAATTTCAAAAGACTTTTTTTCAATTGAAGAAATATTTTCATGACATCCATTTGAGTAAAAAGTAAAAAAGCATGCAGAGATATAAATCGAGAAAATTTTCCAGCCATCGTTCTCCCCCGTAAGCAAAGAACTGAATCAAGAAAGTAACTCCAATAGTTTTTCTCCCTACTATTTCCTTGATTCGCTCTGCGATTTATAAATGAATTAAAACCTGTTCCCAATTACCCATACCTCTGAATCCGTTTAAATTGTCATGGAAATCAAAAACAAATCCAAAGTAAAAATTGGGGTCGTCCCCACCCATCTGATGTTCGTGGGGGCACTGGCCCCGGATGAATCCGGCAAACTTCCCCGTACCCGTTCAGGCGATCTCAAGATTGTGTCCGGCATGCGCCTGCTCTGCCGCACCTCCCCAGTCAAGCTTGATACCGTACAGGTGACCCTCTTTCCCGGTACCGACGCCAAAGATTTACAGGATATGTTCAAGGGCCTCAAAGCCCTGAAATTGGAAATTCATTTGATCATGATGGTTGGCGGAGCCAACCCACTCAACCCGAAGGACGAAGACGCCGTCGTGGAGATGCTTAATTCCGGGCTCGCCATCGCCAAGAAATACAGGGTCAAACATGTATCCTCCACTTCTTTTGAGGAGTGGCTCGCAGGCAAAAAACTTAAAGGTAAGGCATTTGATGAGGCGGTTAAACAGGTCATCAATGTTCATGCCCGCTGCTACAGGGAATGTGCTCTGGAGAAAAGTTCCATCGAGGCATGGCATCTGGAGTTTTTGCGGGGGGTGGAATTTCAAAACTTTACCAATGCGGCCAAGGCCGCGAAGGTAGTCAACGGGATTAACAAAAAGATCAAAAAGAAATTCTACAAAGTAATGATCGATGCTGCCCATTGCGGAGATTCCGATCTTTCCATTGCTGATAATGAAAAGGTGATCAAGGATCTTGCTAAAGCGGATGCCCTGGGTATTTTCCATGCTTCCGCCAAGACCACCCGCGGATGTCTCTCCACCGACGACGGATGGGTTGGGGCACTGCTTGCCGCCTATGCACCAACCGGTAAATTAAAACATGTTTTCGTTGAGCTTTTCCATCACCAGGATCCTGCTCTCGAACCCCTGCGCAAAGCAGTGAAGGGACACGGAGTGGACACCACCGATGGACGAACCTACAATAAAACGGTTACCGATGGCGTGATTGAAGTCACTCACCGCCTGAACAATTTGGCTGCCCGAAATCTGATCAAGTAATAATTTTTGGAAATTTTTGTCAGGGTATCCGCCCAAGTGAAATTTAGCCCCTTGATTTGTCTGTTTACTTTTTGCGGATAAAAATCGACCTATGATTAAATTTTTAACAACTTTGGCGATCGCAACAATCGCCGTTACATCTCACGCCGCCCAAAAAATCACCATCACAGGCAACGACACGATGCAGTTCGATAAAAAAGAATTCTCGGTCAAGTCCGGGGAAAAAATTGAACTTGAATTTAAGAACATTGGTAAACTCCCCAAGATTGCCATGGGTCATAACTTGGGGATTTTGAAAAAAGGAATCAGTTCCCTCAAATTCGGGCAAAAAGTTATGAGTCTGGGTGCCAACGCCACCAATGCCCTGCCCGACGGAAGTATGGAAGATGTAATTGCTGCCACCGAACTTTTAGGCCCCGGCGAAAGTGAAACTATTTCATTTACCGCTCCGGAGGCTGGAGATTATCAATTTGTTTGTTCTTTTCCCGGACATTTCGCCATGATGAGAGGGATAATGGTGGTTAAATAAAATTTATTGACCTTTCTCGAATTCCTCTTCAGTCCAAGGTAATTCCCTGTGCATTTCTAATTTCCGGTATTTGACAATATCCTCAATAGTTATTCCGCTACCCTGATTACCCCAAGCATTGCGCACATAGGTAAGAATGGATGCTAATTGCTCATCCTTCATAAACCCATGAGGAGGCATGACCTGAGGCATTCCCTCTACTGGTTTTCCGTTCACTTTTATCGGTCCCATCAACCCGTGAATGGCAACACCCATCAGGCGTGACGCCTTTCCCGTAACCCAGTCACTCTTCACCAGAGTAGGTGCCATATTGGCAAGTCCTTTACCGTCCGCCTGGTGGCAGGCTCCGCAACTGGTGACATATTGATCACGACCCTTTCGGTATGCCGTGAGGAGTGCCTTATCTTTTTTAACCCAGTCAGCTTCCCTGTCTTTGTAAGCCTTAACTGCCCGGGAGGGATATCCGGTCTTGCTTAGAAGTCCCGCATAAGAAGTAAGGGTCGATGGTGTTTTGCTACGACTGAAAACCTTTTCAGCTAAAGGCTTGTATTGATCGGGAAAATAATCTGCCACTCCCTTGCTTACACCAGCCAGACGAAGACCGGTCATGGATACAAACCAGTCTTGATCCCCGATAGCCAGAGACACGGTTTCTTCGGTTAATTTTCCCAGCCCCGCAAGTGTCCAAAGGGCGTGCACCCGGGGATGAGGACCAGCCTGGGTATCTCGGGCAAGCGTACGGATTAAACCAGTCAGATCCTGGCGATCTCCTTCCACGATTCGTTTTTGGGAACGTAATCTCCACCAAAGATATGGATGGGATAAACCGGCCACTAAGTTACGGGGCGAATCGACTTTGCGATAATCCTCCGGAACAATCCTGTATATTCTTCCCAGACCAACATGTTTATCCAATTGACGCTCAGCGGACTGGCGCCGCAAATAAGAGGTCAGGAAGCGTTTATGCTGAATAACCCCGCGATGAAAATCAACCACATACAAACAGCCGTCCGGTCCGATAGACGCATTGACCGGTCGAAAACGTTCGTCCGTACTGGCGAGAAATTCACGTTCTTTCCAGATCGGATCGGGATATAAACGGTGCGAATATTTATCGGAAACGGGAAAGGGGGCTTCAGGCAGGAAGGCACCCACGGTATTGGTTCCGGGAGACATCGAGAAAATAGCTCCTTCCCATTCCTGACCAAATGCTCCATGGCTATGCACTGCCAGCCCGCTTATTGAAGTGACACTGGCGACCCGCCCATCCTCCAGGATGCGCCCGGGTCGGTAATTTCGGTTTAAAGCGGTATTGGGTCGAATGGCAAAAAACTCGATTGGTTGGAGCTTTGACCGAGTCTTTCATGGCCGGCCATTGCCGGTCATAAACCGACCAGTCAGTTTCGAACCATTGACCATTATGGTTGTAATAAAGTCTACCATACGCATCCGAAGACATTCCCCATTGTCCGCGGGCGTGAGTGGGCATTTCGATCAATCTACCTTTTCGCCAAGCCAGCTTGCGAGATGATTTTGAGTTGTACATCCAATTATCGAGGGTGAAATGGAGGGCATTTTCAGCGTGTTCAATATTGTCCGAAGCAGCGGTCGCAAAATCGAGCAGTTTTGTCCGTTCGTCACAGCGTAAGTCCCCGTCCTTGTCACGACAAAGCCATAAACCACCGGTTTCCACAATCAGGACGGAATCATCGACGAAGGCCAGGCTGCGTACATTATCCATGTCCTCGACGAAAGGAGTCGCCTTGTCCATTACACCGTCCCGGTCAAGATCCTCAAGAACCATAACCCTGCTCAAACGCTCCCCTTCCCGGTTTCCGTCCAAATCCATCATGTAAGTCCGTAATTCACCGACCCACATTCTTCCCTGATCGTCCCAATCCACAAAAACCGGATCCTTGATCATCGGTTCATGGGCGACCAATTGAACCTTAAATCCGGGAGCAATCATAAATTGGGAGAGGGAGTCCTCGGGAGTGTAAAGCGGAACCACGCCTGGAGACCATTTTCTCCAGTTTAGGGAGGAGAGCAGATCCTTTTGCTTCTCTTTTTGATCCCCCTGTTGGGACAGCATCGGTTGTTTCCATGAAAAAACAAGCATGAGCATGAGAAAATATCGAAAAGAAATCATAGAATTTATCGTATGGCGTTTGCAGAATGAAACAAACTACTTTTTTTACAATCCTAGGACGACGACATCAGGTGTAAAGCCAATATCAACCCTGCAGGGAAAGTCTTAATCAGGCACCGGTGGGCACTACCCAAAGCAGGGGATGACGCAGGGGAAGATTACGAAGCACTTCAAAAGTGGTGGGATCCGCTTCAAACTTTTGCCATGCCTGCAAATAATCCTCTTTTTCCAGCCTGATTCCGGCAAACAACAGACTGGGATGGCGTACCGGCCATTCCTCCCAGTACATTACATCGGGTTTCCAGGGCCATTTGCCCTTGTCCTGCACAAAGGGGAAAATGAAACTCATGCCCAGCTTCATGCTTCTGCCATTAGGGGTGCTGAACTTCCATAGATTTTCCGATTGGTTGGAAGCGATCTGGGCGATCCCGGCCATTGCATCAAGAATGAAGAGAGAATATCCGTAGGGCTTCGTCCGTTTTAATTCTGCGGGAAATCCACCCTTTTCGTCCATCATCCCACCAAGATAGGTGGTCCTGAATTGCTGGCGCACCCACTGGAGCATGTTTTGATCGCCCACCAAGTCGGCAAACGCCGCAGCCTGCAGGGACCAGCACACCCCATGATTGTTGGGATGGAGTTTCTCTTTCAACCCATATTCATGAGAATTCATCCAATCCAGATATTCGCCGAACCAGGACTTAATCGCCTTCTCATCGACTAGCCTTAAAGAAGGAGAAGCACAGAGAATTTTCGCACCACGGGCAACTTCGACGAGGTGAAGGGTATCGATGATTCCTATGCTCCGTCCGGTATGCCTGCCCTTAATCGCCTGACCGTAGAGGAGAGAGGGGCGCATCCTTGTCTTTGATTCCACAAACCAGGCTCGCAGATGATCCACTGCCTTCTGGGCATATTTCTTCTCTTTGGTAATCAGGAATGCGGAAACCAAGGTTCCGATCATTTCGCTCAAACGGATCATGGATTTCCGGTGAGCGATAAAATTGGCAGGGTTGGTCTCCCCATCCCTGCGAATGTAGGGTCCGTCCGGATCCTCGGGATTGGGCCACCAGTAATCCCCTTCAGAAAAAAAATCGTGGGCATCTCCCTGGCTGCGTTCGCAAAGATCCGCAGTAACAGTCCGTGGCTTTTCTAATACATAGGCATTTGCCTTGGTCAGAATTCGGGGTTTTTCAATGGCCAAAAGATCAAAAGAAATAACTCCTGTTTCCGCCCGGGTAAAATTACCCATGGAAAGGATGAAAAAGCAGAGCGGGAAAAAAAGGCTTATAGATCGATCCATTTCTTTTCCTTCGAGGATTTAAGTCCCAGTTCCGCCAACTCCACGCCTTTTGCACCGGAACGAAGATTGTAGGGAAAGGGTTCATCAAGGACCACATGACAGAGGAAAAGTTCCCACTGGATTTTAAAGGCATTGTCATAGATGGTGGCATCCGGCATTTCACTCCAGCCCTCATAAAAATTAATCGGTTGTTCGATATCCGGATTCCAGACGGGCTTGGGCGTGACCCCAAGTCCTTGGGTTTGACAACCACGTAAGTTCACCACCGCGGAACCTCGACTCCCATCGACCTGCATCACAAAAAGATCATCTCGACGAACCCGTACCGTCCATGAACTGTTAAATTGGCAAATAATACCGTTTTCCAGTTCCATGGTCGCATAGCAGGAATCATCCGCGGTGCAGGGGTAAGGGTTTCCCTGTTCATCAACTCTCTCGCCAATGTGAGTGGCCCCACGGCAGGATATGCTTTGGATCGGCCCAAATACATGGTCAACGAGGTAGCGCCAGTGACAGAGCATGTCGATCATGATGCCCCCTCCATCTTCCTTGCGGTAGTTCCAGCTTGGCCGCTGAGCTGGCTGATCCTGATCGTGTCCGGTAAAGACCCAATACCCGAATTCTCCCCGGACGGATAGAATTTCGCCAAAGAATCCCTGATTGATTAAAGTCTTTAATTTCCGAATTCCAGGTAACCAAAGTTTATCCTGCACGGCCCCGTTCTTGACTCCAGCCTCTTCACATAGCTTTGCCAGACGTAGAGCTTCCTCTGTGGTCACCGCAGTGGGTTTTTCACAGTAAACCGCCTTACCCGCCTTGGCCGCCATTTCCACAAACCTCGAACGATGGAGAGTGGAACTGGCGTCAAAGAAGATTTGATTACCCGAATCCGCCAATGCATCTTCCAAATTCGTGGTGAATCGTCTGACCCCAGTCCGCTCTGCGAGTGCCTTGAGTTTATTCTCGTTTCGACCGGTGAGGATTGGATCCACCGTGATGACCTCATCCGGAGAGACCTGAATGCCTCCCTGATCACGGATTGCACAGATCGAACGGATCAGATGCTGGTTGGTTCCCATGCGCCCGGTGACGCCATTCATAATGATACCAAGTTTATGTTCTTTCATAGTCTTTTAGGTGTAATTTAAATAGGATTGCTTGATCGACTGTAAAAATTCCTGCGTTGGTTTTTCCCACCAACGGTTGGAAAAGACTTCGACTTCAATCATGCCATCAAAACCACTGGCTTCGACCATACCCCGAATACCTCGTAGATCGATGCATCCCTCCCCCATCAATCCACGATCATTGAGCAGATCCGTCGTGGGCGTCATCCAGTCACAAACATGATAAGCAAATATTCGGTTGCCCTCCGCGGTACGTCGGGTTTGCACTTCCAATTCCGGATCCCACCAAAGGTGATACACATCATAGGCAATTCCCACCAGGGGATGATCCAGTTCATCACATACATCATTGGCGGAAGCGAGGGTGTTGATTGCCGAACGATCGTCCGCGTACATTGGGTGCAGGGGTTCAATGGCCAGTTTGATTCCCAGAGATTCAGCCAGCGGAAGTGTGGCCGCAATTCCGTCCGTGATCTGTTTGCGGGATTCAACCAGAGATTGTCCGGGAACGGCCCCACAGACAAGGACTACCAGGGGAGCACCGAGGGCAGCGGCATCCTCAATCGCCCGTTGATTATCTTCGATTGCCTCCACCCGGGATTTCTCCTTCAAAGCAGGGTAGAACCCACCCCGACACAACGAAACGACCTCTAGCCCGGCGGACCGAATTCGCGCACCCGCCACCGCCTGATTACGGCCTTCCAGCCATTGCCTCCAAACGGTGATTCCGCAAACGCCCGCCTCGGCATACCGGTCGATCGCTTCTTCCAACTCCCACCCCTTGGTGGTAATGGTATGGACGCAGAGTCGTGAAAAATTGACGAGAGGGGATGCTTTCATAGGGGATATGTGTAGAAGGGTATATCCATCCGCTCGGCCATCCGCAGTGGACGAATCATAGCTTCAGCCATCCGCCGTGCTTCATCTCCCGGGCGAAGGTCGGGACAATTAGGGTGAATCTCAGCGGAATCAATGATGCCAAGCATTTTGAGAATTTCCGCTGTGCTGTGCTTGTAACCGGCTGCGCTGCCCTTTTCGTCCAAGCGGAAAACTGAATCTTCCAGCGACTGAAAGGCTTCAAATAACTTATATACCCGAGAATCGAAGCTTTCATCCCGCCAATATTTCTTGGCGGCACAGATTAAAGGACACGCCGAAACGCCGGCTCCAATCAATAAAGGCAACCCCATCCTGATTGCGGAAGCGATACCGAAATCATCGCCACTGTGAGGCACAAACCTAAGATCGAGATCCTGACACATCGATGCCCAATAGAGAAAATGGGGTTTATCCAGGGTGGAAATTTTGCCACCAACAAATTTCTCATGCCCCGCCAATTGATGAAGGAGCCAGGGTTCAAAAGGGGTGGCCCAGGGGACAAAAGCAGGCTCCAACGCATGCACCAGGGCAGGAACTTCTATCTTCTCCGCAATTTCAAAATAGGCATCCCTCCTCTTTTCAGGATCGAGAGAGTTCAGGGCTTGTGAGGTCATGATCATGACTTCACAAGGCTGGTGAGCCTGAGCTATCTCCAGGTGCGGGTGATAACAAGAAGCTTTAAAATAATCGGAAGAAGCCCCTACGGCAGTGACTCCACTTATAAACGGAGCACCAGGGTAGAGATTCCGAAATCGCCGAATAACTTCTTCATAAAGGTCATTTGAGAGATTAAAAACATACCCGGTATCCGCATTAAGAACGAAAGTAATTTCCACCCCAAAATGATTCGCGGATTCATTCATCCATACGAGCATGCGTTCAAAACTTCGCCAATCAGGTTGAGCATCCCTGAAGGGAAGAAGTGCCGCCACACAAAGTCTGGGGTTGGAATTCGGGTCGGTCAGTGTTTCTTCGCGGATATTGGCCCAGACCGTTTCCTGCCATCGCGTTTTGGGAGTTAAGGCATCCGCCGTCCTGATCATAAATAAAGCATACCAAAGATTATGGAAAACGGGTAGCACGGAACTTGCTTAAGTAGCATTTTTGAGACAAAATTTTTGTCTTTCTATGATGGATAAGTTTCAGCCCCTTTTTTTGGAAAATTTACGGATCTCCATTCCGGGGTATTCCATCCTGCGTTTTGCCCATCATCGGCATACGGAAAAGAGCGACCAGGTTGAAGAACATACTCACGCATATTCCCAGTTCCTTCTTTATCTCAGGGGACAGGGTATACAAACAGTAAATCGGAAACCCCTTCAGGTAAGACGGGGTTCCCTCTTGTATTTCGCCCCCGAAAGCACTCATGGATTTGTCAAATCAATCAAAAGCCCTCCCCTCTCATTGGTGATTAACTTTAAAGAAAAGAAACTTCTCAGTAATCCCACGGAAGAAAAAGTAATGAACCCTGCCAACCTCTCAGATGTCGAACGGATTCTCAATCAAATGATCGGATCGGTCGATCTTACCACCACTCAGACTATTCAAGTCTCTTCGGATATTCTTAAAATTTTCTCCATTCTCTTTGATGAATTGGAAAACAAAGGGGAAAGAAAAGTTTTTCCGGTGACCCAAAAAATCAGAAATCTTCTTCAAAACATCGAAGTTATCCCCAAATCAGCCGGAGAACTGGCCAGTCTTCTTGAGGAAGACCTTAGTTCCCTGAACCGCAAAATCCGCCTCGAATCAAGCCTCCATTTGAGTACCCTGTTAAATGAGACCCGACAAAATCGGGCTTTTAGAGAATTAAAGGATCCCAACCTACCCATTTCGCAAGTTGCTTGGAATTGTGGCTTTACCGACCCCAATTATTTTGCCCGGTGGTTTCGTAAAAAAATGGGTCAATCTCCAAGGCAGTGGCGGATGGGTTCCATTAGTTCGCATTTATAATCTCTAGCTGACCTAGGTGAAGGCATGCTTTGAGGCACTTACCCCAAAAGAAGGCATGAAATTATGACTTTATTCGGATTTTTATCTTGAAAAGGTTTCCCCTGCATCTTCATCTACCCCCATGAAATTCTTCCTAACTACCCTCATTTGCATAATCCTATCCATTGGAATTTCCAATGCTGAACCAGAATCCAAGGAATTATTTGGAGAAAAATTTCCCAATCTTGATCACATGTCTACGGGAGAATGGTGGAAGCGGGCAAAACCGGTGGATATGGCTGCCAAAAAGAAAGGGAAAC
>OZSS01000469.1_pt1 | contig 19252 bp, 11 predicted proteins | sample 1779911 | NCBI WGS metagenome assembly OZSS01 (sample SAMEA2603589, study PRJEB24840) | metagenome | biome: Water; feature: Photic zone; material: Seawater sample | place: Mediterranean Sea | collected 2013-11-12 | depth 10 m | reverse complement strand
TGAAAAGGTAAAGGAATTAAGTGAGCGGTTGGATTATGAATTGGGGATCATTGCACCAAGTAGAAAATATCCGACCAAATGGGTGATCGGCTCCTTTTCATTTTTATCCTTCCAGTAGATGTAGAGAGCAATCGCCAGAGCCGGAGCCAAAGCCAGATACAAATAGAGGAAGACTATCTATTTTAGAGTGATCGAATATCCAGCTTGCGAAACTCCACCTCTGAACCTTCTGCCTGAATTGAAAGTTTCCCACTTTTTGCAGTGCAATCAAATCCATGGTTCACCAAATCACCATTCACCCAGACTTGGACTTCGCCCCCTTTGCACTCAATGGTCATGGCATTCCATTCGCCGACCGGTTTTTCTGATCCATCGGTTAAATTAAGGATTCGCCGGGCCTTGCCCTCCGTGATCCCCCAATTCTTTTTCGGCCCCCTTCTTTTTTCCATATTGGGTACTTTTATATCTTCAACGATACACCAAAAGTCTCCTGCGTGCTGATGATTCATCTGCACCTCAATCGATTTTGGATACATCTTGTAGAGGTTTCTCAATTTGGAAGCATGCACCAGCACTCCGCAGTTACCGGGCTTCCCTGCGAAACGGTATTCCACTTCCAAACGATAGTTCGAGTATTGCTTTTCCGTCAATAAATGACCTGCCGGCTTACCCAGGCTTACAAGCATTCCATCCCTCACAATAAAGGGCTTGGGAGCATCTGGTTTCTTATCGTGTGCAGGCACATCCATTTTCCACCCGCTTAAATCCTTCCCATTAAACAAAGATTCCGAGAACAAGGTATTTATAAGAAATAAAAGATAAACGAGAGAAGGTATAATTTTCTTCATTTCTCTAAATTGTGAGTGACCGATAGATTGGTCAACGATTGTTCGCTCAAAACTAACTATGTTTTTCTATTCTATAGTTTTAGAGATCCTTGTATTTATTGGATTTGCCTTTGGATTGTTCCACCGGATACTTTTTCGCATTTTGCTTAATCTTATCTTTCACAATCTCGGAAACATCCAATCCATGCCGACCTGCCAGCATGATGGCATAAGCAAATACATCCGCCAGTTCTTCCCGTAATCGCTGTTGATCAACTTCCTCAGATTCCGTCTCCTTTTTCCATAAGAACAATTCATTGAGCTCCGCGGCCTCTATGGACAAGGCAAGAGCCAGGTTTTTTGAGTCATGAAATTGGCCCCAGTCGCGATCATCACGAAATTTTTCGAGCAAAGTTAAAAGTTCCTTAAAATCACTCATCCACTTTGACCGTTCGATCGATTACTGGCATTTCATGCTTTGCAAAACAGAAATATATCCCCAACCACAAGCACTGACAATAAGCATAACCGAGATAAGTAAAAGCAATCGCTCCGGTGATGGTTCCGAGGACTGTCCAGAGAACCGGAGCCCAACCGAAAAAATAAGCCACCAACCACGGCACAATCCAAAAGGTACAAATCAGGGCATAACTCACCGGAATCCCACCAAGAAAAAAGCCGTTTTCCCGGTCATACTTTAAATTGCAGACCTCACAAGTATCCTGTCTCGTAAATATATCTTTTAAAACTTTCCCCTCTCCGCAACGCGGACAGCGGTTTTTGCAGACTCTCGTAAAGTAGAGAAGTTTCATCCAAGAGAGATGGATACGGATGAACTCGCTTTGATCGCTTTTTCCTTGGCTTGCTCGATCGAATCTCCGCGAGCCAAAGCAACTCCCATTCTTCGTTGTCCTTTGACTTCAGGTTTACCAAACAGGCACACTTGTACATCCTCCTCAGATAGAGCATGATTGAGATTTCCAAAAGTCACATCTTTGGAATTCCCCTCGACTAGGATGACACTGGAAGCAGATGGCCCGAATTGCCGAACCGAAGGAATGGGCAGACCTAGAATAGCACGGGCATGCAGGGCAAACTGGGATAGGTCCTGGGAGATCATCGTTACCATTCCGGTATCATGTGGACGTGGAGATATTTCACTAAACAAAACTTCGTCTCCCCTAATAAAGAGCTCCACTCCAAAGATACCGTAACCACCAAGGGCGGAAGTTATAGTTTCAGCATATTTCCGGGCTTCCGCTCGTGCCTTTTCAGACATTGGTTGGGGTTGCCACGACTGACGGTAATCACCGTCCACCTGTACATGGCCAATGGGCTCGCAAAAAGAGGTGCCGTTGACATGGCGTATTGTCAATTGGGTGATCTCATAATCAAATTCCACAAAGCCTTCCACAATCACCTTGCCCCGCCCGGCCCGACCTCCCGCCTGGGCATATTCCCAGGCTGGCATGATATCCTCTTCTTTTTTGATCGTGCTCTGCCCTTTTCCAGACGAGCTCATGATTGGCTTAACCACGGAGGGAATCCCGATTTCCACGACGGCCTGCTTAAATTCTTCCTCGGTCTCCGCAAATTGGTATGGGGATGTTTTTAAGCCAAGTTCTTCCGCAGCCAATCTACGGATCCCTTCCCGGTTCATGGTCAACTGGGTCGCCCGGGCCGTAGGGATAATGGTGACCTCGCCCGCTTTTTCCAATTCTGCAAGGACATCGGTGGCAATGGCTTCCACCTCCGGCACGACTAAATCCGGCTTTTCCTGAAGAATAATCTCGCGAAGAGAATCTCCGTCGAGCATCGAAACCACATGGGAACGGTCAGCTACCTGCATGGCCGGTGCGTTGGCATAGGCATCAAGGGCAATCACCTCCACCCCGTATCGTTGCAATTCTATGACGACCTCCTTGCCAAGTTCACCTGAACCGCAAAGCATGATTTTTTTCGCTGATTTTTGAAACGGAGTACCGATGGAAACTGACATGATTTATTTCTGTAGAACTTTACTTTGCTTGGTCGAGCTAAAAGAAATCAGGATGAGGGTGGTTCCACAAGTGTGGCACCTTTAAGCAGTCGACAAAATTCTTTTTTGGAAACTTCGATAACTTCTCCCTCTTTGCGGTCAAGTCGCTGGGTTTGCTTATATTGGATGACCATACGGCTCCATTCTGTGATGCGGTAATAATTGTTTCCCTTTTGCCAAATCTGCCCTTGTTGTAATTTCATGCTTTGATTAATTATCAGGTAATCAAGAGTCAGACGATTGAATTATAATGACATGCTTTGATTCAAGATGCTCCTTTAGATTTTGCGAGAGCTTAAAGATTCTCGTTTAAAGCGATACATCCTGGCAGAAACCTTTTTTCGCGATTCATTTTACTTGTGGCAACCGTATCTTTCTTATTTCATAACAATCCTTCGTCTCATAATCATGACAAAATCTCATTCCCGAAAACTATTTTTTGCAGCCCTGGCTTTACATATGTATAGCTCAGCCTTCTATTCTGTTCATGCACAAGAAAAGCCTTCTACCGTTTACGCAGAAAAGGGCTATCTTACCTTTGATCAAAAACCCCTCGGCAGTCTCGACAAACCTTTGGTCTTACGTACGTTTGTGCCGACGAGTGGAGTCTCCCACAAAGATGTCCTCCCGAACCATAGCCAAGGATCAACTTCCCCTAAATACAGTGCCGGAAGCGGCAAGGAATCGACAAAGCAATACGAACCGATCGATGGTGTTCCCGCCACTATTGCGGTAAACCTAGGCAAGACCTTGTCCTATGTCTGGGACACCACAGAGTGTCGCTTACTTTACGCCTGGGCTGATGGTTTCCTGGACATGAAAAATTATTGGGGTGACCGAAAGGGAGGAAGAAGAAAAGGTTTTGGCTATGTTCCGAGGTTGTACGGATTCGTCTTTTATAAAGCCCAGGGCATTCATCCTCTTCAAATCAACGGTAAATCAATCGCTGACTTGGGGGCCCCGAAGTATCTTGGATATTCGCTGGGGAAAGACCGATTACCGACTTATGATTTCAAGGCTGACAGACACAGCGTTTCCCTAAAAATTGCTCCCGGACCATCCACCCAGACCCTTCGGTTCGATTTCACTTCGACTGCCAAGGAAAACCTACATTTTTCATCACCCAATACGCAGGTTGAAGAAATCAAAAAAAGCCCGGGAAGGCTCAGTATTGTTATTCGTCCGAATGCAGGAGAACGAATTTCTTCCGAAGAACAAAAAGTGGTTATCAAAAAGCCGACTCATGAAATTGGTGAGAAACTCTACACCACCCTTGGTTGCATTGCCTGCCACTCTTTGGATGGTGGAAAAAATCATGGGCCTACCCTGCAAGGAGTTTATGGGGCAAAAAGGGAATTTCTTTCGGCCAAGTCTCTCACTGTCGATGAAGCTTATCTTCGTGAATCCATCGAGAAACCCATGGCCAAAACAGTTAAAGGGTATCTTACCGGCATGATGCCTCCTTACCAATTACAGGAAGCAGAATACGACTCCCTGATTCTTTTCATAAAATCGGTCCGTTAATCATTTTTTTAGATCCATGAAATTCAATTTACTTTTTCTCTTCACCCTTCACACCCTGGCGATTGGCTCGACCTCGAGTTATCAAATCGAAAACATGGCGTTCCCCGACGATATGCCTCCCGAAGTCGGTGGCTTAGCCTTTGACGAGGACGGAAATCTCTATGCCTGTCTCAGACGCGGGGATATATTGGTCACTAAACCGGGTAAAGACGCTGAATCCACCAAGTGGAAAGTCTTTGCCACCGGCTTACACAACCCCATGGGAATGGAACTGATTGACCCCGGTCATGTGCTGGTCACGCAAATGGCTGAACTGACTGAGATCATCGATACGGACAAGGATGGAGTCGCTGACCGCTATAACAACCTCGCCAGTAACTTCGGAATCAGTGGAAATTACCATGAGACCAATTCGATCTGCTGGGACGGTGAGGGAGGCTATTTCATTGCCTTGGGCACGGCATCCCATAACGGACCCACTTTTTACACCCCAAGAGGAAAGTATTCTAAGGATGGAAGAAGGGGCAGAAATTTTTCCTCGAATGATTTACGCGGATGGGTGGTTCGCTATCATCAAAATGGCAAACTCACGCCCTTCGCCAGCGGTTTCCGCATGCACAACGGAATCACCCGGTCCCCCGATGGTGAGATCTGGTGCGGGGACAACCAGGGAGATTGGCGGGGCGGTTCCCCTATTTACAATGTACGCCCCGGATCTTTCAACGGTCATCCTTCCAGCCTGGTCTGGGATCCCGACCTTAAAGGATTTGGACCTCCCATCTTCCTTCCCCGAAAAATGCTGGATGATTTGCACAACCAACCTGCCGTGCAACTACACCGAACCACCATGAACTCCTGTGGAGAACCCTTCATTATCGAAAGTGATCAATTTGGGCCTTTCCAGGGCCAAATGCTCGTGCCTGACGAAAATGCACGGCGCATCACCCGGGTAATGCTGGAGAAAATTGACGGGGCCTGGCAGGGAGCGTCCACTCTTTTTCTCAATACCAAAGAATTGCGGGCGGGTGGAGTCAGGATTGCCATGGATTCATCTGGGAAAACAATCTACTACGCATCCACCACCCGTGGGTGGCAAAGTCCGGATGAAGGATTACAGCGAATCACCTTCAACGGAAAAATGCCTTTTCATATCAAAACTTTCAACCTGACCACCCAAGGGTTTATCTTTGATTTCACCTTGCCGGTTGCCGACCCGGAAAAGCTTGAGAAAAAACTCTCCGTTAGCAGTTTTTGCTACGAATATGGCTACCGTTACGGATCATCCGAAAAGGATAAAAAGGAACATAAGATAATCAGCCTTACCGGCAAGGGTCCCTTCGAAATCAAAATTGATCAACTGCAACCCGGCAGAATTTACCAAATTGAATTTGAAAGCCAGCTTCGCTCCCAAAACGGATCATCCATGGAAGACCTCAATGCTCCGGCCAAAGTTTACTACACCCTCAACCGCTTGAAACGACCAAGTAGTCAGCAGGCTGCCACCCTCACGCAATCCAAGGATAAAATTGAAGTAAAGATCGGCGGAGAATCCTTTGCCACTTATCATTTCAACGGCCTTGCTCAACCGATTGTCTGGCCCATACAAGGCCCTGGTGACATCCGGATGCTTCGAGACTACCCACTCAAGGAAGGGACTGAGGGAGAAGCGAAGGACCACCCTCATCATCGGGCCATGTTTATTGGACACCAGGGAATGAACGGAGCCAATTTCTGGCACAACCAAAATAAAAATGCTGGAACGGTCGAGCACCTGAAGGTGATCGAAACAAGATCCGGCGAAGACCGGGCTCTCATCAAAACCTTAAATGCCTGGAAAGACAGCGGCGGTAAGATTATCGGAGCAGACACTCGTACACTCACCTTTAGCGGAGACGAAACCGCCCATGTACTCGACCTGGAACTCAACATGCATGCGACCAATGAGGATCTCATCTTTGAAGAATTCAAGGACGGCTTTGTCGGCATCCGAACCCACCCCGATCTACGCCTCACGCCCAGCCCCAAACATGGCGTGAAAAAAGTTTACGGCAAAGCCCGCAACAGTGAGGGGGGAGAGGGAAAAGGAATCTGGGGAAAACGGGCAGACTGGGTCCATTATTACGGAACGATCGAAGGAAAACAGGCAGGGATCGCCTTCATGAGCCATCCCTCCAATTTAACCAGAAAAGGAGAAAAATCATGGTGGCATGCAAGAGACTATGGCCTTATTTCCGCCAACCCTTTTGCCCCGGAAAAAATTGGTGGAGATGGCGAATATCGTCTACCCCGGGGGCAAAGCCTGAAGCTCCGCTATCGCTTTGTTTTTCACCGGGGCCCGGCCAAGGATGCCAAGATTGGTGAAAGGTTCTCCGCATTTGCGGTGGATCCGGGTCATCCAACATCAATTATGCCCGGCCACCCGGGATACCCTGAAGATTATCTTTCCCAAAAGAAAAAGTAAGCTATAGATACTGATTACTATGAAATTTGCCCTCTGTAACGAAGTTCTCCAACACCTGTCTCTCGAAGATGGTTTCGCCAAGATTGCCGAAATCGGATATCAGGGCGTGGAAATTGCCCCTTTTACGCTTAAAGAAAACCCACTCAAAATCGAAGACAGCGATGCAGACCGATGCATCGAAGCATCCAAATCTGTAGGAATTGAAATTGTCGGATTTCACTGGCTGATGGCCAAGACCGAAGGCTTACACCTGACGCATCCGGATGAAGGTATGCGGACTGCTGCCTGCGAATACCTCAAAAAACTTACTCTACTCACAGCGAGGATGGGTGGTACTATTATGGTGTTGGGAAGTCCCCAGCAAAGAAACCTGGAGCACGGCACCCCTTATGAAGAGGCCTTTGAACGGGCGGTTACCATCATTCGCGAAGTCTGCGAACTCGCGGGCGAACATGGGGTCACCCTGGCCATGGAACCTCTTTCACCCGTGGAAACCAGTTTTCTCGCCTCCTGTCAGGAAGCACGCCGATTCATTGCCGCAGTCAATCGTCCCGCCTGTCGAATGCATTTGGACATGAAAGCCATGGCCCATGAACCTGCCGGCACGCTTGCCACAATCTACGACCACCGCTGGGAAGTGGCTCACTTTCATGGCAATGATGTCAACCACCGCGGCCCCGGACAGGGTCCGACTGATCTCCATGCGGTGGCCCGGGCGCTCAAGGACATCAACTACCAAGGATGGGTATCTGTTGAGCCCTTTGACTACCACCCCTCCCCGGAAGAATGTGCCCAGATCAGCCTGAATAACCTTCAGTCTGCCTTTAAGTAATCAGCAAATTCTGCCCGAAGCTACTACTTTGGGAGTAAATTGATTTTCAGAGCCCGGTTGCGTGGAATCTCGGTTTTCTTTTCCAAGAAAGTATAACGCAAAGATATGCCCTGTAATGGGTACATGTAAGAGTAGGTACGACTGTATTCGAGTTTCATATCCTTAACAAAAGGAGTCACCACAATTCGAACCGGGTCATAAGGTGCACCTTTGGCTTCAAATGATTTCAAATTATTCAGCGCTCCTCGGGGCACTTTTTTCATTAAATCCTGCCAACTGACTTCAAAAGGTAGCTTCACCGATTTCCCATCAACGGGCTGTGCATAGAAAGCTCCATCGCCTATCACGGCTTTAATCTTGTTCATCTGCATGTCTTTTACTTTGGGCACTGTACCCTTGAAAGACATTCCAACTGAATGACTGGTAGGCCAATCCTCACCACTTGGATCTTTAATTCTAGACCAAAACTCCAAACCTTTTCGAGTCATCCGAATATTATACTCGAAGGTACCATCATTGGTAAACTTTCCGGTCAGTTTGATTTCGTCTCTTTCGGTGGAAGGTTCGGGGGAGACATCAAAACTCTTAATCCCTCGGGTCCTCCTTCTCGGACGCTCAGGGTTAGTTCTGTCCGTATAACTGTTACCAAAGCCAACGGACATCCGTAGGATACCCAATGGACCTGCGGGGACTCCATCCTCTACCGCTTCCTGCTTTATAAAAATATTTAGGCTTGTCCCGGTAGATGGCACACCCACAGCATAAGTTTCAGTTTCAAAGACCGTATTATATCCTTTGTATTTTCCACTTCCGTAATAGGAAAGACGGTTACCCTTGGCAGCAATGATCCTTGGCTTTGCATTATCAACCTCTACTCGTTTTCTTCGCAATGCTTCGAGTTTCGCCACCGATTCATCATCAAACGAAGTCCACGCCAGTTTAAAAGGAGTTTTGGACCGCCTAGCCATTAATAGAGAGACCATCTTGTCATCTGCCTCCACGAATTGAGCCTTCACCGCTTGGCCACTGGAATTCATGAGATCATGTTCAATCTCGAGATCAGCTTCGGTCACTGAAGGAACTTTCATGGCTTTACGTTTCTTAGCAAGAGCAGCCAATTCCTTTTGCTCGGCGGATGCGAGTACTTGTAACTTTTTGGCAAGGGCTAAGGAATCCTTATTCAGAGAATCTACTGGAATCGCAACCTCACGGGTTCCCCGGTTCATGGAAATTTTTAATTCCGTCTTACCCAAAGAAATAAACAATCCACTCGCAACTCGACCCGCAGTGTTTTGCCACGGATATTCCCGTGCCAGATTCAAATCTCCGTCGAGATCAATCTCAGGTGCTGGTTGGCCCGGGCTCGCTACCGGTGCTGGCGTTTTTTCACTTTGTAATTTAGCTGCGAGTTTACGGGAAGATTCACTGAACATGGAAAGTGGCAGGGTGGTCACTTTCCCGTTCCAATCCAAGGTCAATGATGTCTGATCCGCTTTGACAAACTTAGCCTTGATGTTTCTTCCCTGGGTATCCGTCCAATCTTGAATATCACTTGATCCTTGGGGTGTGCTGGAGCGGGTCAACCGACGAACCAGGTTACGGGTGGTCAAATCGAGAGTATCTAAAGGCAGAGCAAAGGTCTGTCCATTCCATTCAATTTTGACGGAATCGGCACCCACTTCAATCAGTTTAGCCTGCAGGGTTCTTCCATTGACATCCGTGAATGGATGTAAGGCATTCGGATCCTGTGCAAAACAAGTTATTGAAAACGAGAGGAAAAGGAAAAAACGCATAGTGTTTGAGGGGTCAATCTCTATACCTGAAAAATTGAGTCATCTTTTCAACCGTAAAATCAGAGCCGATTATTTTTATATAAGTTCAACCACTCCACACTGAACTTCTGCTTCTTGTTGGACTGCAGAAACAATCGATTCTGGATCTCCCACTAAAATAATTTCTTTTTTGGCCCGGCTTACCGCGACATAGAGAAGTTCACGGTTTAATAGCTTAGCCTCAGGGGGAGGTAAAACGATCATCACCCTCTCATATTCAGAGCCCTGACTACGATGAATGGAAAGAGCAAAAGCATCCTGATAACTAGGCAACCGTGCCTTGGAGATTTCTCTCAAATCATTTGCACTCGAAAAGAAAGCTTTATCACCAGAAACGACCCCATCATCCCCATTGAAAAGGTCGACTCCGTAATCATTCTTTTGAATGACCACCGGAGAAAATTGATTACCAAGGGACTGAATCGAAGATCTCGCCCTGTGGTTCCATAACTCGACTCCATATTTCCCCAAGTTATGGGGACAAAGAATACGAAATTCCCTCAACCCTTGTATTGCCTGTTCTGGATCAACAGCATTCCCCAACTCAGCCAAGCCATCCGCAATCAATTTCCCTACTCTCTTATCCTTTACAGAGGAAATCATTTCAATCCCAGGGTTCCCTCCCAACGCTAAGCACTTAGCATCTTCACCCTGCCCTTCTTTGATCAATTTACATAATTCCGAAATATTCTTCCCTGCCTGATCCGTATCCTGACGATGAGACTGTTCCAAAGAAACGACATGCCCGGTCAATGGACTTTGCGATGAGGATTCCCCGGCTATAGAGCTAAACCTCTTCAGTAAGGTTAGATCGTTCCTATCAAACTTATTGGTTTCGGCTGCTTTGACTAGTGCATTAAAGACTCCCCCACCCTGAACCGGAGATAATTGATCAGCATCTCCCGATAAAAGTAGGCGGGCCGTAGGTTTGAGCGAGTCCAATAATTTGGCCATTAAAGGTAGATCGATCATCGATGCCTCATCCACCACAATAAGATCATGAGGAAGAGGGTTTGTTGCATTTCGTAGAAAATCAACCGAGCCTCGAACAAACCCCAGCAACCGATGAAGGGTGCTGGTTTGAGCTACAACGGATAAGCGTGCAATCAATGCTTCGGAAAGAGATAAGCTTTTGACCGCATCCTCGATCGATTGTTGTAAACGATAGGCCGCCTTACCGGTGGGAGCGACCATAGCAATGTGAAAATCAGGCTCAATTTCCAGCAATAGAATAAGTAGTACAACCAGTGTACGGGTTTTGCCGGTTCCGGGCCCTCCACACAAGATCGACCAGGATTTCATCACTGCCTGCCCGATGGCTAGGGCCTGATATTCATCCACATTATCCTTTAAATTCTCTTCAAAAAAGTGAATCGCTTTATCCAAATCAAGGGAATTATCCTCCTCCGTCTTCGCCGCAAAAAAACCGGCAATGCCAAGCTCATACTCGTAAGACTTTCGAAAGTACAAACTTCCCTGCGTGGTCATGACAAGCGGACAATGCTCTCTTTCAGTTCCAACAGCGTGGAGTTCCAAGGGATTTTCCGTTATCTCACCAGTCTCCTCCAAAGTCAAAAAACCACGACCTTTTTCGATCTGCATAGACACCAATTTATGCAAAAGATTACCAAGAACGGGATGCTTTTCCTTCTCTTCCTTTCTTGCAAAAAAGTCAAAAAGGGCCCGGGTTAAATCCTGCGCATGAGGAGAGATATTTTCTGGCAATGGGTTCATTCGGTTTTAGCAAAAAAAGTATCGAGCTGCACAACAAGGTTCTCATCCGGTAGATCATAGAAAATTCCTTTCCCTGAATCATGCCCGATTCCCCGAACAAACAGATAGTAAACGCCGCCGAAATGAGTGGAATAATCGAAATCATGAATACGGCTTTTCAAAAACCTGATTAGACCGACCAGGTAAAGGTGATACTGTAAGATATAATGATGGTCCATCATTTCAGCTTCAATTTCCTGCGTCGAAAAGCCATCCTCGTGCCCGCTCAACCGGTTTGATTTCCAATCGAGTAAGTAATATTTCCCATCATGTCGAAAAACCAAGTCCATCAATCCCTTCAGATAACCTTCCGATTCAATTTCCAAAACTCGCTCCTGCCCCACTCCTTGTAAATAACGGGACAGCAAGGACTCTTGAGGCAAGGACTCAATCAGTTGCGAAAACCTCCCTGCCTGAATTGGGAAATGAAATTCCATTTCTTCCACCCGGTCCTCTTGCGATATTTCAGACAAAGAAAAACCACTTCCTAGTTTTCGGGCAATCACCCTGTGGATCATTTTCAAAATGACAGACAACCATCTATTTGGATCAAACCCAAATTTCGCCAGAGCTCGGGAAGTCACTTCCTCCCATTGTTTTGCATCGGTAAAATCAATCTGCTCAAAAACTTCGTGCATAAAATTGCCTGCCCTTGCTCCTGATGGGAATTCAAAGATTTCGTCTGATTCGGAATTCTGCTCATGGGTGTTTACTTCCTCCCCATCCACAACCGCATCGAGGTCCTTGCCCTCAAAATCAATTCCTTCCACCAAGGAGCTAAAAGACCTCAACAATACCCCACTTGGAATCCTGCGCTCTATCGGCCATACATTTCCGGACAGTTCCGTCTCAGAGGCTTCTGATTCCTGCCAGGAAGGCAGAGAATACGATGCGTTGGCATCAAAAGTGGAGAAACTTATCAATGAACCTAAGGACTTCTGCTCGATCCATGGAAGCACTTCAGATGCAATCCGGTTTTGCTTCCATTCCTCTTCTGATAATTCTGGTTTTTCGCACCATGCCTGGCTGCGTAAGATTCGGGTCAGGGCAGGAATTTTTAATGCTCCAGCTTCTTTATTCTCCTTGATCGAAACGGGGGCATGATAGAGGACGCACCGGGAGGCAGCCCGGGTAAGTGCCACGTAGAGTACTCTCGCATCCTCCTGATCTTCCTCGAGTAGTCCCTGTCCGGCCGCTTCGACACCTGCTCTATTTTTCAGTTCGACCACCAAGCTTCCCTGCCGGTCGTGATAGAAAAAACTTTCATCACGCTGTCCGGGACTGAGACTCAGAAAAGGACAGAAAACCACCGGGTATTCCAACCCTTTGGATTTATGAACCGTAAGAATTTGAATAGCAGTGGCTTCGGACTCCAAGCGTAATTGATATTCTTCTTTTTGATTGCCCGCATCCTGAATCTGGTCCCGCAACCACACAATCAGGGAACTGGGAGAAAGGGGATTCAGGGAAGATGCCTCATGTAATACTTCTGCCAGGTGCAGGAAATTGGTCACCCTTCTTTCTCCATCCGTGCGTCGAAGATTCTGACTCACAGCATAAGCCCGGCGGAACAAACTAATCAACGCGACATAGATTCCATCCTTCCTCCACATATCATGATGCTGGCGAAAACAGCTCAACCAGGCTTCCCATGATGAATGATCATTCTGCCAATTTATGAAATCATTGGAATTCATTCCCAATAAACCGGTGGCCAAGGCCCGACGGACCGATCTTTCATTTCGATATTCAAGCAAGCCCTCCAGTACCCAAAGGATCTCCTTGGCTTCCTCTGAGGAAAACAGACTGACATCCGAAAAGACCACTGCGGGCAAGTTGTTTGCACGAAAGGCTTCCCAAACTTCAAGAGCCTGGGGGTTCGATCTTACCAGAATTGCAATATCTTCTGGTTTGACGGACTCTGTACCTATCTTACCCTCCTGCAAAACCTGACCTACCTGTTTAACCAAATCATGGATAATGAGCCTCCTTGCCTCCGTGTCATTGATGGAGGAACCTTCCTCGTAAATAAGTTCCCTTACTTCAAAAGGGGCGACAACTTCGCCTGATTGAAGATACATTTTGTTTTGGTCCGCAGAGCCACCTTTCTTTGGGTTAACAGTCTGAAATTTTAGATGCGGATGTAAAAAAGAGTCATCCGATTTCTCAAAAAAAGAGTTGGTTGCCTCCACCAACGGGGTCACTGTGCGGTAATTGGTGTCCAGGGAATACTTTTGACCACCAGCCTCATTCCCAAACTTAAAATAGGCTTCGAGATCTGCTCCTCGAAACCGGTAAATCGATTGCTTTGGATCCCCAATAAGAAACAACCAATGATCTCCCGTGCTCGCAAACAACTCCCTAAAAATAGTAAATTGTACAGGATCAGTATCCTGAAACTCGTCAATCATCGCGACCTGAAAAGATGAACGCAAAGATTGCCTCAATGATTCTCCAACCAGATCCTGGCGGCTGACCGCCTCCGCGGTCACACTGAGCAAATCATCAAAGGAAAGAATGCCCCGCTCGCGTTTCCATGATGAAATTTTTGAATCAATAAAGTTGACCGCATCCGCCCGCAAAGTCTGAGAAAAATCATCGATTGCATCCCAGAATTTTTCTGCAACTTGGGAAAATTCTGGCTTTGATTCATTTTCATAATCCTTGAGCAATGTTAACTTGGAAGCCCGTACAAATTCGAAAATCTCCACAAATTCCGGTGTAATACTCTGTTCATGCAGAAAAACATTATCGAGAAGAACCTGGTGAATCGCAGCTTTTTTGGAAGCGGTATATTTGCGGATTTTAGTGGCCACAAACTTCAAGTAGTCTTGCCCTTCCTCGATCCATAAATTTTTGAGACAATCCAATAAATCAAAAAGGTTTTTATGGGTTTCCTCCAGCCTGATTCCTTGAGAAAACCCGATTTCATACTCCTGTGTGCTCGGTAGTTTATTGTAAAACTCAACTACACTTGCGGGCTTGATTTTATCAATCGATGCAACGGCCGAAATCAGGGGGTCCGCCTGAGAGAAATGGACTCTCCAATAATCACGAACGGCCTCTGCCACCAACGCAGGAGAAGACTGATCCAATTCAGCTTCGAAAAGACAATTCGTCTCCAATGAATTTTCCGCCAAAACACGCTGACAAAAGCCGTGAATGGTGCTGATAATCGCTTCATCAAAACAGGTAATCGCCAAACGAAGACGGCGGATACACTCATCCACAGGGACCGATTCAAGCTTCTTCAACCGGGTTATAGTTGGATCTTCTTCGGCAAGTGTATCTCCCTGAAAACTCGCCAGTGCATCCACCAGCAGTTCTCGAATTCTTCCACGGAGTTCCTCGGTTGCGGCCTTGGTGAAGGTAACGGTTAGCAGCTTGCCCACTTCCACCCCCTCCTCCACTACCAGACGCAGAAAGATTCGGGCCAGGGCATAGGTTTTTCCAGTACCCGCACTCGCCTCCAACAGGGTGACCCCACGATCCAGCGATTCATTGGCACAGTCGAAGGCTTTCATCCTTAACTCCTCTCCTCCACAAATTGATCGAATTTTATAAAAATTTGATCCGCTAATTGAGAAAACCGTTCTTCGGCAAAGGGAGATTTCCCAAAACAGGTTTGGTTGGAAAAGTCTTTCCCATCCCCAGGGATTCCCCCGCCTTTAAAGTTTACTCCCTCCCATAATTTCTGGGCTTCCTGCAAGGCATTCCTTTTTGCCAGGTCAGTCTGCTCATCCGTGGAATCGCGAGATAACCCGGCACTCTTTATTTTTTCAAAATAAGCAAAAGATGAATTTGGGAAAAAGGGAATAGGTTTTTGCAACCCTGATTGTCTGATATGCAACAATTCTTGGATCAGCTTCCTTGCCTCTTCCTCAGGAACGGGTCGGGCATGTAAATACTTTTTATCCCCGCATACAAAAACAGATTCTAAAGGTTCATGTCCGGAAGCAGCACAACCGGTCAAATGTTCAATCCATAAGCGGACCCGGTCTTTCCCATTGATTTTCTTGGAACACCGAAAAAGAACATGTTTACCATTTCGTAATGGAGGAATTTCACCACGAAACAGTAATTGCTCATACATCTCTTCGTGGATTAAAGGAGCCCCAACTGGAGGAACCAACATATGCTGCCATTGCTCGAGAAAGGCAGAAACTTCCCTCTCCGCCTCGCCGAACCATACCTTGCCAAGATTACCGGGAGGTAATCGACCCTCCGCCTTCTCCAATTCATAAAGATGAGAAATATCTTCCCCCGCGCCCAACACCTCGACCATCCGGCTCATTAATTTGTACTTATTCAGACTTTCAATTTCCAGGGGTTCAAAATCTGGGGGCGATGCCTCCTCATCCCATAATTTCATACCAAGGGAATATTTAAGGTAGGCCTTGGATGGATTGGAAAAGAATTCAACCAGCTCACGCACCGAAAGATCTTTTTTACTGTCCTCAATGTCATGCGAATTTTCCAAGCTTACAAAAGGAAAGACTTTCTTTTGCGGATCAAGCAATGCACGGGCGGCTTTAAGATTTGGAAGAGAATAGGATCGGGGTAACCGCTCACCCTTATAATTATCACTGCCATAAGGATGAAGGGTTTGTCTTTGTACCACCGCATTCACGGCCTGGATAGAATTGCCATGCTGATCTTTCCAATCTGCAATTTCTTCAAGCCCATCCAGCAATTCATTAATCACTACACTGGGGGGGATTTCCTGCGCCTGCCGGATGGATTGCCCCACATAACTGAGATAAAGAAAGTCTTTGGCACACCAAAGAGTTTCCAAAAATAAGTATCTATCATCTTCACGAGAAGAGCGATCCCCCGGTCTTCGATCACCCGACAAATCAAAGCTGGGCGTCCGGTTTTGACGAGGAAACGCATCTGCATTCAAGCCCATAATGCAAATTACCCGGGCACTGATACTACGCATTGGGCGCAAGCCACTGAAGGTCACCCCCTGAGTTAAAAAACGACCCTGCGGAGAACCTATCTCCAAGACATTACTCAGATGATAGCGGATCACCCGCAGGGGAACTTTCCCCTCTCCCGCAAGCTTGTGATACTCCGAGGAAAGGGACTCGACCGCCTCATCAATCTTCCTCCGGTCCAGCAGAGTGGCGTCACTTTGGGGGAAAAATTCATTAGACAAACGGGTGAGCCAAGACGACCAGAAAAGAAGAGACTGATCACCGCGGGCTTGCTTTTCCAAGTCAGCAAGGTTTAACAAAAAACGGGAAAACTGGGTAAAACGAATGGTATTCTCACCCTCAATCTCATCATAGGGCAAGGTTCCCTCCCAAAGTTTCCGATCATGTCCTCGAAAACAAAAGCCCAGTGCCATTCGATCCAATGCATGCCGCCAAGTATGCTCTTGGGTGGCAGTCGACCCACAATGTTCGCGATGATCCGCACTGAATCCCCAATATGCATGACAATCCCCAATCCATTGTCTGAAGATTTCCATATCCGTATCTTCCCACTCATTTTTGGAGCGTGACGGCAGGGAGTCCATTAGATCCAAAACCTCCCGGTTGGTTGCACGACCTTCAAAAAAATCGAGCAGATCAAAAAGATAATCAATCAAATGACTTTCCATTCTGGGCTCCCGGTCAACAATCGAATATGGAAAATCGCGGGGCATCCCCTCCTCCATCCCGCTGAAAACCGCCCGGATATAAGGGGCATATTCCTCGGGAGTGGGCATCATCACAAGGACATCCCGTGGTTGCAGGGAACTATCCTCTTCGAATCTTCGCAAAAGATAATCACGGAGGACTTCGACCTCCCGCATATGTCCATGACAACTATTAATAATTAAACTCTGGTCCTCTGGTTCCGTCTGCTGGCGAGGCTGCAAAGATGCATCTTTGCAACCTCGCCAGCAGACGGTTACCTTTTGCATCTCGAAAGCTCAGTGGTTCATCGTGAGCATTTCGATCCACCAGCATATTAAAAAACTCCCGTCCCGTTTTACCCAGGGATCCGATCAGTTGATTTCCTACCCGGTCACTCAATATACTTTCATCAACCGGATGTCCCGCCTGCAACTCCGCTCTTTTCAATGCCCGTAATTTCCATTTTTCCGATTCCACTTCCCCCCAAAAGACCGGAGCCGGCTGCAGGGAAAATATTTTCAAGGGACGGAATTGCCCATACGCCTGAAGTACATCAAGAAACAATGGGGGCATGGTGGATACCCCGAAGACGGATAGCCTTTCGGGTAACCAGTCCGCTCTTTTGGGCTCAGGCATTTCCCTAATTTGCTCAACTTTCTCAGGGAGGGTTTCAAATCCGAGTGATTGACGCACCGCATGCCAAAGAATTCCCTGCCACCGGTCACGGCCACTCGGAAAATCCTTACCATTCCAATTCAAAATCATTTCCGGACGGTAGGTAAGGTAAGAATCATAAAGGGTGGCAATCTGCCGGCACAAACGGAACGCTCGGTTGCCATCCCAATCAGCCTTTCCCCCAAGATATTCCCCCAAGGGTTGGAAACTCTCAGAATGTTCCTGCATCAATCCTGGCAAAAGTCCAAAAACCTTCCAAGCCAGACCTTCTTTGGTGTAAGGGTTTCTCTCCGGACCAGACCCTAAAAAACCCCTTAAAATCATCCAGATCGCTTCCTCTTGGAATCGAAAACGGGCATGAGCAAAAATACCCCTATTTTCAGCAATTTTAAGTTGTAACCAGGTGCCCATTCCCCGGCTCTGCACCAAAAATTCCTCCTCCCGAAAAGGATTGGATAACGGTTCCTCTAACTGCCTCACACATTCCTCAACCAATTGATCAGGATCATTCGATCCGAATAGCACAAAGCCTCGTCCACTTGATGCCAAGTATCGATGTTGCAATTCGTCCATTTACTGAACAAACACCAATTCTATTTTCACACGGACAATTTCCACCATGACTTTTCATAAAGCCATTAGTCATGGGAAGAAAAGATAAATATTTAAATTAAACGAGATTTGTGCGTACCCGCTAGGGATGGGTAATATGCGCTCAACCACTCATCGACTACTGAGCCATTTCAAAACGCTGTAAATTATAAAAACAGAGCCAACGACAAGCGTTCCTAATGGCCACGCATACCACCCAAACCCAAGTTGTAATCCCAGCACCAAGCAAGTAGTCCACGACAAAAGGATGCATATCAGAAAGATTATGGGTCGAATGATACATGGATCAACTTTCGCTGGTCTCTTGTCATGACTATCACTTGACTCGCCGAATCCTCCTGGATGAAACATATCTATAATTTTGTTGCTCAAGCTTAAAAGCGCAAAAAAGCGAGGCGATTTTTAAGATTCCTTGCTTTCGCTAACCGTCCACACTTGGTAAGCTGAAACTGTGGATGATCAAATGATAATAGTAGTGATTGGTGGCGGTGCTGCCGGCTTTTTTGCAGCCATTTCAGCCGCTGAGCAAAATCCACAGGCAAAAGTCCATATTTTAGAGGCTGGAAATCGGGTGCTACGAAAAGTTAAGATTTCTGGAGGTGGCCGTTGCAATCTGACTCATCATTGCTTCGATCCTAAATTGCTCAGTACGCACTACCCGCGAGGTGAACGCGAACTCCGGGGCGCCTTTCACCGGTGGCAACCCCAAGATACGATCGAGTGGTTTGAGAGGGAAGGTGTAAAAACCAAGACTGAGCCGGATGGTCGGATGTTTCCTGTGACTGACCGATCCCAGACTGTAATCGACTGCCTTCAAAACCGTGCCCGAAAACTTGGTATCGAAGTAAAACTAGGCTACAGACTCGAATACATCAAAAGAGACCCTCATCATTGGCTACTTTCTCTATCTGGAGATCAATCAATCATCGCCGACAAAATCTGCCTCGCACTTGGATCTCTCAAGGAATCTAATATCCTGCGCCAGCTTCGCGAGCTGGGACATACCATCGATCCCCTCCTCCCCTCTCTTTTCGCATTTAATCTGGAGGAC
>OZSS01000468.1_pt1 | contig 19255 bp, 21 predicted proteins | sample 1779911 | NCBI WGS metagenome assembly OZSS01 (sample SAMEA2603589, study PRJEB24840) | metagenome | biome: Water; feature: Photic zone; material: Seawater sample | place: Mediterranean Sea | collected 2013-11-12 | depth 10 m | reverse complement strand
TCATAGCTATGCCTGAAAAAAGAATTTTTTTACAAAATAATTTAGGCGTCATTGTTGCAATGCTCTTATTGAACTTTAAGACAATCGCATAATCAATTTTATGGGATTTTAAAATTTCTAGACGCGTATCAACCTGTGTTAATAAAAAACCTTTATTATCCTTTTCAAAATACCTCCTAGGATGAGGATCAAAAAGTAATACTCCAACTTTTGCATCTTTTTTTTTACTAAGTTTCTTGGCTAACGATATTATTGATTGGTGACCTTTATGAACACCATCAAGGTTACCAATTATTAGGATAGAGTCTTTCGTAAAATTATACGTCTTTTTAAGATCTTTAAATATTTTCACTTTATTTCACTTTAGAAAATCAGAAACTGTGATTTCTTTTGTATCTCTTGAAAGAATATTTTCCACAAGATTGCTAATATCTTCAATGTTATTTTTACCTGATATTTGATCCTTATGTATACCATTCATAATAAAGACAAAATCCAAATTAAAGTTTTGTGCACCAAGACAATCGGTTTTGATACTATCCCCGATTGCAAGGATATCTGACTTATTTTCAATATTATTCATATTTTTCAAATCTTGAAAAGCTTGGTCATAAATTTCAACGTATGGTTTTCCATAATATACTACTTTACCACCAAGTTTTTCATAATATTTGCCTAAAGCTCCAGCACAAAAAATAGAGTTTAATCCTCGATAAACAATTTCATCAGGATTTACACATACAATAGGTTTTTCTTTCTCAATGAAGTCATTAAATAAATCATTATAATCTTTAGGAGTTTCAAAACTGTCATCGTAAAGTCCTGTTGTTAAAATGAAGTCTGCCTCATTAATACTATCTACCTTACTAATATTTATATTTTCTAATAGATCATAGTCCTTAGTTGGGCCTAGATGAAAATAACTTTCACCATGAATTTTTTTATTAACAAACTTCGTTCCTATATCTCCAGAGGTATAAATATCTTTATAAAGATCGGGATTAAGTCCAAGTTTATTTGTCAAACCCTCCTGAACAACATAATTAGGACGCGGGGCATTAGAAATCAAATAAACATCAATTCCATGCTCCTTCACGCGTTCAAGATAAGTGAGAGCGCTAGCATAAATTTCAACACCATTATGAATTACTCCCCAGAGATCACATAAAATTGCTTTATAGGATAGTGAATAACTCTCAACACTCTTAACTTCATTAATATTCATATTTTTATTGAAATTATTTTATTAACTTATAATCTTTTTTTTAAATCAGTTCGTAATTAAATGACATCACTTTTTAATTTAAAAGATAAAAATGCAATTATTACTGGATCTTCACGTGGCATAGGTAAGGCTATTGCATATCGAATGGCTGAGCATGGCGCCAAAGTAATAATAACAAGTCGCAAAATTGATGCATGCGAGAACGTTGCAGAAGAAATTAATAGTACGTTTGGTAAGGATACCGCTACAGCAATATCATGTAATATTTCTGACAAAGAACAGTTAAAAAACTTGTATGTTAAATCAAAGGAGTTTTGTGGGAGTATAACAACTTTAGTATGCAACGCGGCTGTAAATCCATATTTTGGGCCATCTAACAACATACCAGATGAAGCATTTGAAAAAATAATGAAATCAAATGTACAGAGTAACTTTTGGCTATGTAACGAAATACTGCCCGATATGGTAAAAATAAAAAGTGGTTCTATCATTATAATTTCATCAATAGCAGGTCTACACGGAAGCAGCATGTTAGGCGCTTATGCTATTAGCAAGGCCGCTGATTCTCAGTTAGCAAGGAATATTTCTGTGGAGTATGGTAGAAATAATATTAGAGCAAATTGTATATCTCCGGGGCTAATCAAGACTGATTTTGCACGTGCACTTTGGGAGAACGAAGACATTTTGAGGGTAACAACGGCGAAATCAGCGCTCAAAAGAATTGGCATGCCAGATGAAATCGCAGGAGCCGCCGTCTACCTTGCGTCTGAAGCAGGCTCGTTTATGACTGGACAAAATATAGTTATAGACGGTGGAGAGTCTGAACAGTAGCCAAAGTGTTGTAAAATAGGCATTTTTTGTCATCTTTTATAATTATTCGTTTTTGAAGCCCCTCTTGACACATACGCACTGGATCACTATATGCCTAGGTAATTAAGCAAAAGATATTAAATATTTAGGAGATTAAAAATGGATTTTCGACCTTTACATGATCGTGTTCTCGTAAGGAGATTAGACACTGAAGAAAAAACTGCTGGAGGGATTATCATTCCTGATACAGCTCAAGAAAAACCTCAAGAAGGACAAATTGTTGCTGTTGGGTCAGGAACAAAATCTGAAGATGGAAAAGTTACACCATTAGATTTAAAAGCGGGAGATATTGTCCTATTTGGAAAATGGTCTGGCACTGAAGTCAAAGTTGATGGGGAAGAGCTATGTATCATGAAAGAGTCTGACATCATGGGTGTCATTGAAAAAAAATCAAAATCAAAATCAAAAAAGAAAAAATAAATCTTAAATCAAGGAGAATAAAAAATGGCGGGTAAAGATATACATTTTGGCACAGAAGCAAGAAACAAAATGCTTAAAGGTGTTAACGTTTTAGCTGACGCAGTTGCAGTAACATTAGGTCCTAAAGGAAGAAACGTTGTCATGGATAAATCTTTTGGTGCACCTAAAAGTACAAAAGATGGAGTTTCAGTTGCAAAAGAAATCGAACTAAAGGATAAATTCGAAAATATGGGAGCCCAAATGGTTCGTGAAGCTGCAAGTAAAACAAATGATGTTGCAGGTGATGGAACTACAACAGCTACTGTACTTACAAGAGCAATAGTTACTGAGGGCTTAAAATTTGTTGCAGCGGGAATGAATCCAATGGACTTAAGAAGAGGAGTAGACTCTGCAATAGATGCTGCAAGCGATGCCATTAGTAGTTCATCAAAAAAGGTTAAAACTAGTGCTGAAGTAGCACAAGTTGGCTCTATTTCTGCAAACGGTGAGGCTGAAGTTGGCGCTATGATTGCGAAGGCAATGGATAAAGTTGGAAACGAAGGCGTTATAACAGTTGAAGAAGCTAAAGGTCTTGAAACTGAACTTGATGTTGTTGAGGGTATGCAATTTGATAGAGGCTACCTATCTCCATATTTTGTGACTAATGCAGAGAAAATGACAGCTGATCTAGAAAATGCTTATATTCTTCTTCATGAAAAAAAATTAACAAACCTACAACCAATGCTTCCTCTATTAGAAGCTGTAGTTCAAGCGGGAAGACCACTTGTAATTATCGCTGAAGATGTTGAAGGTGAAGCGCTTGCTACATTGGTGGTTAATAAGTTAAGAGGTGGATTAAAAATTGCTGCTGTAAAAGCACCAGGGTTTGGCGATAGAAGAAAAGCAATGATGGAAGACATTTCTATTTTAACCGGTGGTCAGGTCATATCTGAAGACTTAGGTATTAAATTAGAAAATGTAACCATTAATGATTTAGGGACAGCAAAAAGAATTAGTATTGATAAAGAAAATACTACAATTGTTAATGGTGCTGGAACTAAAGCTGATATTCAAGGTAGATGTTCTCAGATTAGAAAACAGATTGAGGAAACAACATCTGACTATGACAGAGAGAAGTTACAAGAACGTCTTGCTAAATTAGCTGGTGGAGTAGCTGTAATCAAAGTTGGTGGGGCTACCGAAGTCGAAGTTAAAGAAAGAAAAGACAGAGTTGATGATGCTCTTAATGCTACTAGAGCTGCCGTTGAAGAAGGTATCGTTGCTGGGGGTGGATTATCACTTCTAAAAGCAGCTGGTGCACTTGATAAGGTCAAAACTTCTAACGCTGATCAAAAAGCTGGGGTGGATATTGTTCGTAGAGCATTAGAAACACCAATTAGAACAATTGCAAACAACGCAGGTGTTGATGGATCTGTAATTGTTGGCAAGCTTAAAGAGGGCAAGTCTTCTACTGAGGGTTATGATGCTCAGTCTGATAAATTTGTCGATATGTTTAAAGCGGGAATCATTGACCCAACAAAAGTTGTGAGAACAAGTTTACAAAACGCTGCATCTATTGCCGGTGTTTTAATTACAACTGAAGCGATGGTTGCTGATGCTCCTGAAGATAAGCCTGCTGCGGCACCTGCAATGCCTGATATGGGCGGCATGGGCGGCATGGGCGGCATGATGTAATAATCGTTCACGATAAACTCTAAAAAAAACCCGGCCTAGCCGGGTTTTTTTTATTCAAACTTATTAATAAAATTTTTGTAATTACTTTCTATTTCGTTATCCCACTCCGCAACTTTTGAAGAAAAAATATTTGCTGATGATTTCAGGATTATGCCATCATCAAGAACTCTTAAATTGTTAGCCCTTAGTGTTTCACCTGTTGATGTTATATCAGTGATAATTTCTGAAAAACCATTAAAAGGCGCGCTTTCAGTAGAGCCATCACTTTCAACAGTTCTATAATCAACAACTCCACATTTAGAAAAGAAATTATTTGTTAAATTCTTATATTTAGTTGCTACACGCAACCTTTTTGAATATTTATCTCTATGATTATTGCTCACTTCTTCCAAATCAGCCATCGTCATTACATCAATCCAGATATCCGGTACAGCAACAACCAGATCCGCTTTTCCAAAAGTTAACTCCAGATCCTTTGTTATTTTTGAATTAAAATTGAAAATTTTTTCTTGTATGAGGTCGTCACCAGTTAAGCCTGCATGGATTGATCCCTCATCAAGTCTATTGGTAATTTCTTTAGCGCTTAAAAAATATAGAACTGTATCTTTTAGTCCCCTTATTGTACCAATATAATCTCTATCATTTACAAGATTTTCAAAAGTAATATTTTTATCTAGAAATAGTTTCTCCATGTCTTTTCTTAATCTGCCTTTACTAGGTAATCCTATCCTTAATTTATTTTCAAATTTCATGACTATATAATTTTACTTAAATTATTATTATTTGTTGCAAACCCTATAGCTGACAGATTGTTTCTGGACCCTAAAATATTAAGTAACTTATCGTATCTTCCACCAGTTATTATCTTTAAATTGCCTGATTGATCATAGATTTCGAACATAACACCATCATAAAATTCAATTGAATGTCCAAAGTCATTGTTAAAATTAATTTTAGATATATCCATTTCAGATGAGACGGCGTTCTTGAATTCTTCAATGCCATCAATCTCTTTTTTAAAAAAATCAAGCTTTTGATAACTTACAAACTCTCTTAAAATATTCGGAAAAGTATCAAGAGAAGCGTTTAAACCTAAAAAATTTTTAATCAGATTTACAATTTGTTTTCCATTACTTTCAGAGACGATGTTTTCACTTTTCTCCTGAAATCGTTTGACGATTTCTTCAACTGTCCTTGAGCCTGAACCAGAATTGCTATTAGAATTAATTAGATCAGCCAAATTTCCACTTGAATTGGCATTCAAACCTAGTTTTTCATTGATAATTTCATCTTTTTTCAAAATGTCATAACCGACACCTTGCCCTAATCGATTTAACAAACTATCAAAATATGTTCTTCTAAAAAAATGCCTGACAATTCTTTGTTTCCACCTGATCGGTAAATCTAAATAACTTATAAAACTATTAAAGAGGTTTAGACTGCCTATTTTAATTTGGTATTCATTAATATTTAATTTTTCTAGAATTTTGACTGCTATTTTAAGCGCATATATATCTTTTTCATAAATAGTTTTTAGCTTTTTTTCTGTAAAAATAATTTCAACCCCTGATTGGTTTAATTCAATTGATGCATCATTTATTCCATTGGTTGACCTAAATACTGGTCCACTATAGCATAAATTAGCTTCATTTATTTTATCATCACTTTTAATAAAACTTTGACACGTAGGGATCGTCATATCTGGTCTCAGACATTTTTCCTTGCCTGAACCGTCTATAAAAGAATACATCTGACTTCTGATTTCTTCTCCCGATGTTTCATAAAAAATGTCAGAATCATGAACTAAAGGAAGCTCTACATATTGAAATCCTAACTCAATAAAATAATCTTTTAATCTAATATTTAATTCCTGTAGTGACATAGCTCAAATTTTTAGTATTTCCTTTAGAGTGCTTACTAAATCCTCTCTAATTACTTCTTTTTGACCTGCTTTAGTTTCTTTCCATTCTTCACGTCCAGTTATATTTTTTGAAATCTCACTTCCCTCTTTTAAATCTTTAAGTGATATTTTATTATTTTTAATTTCATCATCACCTGCAATTACAACTGCATCAGCTTGCTTGCGATCGCAATATTTAAGTTGCTTTGCTAAGTTTTTTGAGCCAAAAGAAATCTCGCAGGCCATGCCTGCATCTCTAATTTCAGATGCCATTCGAATATACTCAGATAAATTATTATCTCCTAAATTTGCTACAATTACTAAAGGTCTCGATTTAGCTTTAATGAGATCCAACTGCTCTAGAGCGACAATAAGCCTGTCAACACCAACAGAAATGCCAGTAGCGGGAACGTCCTCTTTCCCAAATCTTGATATCAGTTTGTCATATCTTCCTCCTCCAGCCACTGATCCAAAAACTATAGTTTCACCTTTTGTATTTTTTACATCAATTAATAGTTCAGCTTCAAAAATCATACCTGTATAGTAATCCAATCCTCTTACAATGGATGGATCAAATGAAATTGGATAATCTGCAAAATTCTCTAAATAAGAGTTAAACTCATCAATATCATCACTCGTTTGCTTCTGGTCGTTCATAAAGTCTAAAATCATTGATGCTTGTTCATTATCAAGACCTACACCTTCCATAAAATCACCAGATTTATCTTTCCTACCCTCACATAATAACTCTTTAACACCTTCATCACCTAGACGATCCTTTTTATCTACTGCTCTAAGAATTTTTGACTCAACTTCTTTCGAAGCCTTTATTTTCTCAAAAAGACTTGTCCAAATTTTTCTATTTGAATATTTAATTTTAAATTGAGAGTCATTTAAACCAAGTCTTCTCAAAATATTTACAACCATGACGCATAATTCAGCATCGATTAGATTTGATTGAATTCCAATAACATCTGCATCAAATTGTAAGAATTCTCTGAATCTTCCAGGCCCTGGCTTTTCATTCCTCCATACTATTCCGGATTGATATCTTTTAAATGGCTTCACTAAATTTTGATAATTCTGTGCAACATATCGTGCTAAAGGAGCTGTTAGGTCATATCGTAATGATAGCCATTGACCATCTTCATCTTGTAACGAAAAAACTCCTCCACTTGGTCGATCTATATCAGGCAAAAACTTGCCCAGACTATCAGTGTATTCAATGGATGAAGTTTCTAATTCAACAAATCCAAATTTTTGACACTCTTCCTCTATTACCTCAGTAACTATTTTTCTGAGAGTCAGGAGTTGTTTCTCACTGTCTTTAAACCCTCTAGGTAAAATAGCCTTGGGTTTATTGTTATTCTTAGTCATACGATTCCAATCGTTAGTACGATACTACAAAGTTAGTTTATTTAATATAAAAAGGGGTTGTTGTTCGCTGACGCTTTTTGTTCAGCAAACTTAGATATGAATATGATGATGTGTATAAAAAATCATGAACAGTGAAATGCCTTATTTATTCAAAAAAGTCAAATTTTTATAATTTTTATTATTAAGTGAAGCCGAAATACTCTATTTTTATTAAATGATTACCACTGAAAACAGTAGAAAATTAACTGTTATTTATGCTGCGCTTGGCCATCTATTGATGCACATGTTTGCTGCATTTTACTTTGTAATTGTTCTTGCGATTGAAGATGAGTGGAAATTTTCATATGACGAGCTTTTAAATCTATGGTTTCTTGGGTCTCTTCTTGTTGGCATAGGATCTTTACCAGCTGGATGGATTAGTGATCGATGGAGCCGTTCAGGAATGATTGCAATAATGTTTTTAGGTCTAGGCATTAGTTCAGTTCTTTGTGGTCTGAGTGGGAATAAATTATCTCTTTTTATTAGTCTATCCTTGCTTGGCTTATTTTGCTCAATATATCACCCTGCTGGAATATCATGGATAGTTAATACATCAAAAGAAACAGGACGTGCACTTGGTTTCAATAATATATTTGGAGGCGTAGGAATTGGATTGGGAGCTTTTTTTGCTGGTATTTTAATTGATCAAATTAATTGGCAAGCTGCGTTTATATTCCCCGGAATAATTTCTATTCTAACAGGCTTATGTCTCTCATATCATTTGAAATCAGGAAAAATTTCATTGACTAATATTAAATCAGAACAATTTCGAGATAATCCAGAAAAAAATCAAATGCTAAAAATTGCGATTATAATGCTTGTAAGTATTACATGTTTGAGTTTTGTATATCAAATTCTTCAAACAAGTTTGCCTAAAGCAATTGATATCAGACTGTCAAACAGCTTAAACCTCTCTACGTCTGAGATTGGATATATTGTAGCTGCTATTTATATTGTAAGTGGTTTAATGAACTACATAGGTGGTATTTTAACAGATAAATATTCTGAGAAAGTAATTTATGCTATTGGCATCATCGGACAAGGCGCACTTCTTTTATTCATTGTTAGTCTATCAAATTATTGGTTAATTGTTATCAGTCTCATGATTGTTGCTTTTAATTCAAGTATACTTCCAGCAGAAAATTTATTACTGGCTAAATTCTCGCCAGAAAAATATCAAAGTCTCGTATATGGTATAAAATTCATTGTTTCATTTTCTGTTGGCCCAATAGCACTAATCTTAATTTCTAGAAGCTATGAAATAAGCGGTGAGTTTGGATTTCTTTATTTACTTTTCGGATTTGTAATGATCCTGCTCTTTTTGATCGTACTCACTCTTCCCGTAAAAAAATCATTAGTTGGTACAGCTGGGTAGACTTGAACTACCGACCTCCTGGTCCACAACCAGGCGCTCTAACCAACTGAGCTACAGCTGCATAAGTGGTGGCTCGAGGTGGATTTGAACCACCGACACAAGGATTTTCAGTCCTTTGCTCTACCAACTGAGCTATCGAGCCTCACGTTAGTAATGTAAGTCTTTTATTCTATAAGAAGTATTCGTGCAAAGAAAATATTCTTATTGCTAATTAATTAAGCTTTTCATTTAGTCTGCTTATCAAATCCTGCACACTTTTTAATGAATTTAATTCATCAGCATCAATCATCAGCTGATAATTATCGTCATTTTTAATATAAACGCATGGTAAGTTGATTTGCTTAGGTACAAACTCTAAGTCTTCGAGATGGTCAATGTAATAAAATCTGCTATTAATTTTTAGCGACTTAAGATAATTACCCCAAATCTTTTCCTTACCTCGATTGTTATATGTGATAGAGCACAAATGACATTCATACGTACTTGGTGAAATTATTTTATGACCCCAATCTATGAGGGCATTGAAAATGCCACTTTTTGCATTGTAAATAAAAATTAATTCTCTCATGATTTTATTAAACCAACCGAACCCAATAAGTTATTAGTTTGAAACAATGGTAATCCAACTACATTTGAATACGAGCCGTTTATTGACTTGATAAAAACTTCAGCAAAGCCCTGAATTTTGTATGATCCTGCAACATTTTTCCATTCATTTGTTTTGATGTAGTTATCAATATCTTTTTTGTTAAGCAGTTTAAAATTCACTGTAGTTGTGACACTCCTACTTATAACTTTATTCTTAGTATCTCGTAGGCACAATACGGTTGAAACACGATGTCTTCGACCCGATAATTTATTGAGATTTTTCCTAGCAATAACTTCATCATTTGTTTTATCAATTATTCTTCTTCCACTATAGGCAATAGTATCTGCCGTAAGAATCACAGCATTTTCATACTTCCCTTCAAAGTGTTTCATCTTTTGAGTAGCTATTCGTTTACAGTAATCTAAGGGCAATTCCTTTTTGTTAATTGTCTCATCAATATTTGGTGCGATTATTTCATCGGGCTTGATCCCAAGAATTGATAGTAATTCTAATCTTCTAGGAGATGAGCTGCCTAAAATAAATTTCAATATATTCTCTTGGTTATTTATATCTAAATATTATTCTACCTTTAGTAAGGTCGTAAGGTGTGATCTGAACAAGAACTTCGTCACCTGCTAAGACTCTAATTCTATTTTTTCTCATTCTACCAGCTGTATGTGCCAGAACTTCATGGCCATTTTCTAGTGCAACTTTAAACATTGCATTTGGAAGTATATCAGTAACTTTACCCTTAAATTCTAAAATCTCTTCTTTTGACATATATTATTTTTTTGTAAGCCTATATTCTATTGACCTTGAATGTCCGTCAAGACCTTCATTATCAGCGATTGTCATAGCACTATTTCCAATTTCTTCAATACCTTCTTTTGTAAACTCAACAAGCGATATTTTCTTTAGAAAGTCAAATACTGATAGTCCTGATGAAAATTTTGCACTCCTTGATGTAGGCAATACATGGCTTGGACCGGCAACATAGTCACCTAATGCTTCGGGTGTATTCCTACCGAGGAATACTGCGCCTGCATTAACAATATATTTAAGAAAATCTCTTGCATTATCAATAGCAAGCTCGAGGTGTTCAGGGGCTAATTGGTTTGAGATATCAAAAGCCTCTTTAAGATCACGTACAACTATGATTTTACCGTTTGAATCCCAGCTTGCTGACGCAATTTCTTTTCTTGGAAGAGACTCTAATTGACTAGGCACTTCTTTTTCAACCGCTTCAGCTAATGCCTGATCAGTGGTAATTAGAATGCTTTGAGCACTTTTATCATGTTCAGATTGGGCGATGAGATCAGCAGAAATAATTTTTGGATCACTATTCTGGTCAGAAATTACAACTATTTCAGAAGGTCCTGCAAACATATCAATTCCGACAAATCCTGAGACTTGCCGTTTTGCTTCAGCGACGTAAATATTACCAGGTCCAACGATTTTATTTACAGGTGCCACGCTTTCAGTTCCATATGCCATTGCAGCGACTGCCTGAGAGCCACCCATGCAATATATTTTTTTAATACCAACAATTTTTGCGGCATATAAAACTGATGGATTAATTTGTCCGTCAGTTAATGGTGTGGCCATTACTATGTCTTTTACGCCTGCAACCATAGCCGGTATTGCATTCATAAGAACTGTACTAGGGTAGCTTGCTGTTCCACCTGGTACATAAATCCCTGCTGTTTCCAAAGGCTTCCACATATATCCAAGAGTAGATTTTAGATCATCATTAAAACTTAAATCCTGTGGTAATTGTTTTTCATGATATGACCTAACTCGATCTGCTGCTGTTTGAATAGCCTTACAAATCTTTTCAGGTAATCCATCTGTCTGATTGTTGATTGCAGTTTCATCTAAAATGAAGTTTGATTTTGAAAGTTCATTGCGATCAAGTTGATTGGTATATTCTATTAAAGCATCATCACCTTTGGTTCTTACATCATTAATTATTTTAGCTACAACATCTTTTACATCTTTGTCATCTGACCTATTAGTGTTTACTAAATTTTCAAATTCCTGTGGAAAGCCTGAATTGCTTGTATTAATTATTTTATTCATTAACTTGTTCTTCTGTACTCCAAGGGTTTCCTTGATCATCTAATTTGCACCGAATAATTTCAGTTTCGAGTTTTATAATTGCATCATTTTTGAAAAGCAATTCAATTTCAATATTTTTTGACTTATTGGGATAATAGTTAAAAGTCAACAGTTCTAATTTCTTTGATTTATTCAATTGATCAATATTTTTTGAATAAACTGATATGACATCCTCAAAGCACAGAACAGCCTTTATGCGCTGATTAACTTTATTTACGATTTTTTCTTCCCACATAAATCGTGTGATCATTAAAAAAAATGATCTTATTGATGGCAGATATTTAATATCGCTTACTTCAATGAGTCCATCCTGCAATATTGTCCCAATAATTTTTAATTCATCAGTATCGATTGCATTCAAATTCATATTTTTTAAACCCGCTTAATCTCTGCTCCACATGCTTCTAATTTTACCTCAATTTGTTCATATCCTCTATCCAAGTGATAGATGCGATTTAGGGTTGTTTCACCATCTGCCGCTAATCCTGCTAAGATTAAACTTACAGAAGCTCTTAGATCAGTTGCCATAACTGGAGCTCCTCTAAATCCTGAGCAAGGATTAATAATTGCTCTTTTGCCATTAATTTCAATATTTGCTCCCATTCTATTCAATTCAGGTACATGCATGAATCTGTTTTCAAATATGTTCTCGTCTATGACTGACTTAGTTTTAGCCATAGACATTAAAACCATCATTTGCGCTTGAACGTCTGTTGGGAAACCAGGATATTCCTTTGTTTGAATTTCAATACCTTCACTAATATTAGATTTATTTACTGTTACACTATTTTCGTCAAAAATTATATCAACTGGTAATGTCTTTAAAGTCTCTAAAACATTGCTAATGTGTTCAATGTTTAAATTTTCTATTTTAAGTCCATCTCCTGCTAATGCTCCAGCTATGATATAAGTAACAGCCTCGATACGATCAGGAATAATAGAATAATTTGAACCATTCAAAGTTGTTACTCCTTGGATCACAGCAGACCTATTGTCACCAAGTTCAATTTTTGCTCCCATAGTATTTAAACAATTAATTAAATCAATCACCTCAGGCTCTAACGCGATATTAGAAATTTCAGTTTCACCACTTGCTAATGACGCTGCCATAACAATATTTTCAGTAGCGCCAACAGATACTTTAGGAAGTTCGATCTTATTTCCAGTCAGTCCTTTAGGTGCGCTACATTGAATATATCCTTTTTCCAATTCAAAAGTTGCACCGAGCTTTGTAAGTGCATCTATATGAATATCGATTGGTCGAGCACCTATAGCGCAACCTCCAGGAAGTGATACACTCGCCTCACGCTTTCTTGCAAGTAAAGGTCCTAGCACTAATATACTTGCTCGCATCTTTCTCACTAAATCATATTCAGCAATAGTTTTTTCTGTATCTGAATATTGAAGCGTAATAGAATTTTTATTACTTTCACTTTTTGCGACATTAACTCCAAGAGATGATAAAACCAAACTCATAGTTTTTACATCAACAAGATCTGGAACATTTGATAGTTCTAATTTTTCATTAGTTAAAATACTAGCAGCCATAATGGGTAGAGCAGCATTCTTTGATCCACTAACAGGAATCACACCCCTTAGAGGTTGTCCTCCATTTATAACAATTTTCTGCATTGAATTTTATAGCTTGGGAAGAGTAACGCCAGTTTGTTTCATGTATTTCCCTTTTCTATCCTTGTAGGAAATCTCAGGCGGAGCCTCTCCTTTATAGAATAGGAACTGACAGCCTCCTTCATTTGCATATATTTTTGCTGGCAGTGGTGTTGTATTTGAAAACTCTAAAGTTACATGTCCTTCCCACTCGGGCTCCAAAGGAGTTACATTAACTATTATTCCACATCTTGCATATGTTGATTTACCTAAACAAACTACTAATACATCTCTTGGAATTCTGAAATATTCTACGGTGCGTGCCAGTGCAAAAGAATTAGGTGGTATGATGCATTCTTTGCCTGGCCTATCAACAAAGCCTTTGTCATCAAAATTTTTAGGATCAACTAAGGCTGAGTCAACATTTGTAAATATTTTAAAATCTTCAGATACTCTTGCGTCATATCCGTAAGATGACAATCCAAAGGAAATAGTCCCATCTTTTTTTTGTCCGTCTACAAAGGGTTCAATCATGCCTTGTTCTAAAGACATTTTTTTAATCCAGTTATCAGACATGATGGTCATCTTATTTTTCTTCTTTCTTTCGTTGATATTCTTTTCTTTTTCTTAAATTCTGTCTCAAAGCCTCAGATAGTCGTTCAGTATCATTAAGCTTTTTATTCTTTTGCTCTTCCTTCGAGGAACTGTTTGATTTCATCTTTATTCAACCCTGCTTTTTTTAGCTCTTTTACAAGTTTTTCTTCTTCTTTTTTATCTGTATTATCAGCTTGTTTGGACTCTCTTTTCTGCTGTTTTGCCATCGCGCGCTCTCCGCGTTTAGACTTGTAATCGTGATGAATGCCCATAATTATCTCCGTGAATTGCGCTACTTTATACAATTTTTTAATAGGATTCTCTAGTAAAAACAAGGAGTGCTATTGAAGGATTATTTTCTAAGCTTATTGCTAGTCTTTAATGAACAGATCGCTTGAAAAATCAGAAAACTTTTCTGAACCATTTTCTGTAACTCTCAATGAGTGACTCGCTTCAACACCCCAACTACCGAATTGCATTACTGCAATCATGTGGAATGTGACATTTGGATGAAGAATAGTTTGATCTCCTTTAGAGATATTTATTGTATGCTCACCCCAATCCGGAGGGTATCCTATGCCGATTGAATATCCCGTTCGAGATTCTTTTTTTATGTCATGCTTATCAAGAACAGCCCAAAATTTTTGCGCCACGTCATCAGCTGTGTTTCCAGGTTTTATTGCTGAAATACCTTCGTCTAAGGCTTCATTGGTGGCCTTAATAGCATCAATTTTTTTTTGCTCTGCCTTTCCAAGCAAAACTGTTCTTGCTAGTGGAGCATGGTATCTCTTATGAACACCGGCTAATTCAACAATTGTAGCTTCGCCCTTAACAAACTTCTCTTGTGTTGCAGTTAAATGAGACGCAGATGTCCCTGCACCAGTGGGTAGTAAGGTTGCAATACTTGAGTACTCACCACCAATTTCAGGTGTACCATAAAACATTGCTTTTTGAATTTCTCCAACTGCATCACATTGTCTAATTCCTGGATTTATTGTGTCAATTGCAGTTTGCATAGCTTGATCGGTAATCAATGCTGCATTTTTCATTAGTTCAATTTCATTATCTGATTTTATAAATCTCACCCAATTCACAAGCCTTTCAGAGTCTTTAAGTGATGCATCAGGTAATCCGTCAATGAGTTTCTGATAACAAAAAGCTGTAAAATAATGACTATCCATTTCAAGACCAATTGATTGATTATCCCACTTTTTATTTTTAATGATCTCGATAAGATAATCATAAGGATGGTTGGGCCATGTATGGATATATTTTTCTGCATATACAATAATATTTTCTTGTGACCAACAGCTCTGCAAAAATGCACCTCCGGCGTCTTGATCTCTTACAAATAAAAATGGCTCATCTAAATCAATATGAACTAAAACACATTGCGCATAATAAAATGACCATGCATCATATCCTGTGAGATAATTCATATTTGCGGTATCTTGCGATATTAACAGATCTATCTTTTTTTCTTGCATCGACTTCTTAACTTTAGCAAGTCTGTCTATATATTCGCTTTTAGGAAAATTCATAAATCTAGGATAGTCGTTCACAAACAAGTTTGGTCCAGAAAGAGGACCCGATCACAAGAAGTTTGTCATTAAAGTCGTATGTAGAAGAATGTAACGACTGGCCGTGTGTTCCCTCTGTTCCATTGCCAATAAGTATGTAACAACCTGGTTTAACCATTAACATTTGAGCAAAATCCTCAGAAAATAATTTTGGATCACAATTTCCATCAACATTTTTAGTTCCAACAAGATCTTCAGCGACCTTAGACGCAAAAGCTGCTTGTTCAGTTGTATTAATTGTCATGTTTGTTCGAGTATCATATGCAAATTCAAATTTTATACCGTGAGCGTTGGCAATGCCTTCAACTATCTTTCGCATACTATCTTCAATAATTTTATTGGCCTCAGGCGATAGTGCTCGAGCATCTCCAGAGATTATAGAATGACCGGGTAAAATATTTTCATTTCCATCAGACTCAAATTTGGTAACAGATACAACACCATTCATTGCTGGGTTTAATTTTCTTGAAACTATTGATTGTAATGAAGTTATAATTTGTGTTCCTACTGTTATCGTATCAACTCCCATGTGCGGTAATGCAGAATGTCCGCCTTGACCCCAAAGCTTGATATTAAAGAGACTTTCACTTGCTGTTATTGTGCCTGAACGTGTAGCAAAAGAGCCGACTTCCATTCCTGGTAAATTATGAAATGCATAAACTTCATCTATCGAGAATTTTTCAAACAAACCGTCATCAATCATTGCTTGTGCACCTTGCGTTTTTTCTTCATCAGGTTGGAAAATAAAATAAACCGTGCCATTAAAATTTTTTGTTTCAGAAAGATATTTAGCAGCACCGAGAGCCATTGCCGTATGACCATCGTGACCACACGCATGCATTTTTCCTTCATGAGTGGATTTATATGCGCAGTCACTCTCTTCTTTTACTGGTAAAGCATCCATGTCAGCACGTATACCTATGCTCTTATTGCTATTACCATTTTTAAGGACGGCAACAATGCCTGTTTTTCCAATTCCTTCAAAAACCTCTAGTCCAAAACTTTTTAAAATTTCAGCTACTTTTGTTGATGTAATATCTAAATCAAAATTTAATTCTGGATGGGCATGAAAGTCATGCCTCCATGCAATCATTTCTTTTTCATAATTTTCTGTAAATACATTCATGTTTTAATATTTATAATTTCTTTCTGAGCCAATTATGAAACCTTTTTATTTCATACTCTTCAGGCATTAAAGTTCCATTTTTACGTATTGGATTATGTATGCCTTTTTGATTAAGTTCACAAGCTTCTGCGTCCTGTTTCATTACGAGCACTGCAAAATCAACAACATTTTTCATTGAATATTTTTTATCTTTAAGTGTTTCTTTTCGAAAAACCCACTCTGCCGTTACTTCTGTGAGTTCATTCGATAAAGGAAGGATACGAACCATTCTGATATGGTCAGTAAAAATTGCTAAAAACATAGATGGCCAGCTTGTCATATAAATATATCCAGGGAAGTCTGTCTGCTTTTCTAAGTATTCTACACGATGCCCTTGCGCGCTGCCATCCATTGACCACGTTTCAGTTCCTTTTTTCATACCTCCTTTATACTTTGGATCATTATAATTGATAAACTTTTTCCAGTTAGGATCATCTTTTATGTCTACAAGTCTTCGGCCGTAAATAGGAACAAGATTAGATAGTTCTGGATGAAGGTTTGGACAATGTAGACACTCACTATAATTTTCCCAAAAAATTTTCCAGTTACATTTTATTTGTTTTTTCCATGTGTGACCAATTTGATAATTACTCACATTCAATTGCGAAAAAGCGTCACTATAATCTGGGAAAACTTTTTTTGAATTCCATTTTGCATTATTATTAAGGTTAATAAAAATTAGTCCATTCCAAATTTTAAATTTTACTTTGATCAAACAATTTTTGTCCTTTTTAAAATTTTTTGGATCTATTATTGAGGAAGTTTTTACAAGATTTCCATTACTTGCGTTGTAGGACCATTGGTGATATGGGCAAACTAATAAATTAGACTTTAGCTTACCATTTTTTTCGTTTTTTAAAATAGATCCTCGATGGCTACAAGAATTATAATATGCATTCATATTTCCCTCTTTGTCACGCACAAGAAGGATATTAAATTTACTTATTTCAACAGTATGAAAAGATAACGGCTGTGATAAAGCATGTTCATGGCAAATGTATAGCCATTCCTTTGATAAAACTTTCTTTATTTCTTTATCAAACTGATTTTGATTGAAATACCAATTTAATGGCAGAGATTGTTCAGTTTTTTTTAAAATATATCCCTCACTCATGCTTGTAAAAATTTTATACCCTTATATTGTCTATTGCTAGATATTATGAGAAAAATAATGCATAAGATGGCCAAGTTATTATCTATCTTAACAAAAAAATAATTGAAAATATGTTTCCAAATGGTCTGACAGAAAAGTACAAAAATTGGCAAAATGATACCTTTATAAAAAAGAAAGCTCAATTTGAAAGACTCGCTAGAGAAGGGCAATCTCCAAAGTATATTATTATTTCCTGTGATGACTCAAGAGTTGATCCAAATTCAATATTCAAATCAGAGCCAGGTGAATTTTTAGTTCATAGAAATATTGCAAATATAGTGCCGCCCTATAATTATATAACAGAACATAGCGGAACAATTGCAGCTATTGAGTTTGGCATAACTGTCTTAAAGATTGAAAATATAGTTATCATGGGTCATTCAGGCTGTGGTGGCATTAAAAATGGCTATAGTATGTGTAAAGAAAATTCCTTCAATACCAATTCATCAATTTCAAACTGGTTAAATCTTCTTAAGCCCTCGTTTGACAAGCTCGCTATCATGAACGAAGATGAATCAATAAAAAATTTGGAGAAAGTAAGTATTAAAACATCTATTGAAAATCTAAAAAGCTATCCATTTATTCAGGAAAAATTAGATAGTAAGGAAATCAATATTTATGGCTCGTGGATAGATATTGGATCGGGTAAAATTCATGCACTTGATTTTGCATCAGGTATCTTTAAGTCAATTTAGTACAAATAATATATTTAAAAGAATAAAAGACTTCTTTATTTTTAGTGATATAAAGTAGCGATGCAAAATGTCGTCTCAATAAAAAAATTATCAAAAACTTATGATAATGATTTTCAGGCACTCAAAAATATTACCCTAGACATAAAGAAAAACGAAATAATTGCTTTGTTGGGTCCAAATGGTGCTGGAAAAACAACAATGATTAGTATTATATGTGGAATTGTTATTCCAACATCTGGCTCAGTAACAGTCGATAATTTTGATATTATAAAAGACTATAGACGTACCAGGTCGCTAATTGGTTTAGTTCCACAAGAATTATCATTAGAACAATTTGAGTATGTATTTAACAATGTTTCTTATACACGCGGTTTATATGGAAAGGCTCCCAATCCATCTTTAATTGAAAAAATTTTAAAAGATTTAAGCTTGTGGGATAAAAGAAACTCTAGAATTAATGAATTATCTGGTGGCATGAAAAGAAGGGTATTAATAGCAAAAGCTCTTTCACATGAACCTTCTGTATTATTCCTTGATGAGCCCAGTGCTGGCGTAGACGTTGAATTAAGACAAGAAATGTGGCAAGTAATCAAAGACCTTAGGAATAGCGGTGTCACAATTATTCTCACAACCCATTACATTGAAGAAGCGGAGGCAATCGCTGACAGAGTTGCTGTTATTAATAAGGGAGAACTTCTGGTAGTTGATAACACATCTGACCTAGTAAAGAGTATGGGTCAGAAAACACTTGTTATTGACTTGCAGGAAGCTATTCAAGCGCTTCCCGCTAAATTAGAAAGTTATAATCTAACAGTCTTAAACAATGGATTATCAATCAGCTATAATTATGACTCGTCGAGTAAACAAACGGGA
>OZSS01000467.1_pt1 | contig 19299 bp, 16 predicted proteins | sample 1779911 | NCBI WGS metagenome assembly OZSS01 (sample SAMEA2603589, study PRJEB24840) | metagenome | biome: Water; feature: Photic zone; material: Seawater sample | place: Mediterranean Sea | collected 2013-11-12 | depth 10 m | reverse complement strand
GGTGAAAGCGGCTCGGGAAAATCGATGACTGCGCTTAGCCTGTTGCAATTGCTGCCCGATGCCGCGGGGTTGAGCGGAAACATTACCCTGAATGGTACAAACCTGTTACACCTCACCGAGCCGCAGCTTTGCGCCCAACGCGGCGGTAGAATCGGGATGGTGTTTCAAGAGCCGATGAGCGCGTTAAACCCCGTACAAACCATTGGCGCACAAGTCGCTGAGGCGCTTCGACTGGATCCAAAGACAAATGCGGCAGCGGCCCAAAACCGCGCCGGCGCGATCCTGGGCCGGGTTGGGCTGGCGCCCAAACACGTGCCTCCAAGCCGCTATCCACATGAATTATCAGGTGGTCAAAGGCAGCGCGTGGTGATCGCCCTAGCGATTGCGCGACAGCCAAAATTACTCATCGCGGATGAGCCAACAACCGCGCTTGATGTCACAACGCAAGCGCAGATTATAGCGCTGCTCAAACGCTTGGTGCGCGAGGATGATATGGGGCTGATCATGATCACCCATGATTTGGCTGTGGTGGCCGATATGGCGGATCGCATCGCGGTGATGCATCGGGGTGAAATTGTGGAACAGGCCGCTACGAGCAAGATTCTAATGGCAAGCACGCATCCTTACACGCAAAAGCTGCTGCAAGCAGCCAGCCATATGGCGCGGCAACCGGGCGCAGAACACAGCCGTAAGCCGTTGCTAGAGGTGGCAAATATCCAGCGCAGTTATCCGGCCAAACGGCCATGGCCCTGGATAAAACCACCCCGCAATATTGCCATCAAGAATGTGAGCTTCTCGCTTCAGACAGGCGATCGGATGGGGCTGGTGGGGGAATCAGGCTGCGGAAAATCTTCGTTAACGCGGGCAATATTGGGATTGGATTCGGTCGAGAAGGGCACAATCACCCTGAATGGAAAGGCAGTTTGGGGCGCTTCATCCGCCATCAGGCGGGATCTGCAAGTGGTCTTTCAAGACCCCTATGGCTCTTTCAACCCACGCCATAAAGTGGCCAAGCTTATTCAAGAGGCTTTTCATCTCTATGAGCGTCCACCGCTGCGTGAAGATCAAGAGCAACGCACCTGCGATGTCATGCGAGCGGTTGGCCTAAACCCGGATGATCGTGGCCGCTATATTCATGAATTTTCAGGTGGCCAACGCCAGCGCATCGCAATCGCCCGTGCCTTGATAACACGCCCGAAACTGGTGATTTTTGATGAGGCGGTTTCGGCGCTTGACGTCTCGGTGCGGGCGCAAATTCTTGATCTGATCGCAGATTTGGCCGAGCAATACGGCCTCAGCTATCTGTTTATCAGCCATGATCTTTCGGTTGTGCGCAGCATCACCGATACCTGTATGGTTATGAAGGAGGGGGAGATTGTTGAACAGGGGTCAACCGCCTTTATCCTGAACACCCCCACCCATCCTTACACCCAGCAGCTGCTCAGCGCAGCGCCAAAACTGCCCAAAATCTCGATAGGAGCTTAAGCCATGCCGCTTCCAAACTTGCCCTTTAACCCTGCTTTTTGCTTTATTGATGGCCAGTGGCAACCAAGCAGCACCGCTCAAACGCTCGCATTGATCAACCCCTCAAGCGGGCAGGCCTTATCTGCGATTGCCGATGGCAGAGCTGAAGATATCGATTTGGCTGTGGTGGCGGCGCAGCGGGCGGCGCGGGGCGAATGGGGGCGCAGCAGCGCGCTAGAGCGCGGCCGGCTACTCTCGCGGCTTGGCGCTTTGATCTTAGAACATGTCGAGCTATTGGCGCATATTGAAGCATTGGACGTGGGCAAACCGCTTAAGCAAGCGCGTGCGGATGCTGTTGCCATGGCGCGTTATATGGAGTTTTACGGCGGCGCCGCCGATAAAATCCACGGCGAAACCCTACCTTATCTTGAGGGGTATACGGTTTATACATTGCGCGAGGCGCATGGCGTGACCGGGCATATCGTGCCTTGGAATTATCCCATGCAAATCATTGGGCGTTCGGTAGGGGCCGCTTTGGCGATGGGCAATTGTTGCGTTCTCAAACCGGCAGAAGAAGCCTGTCTTAGCGCGCTGATGTTCGCCGAATTGGCGCGGCAGGCCGGCCTGCCCAGCGGGGTTCTGAACGTGGTGCCCGGGCTGGGCGCGCAAGCTGGCGCCGCGCTTGCGGCGCATGGCGGCATCAATCATCTTAGTTTCACCGGCTCGGTGGACACCGGGCGGCTGGTACAGGCAGCAGCGGCACAAAATGTTGTACCAGTGACGTTGGAGCTGGGGGGGAAATCTCCGCAAATCCTGTTTGAGGATGCAGATATCGCCGCAGCGCTGCCCTTTTTGATCAATGCGGGCATTCAAAATGCCGGGCAAACCTGCTCGGCCAGCAGCCGGATTCTTGTACAACGCGGCCTTTATGACGCGATTGTTGAGGCAATGGCCGCCCGCTACCAGGCGCTGGTTGCAAAGCCGGCGATAGAAGATGGCGATTTGGGGCCGCTGATCTCGCAGCGGCAAAAAGCGATCGTCGAAAATTTCCTAAGTCAGGGCCATGACCTAACTTTGGCGGCGACAGGTCAAATTTCAGACTCAGCCCCGGCCGCGGGGGCCTATGTCAAACCGCACCTGTTTTGCGATGTCGCCCCCAGCCATACGCTTGCCCAACAAGAGATTTTCGGACCGGTACAGGTTATCATTCCGTTTGACAGTGACGAGGACGCGCTAGAGATTGCCAATGGCACTGATTATGGATTGGTCGCCAGCCTTTGGACACAAAACGGGGCGCGCCAAATGCGCTTGGCCAAAACGCTTAAATCGGGGCAGGTCTTTATCAATAATTACGGAGCTGGCGGCGGTGTCGAATTGCCCTTTGGAGGCCGCGGCCTGTCCGGCCATGGGCGCGAAAAAGGCTTTGAAGCGCTTTATGGGTTTTCATCTTTAAAAACTGTGGCAAGCTATCACGGATAGTTGAAGAAAAAAAGGAGCGGCCAATATGCGACTTGCAGGAAAAACAGCCATCGTAACGGGCGCAGCCTCGGGCTTTGGCTTGGGCATAGCCGAAAAGTTCTTGGCCGAGGGCGCCAAGGTCCTAATGGCCGATATCAATGGCGAAGCCGTGGCCGACCAGACCTCGCGCTTGGGAAAATTGGCGATTCCAATACACGCAGATGTGGCATGTTCCGCGTCAATTGCACAGATGCATGACGCGGCGCAAACAGCGCTTGGCGCGGTTGATATCATTGTCAACAATGCGGGCGTTACGCATTTACCCGCGCCGTTGGAAGACATCAGCGAAAAAGATTTTGACCGCGTCTTTGCGGTGAATTGCAAATCTATCTATCTGATTTCGCGCGCGTTCGTTCCAGCACTGAAAACCCGCCGCAGCGGCGTGATTTTGAACATCGCCTCAACCGCCGGTGTCTCTCCGCGGCCAAATTTGAATTGGTATAACAGCTCAAAAGGCTGGGTAAATACCGCCACCCGCACGATGGCGGTTGAGCTGGCGCCCTTTGGGGTACGGGTGAATGCGGTGAACCCAGTGGCGGGGGAAACCCCGCTTCTAACCTCCTTCATGGGCGAAGACACGCCCGAGATGCGCGCAAAATTCCTGTCTACAATTCCAATCGGGCGGTTTTCCACCGCAGAGGATATGGGCAATGCCGCCTGTTATTTATGCTCGGACGAAGCCAGTATGGTCACCGGAGTCTGCATGCAGGTAGATGGCGGGCGCTGTATTTGACCATGACACCGGGACCAAAAAACCTGATCACAGATATCGCGGGCATAATGGTGGGCAATGCCCAAAACCAGCGGCTGAAATCCGGCGTCACGGTGCTGCGCGCCGCGCAGCGCTTTACAGCCGCTTATGCGGTGATGGGCGGTGCGCCGGGTACGCGCGAAACAGATTTGTTGGAGCCAGATAAATCTTTGCAACAGATTGATTCTTTGGTGCTGTCGGGTGGCTCTGCCTATGGGCTCGATGCGGCCAGCGGTGTGGTCGAGCGTTTGCGCGTCCAGCAGGCGGGGTTCGCCATGGCTGGCACGCAGGTCCCAATTGTTCCAGCAGCGATTCTGTTTGATCTCAACAATGGCGGCGAAAAAGAATGGGCGCAATCGCCCTATCCCGCGTTAGGGCGTCAGGCTTTTGACAATTTGAGCGTGGAATTCCAAATGGGCAGCGTGGGCGCGGGATGCGGTGCCACCACAGGGCGCTTAAAAGGCGGCCTTGGCTCAGCCTCGTTCATTCTGTCAAATGGAATTCATGTGGGCGCAGTCATGGCGGTCAACGCCGTCGGCAATGCAACAGGCGACGATTTGCGTCATTTCTGGGCGGGGCCTTTCGAGGCAAATAGTGAATTTGGCGGGTTGGGCGGGCCACAAGCCGGGCCGGAGCCGCATAATTTTAAGCTGAAGAACCTTGGCCCCTTGGTTGAGGGAGAAAATACCACAATAGGAATAGTCGCCACGGATGCCAGCCTGAGCAAAGCAGCAGCCAAACGCCTTGCGATCAGCGCCCATGATGGTGTGGCGCGCGCGCTCATTCCTTCGCATATGCCCCAAGATGGCGATTTGATCTTTGCAGCGGCAACGGGATCAGCGCAGAGGCAATTGAGTCCAACCGACATGGCCGAGCTGTGTCACGGCGCCAGTCTTTGCGTTGCGCGCGCCATCGCGCGGGCCATATATCATGCTGAAAAAGCGCCCAATGACCGTTTGCCAACATGGCAAGACTGCAATCGTTAATCAGCCTTTTTCGTGGAAAAAATCATAGATCTTCTGCGCTAAAGAGGCCGATACACCCTCAACCGCTTTCAGATCGACCAAATTGGCACGCCCCACGGCTTTTGCCGATCCAAAATGCGCCAAAAGCGCCCGCTTGCGCGCGCCGCCGACACCGGTGATTTCATCCAAAGGCGAGGCCCCAATGGCTTTGCTGCGTTTGGCGCGATGGCTACCAATGGCAAAGCGATGCGCCTCATCGCGCATGCGTTGGATGAAATATAAAACCGGATCATTGCGCGGCAAACCAAAGACCGGCTTGCCAAGGCGGTAAAACTCTTCCTTGCCCAAATTTCGGTCAACACCTTTTGCAACGCCGACCATCGGAATATCTTGCAGGCCAAACTCGGCCAAGATCTGTGCCACGGCCGAGACTTGCCCCGAGCCGCCATCAATCACCAACAGATCCGGCCAATCCCCGCTTTGCCGCGCCGGGTCTTCTTTGACCAAGCGCTTAAATCGCCGCGTCAGCACTTCTTTCATCATCCCAAAATCATCCCCCGGCGTCAGATCATCGCCGCGTATATTAAACTTGCGATAATTGTTTTTGGAAAACCCATCCGGGCCTGCAACAATCATCGCCCCAACCGCAAAACTGCCTTGAATATGCGAGTTATCATACACTTCGATGCGTTTTGGCGGGGCCTCAAGCTCAAACAGCTCTGCAACACCGCGCAACAATTTGGTTTGTGTCGCTGTCTCGGCGAGTTTGCGCGCCAAACTTTCTTTTGCATTGCGCAAGGCGCCAGAAATCAGCTCTTGCTTTTCACCGCGCTGGGGCACCAAAATTTCTACCCGACGGCCGCGTTTATCGCTGAGCAGTTCAGTCATCAGATCTATATCCTCAAACCCATGCGAAAGCAGGATCTGCCGCGGCGGCTCTTTGCTGTCATAAAATTGGCCCAAAAACGCCTCTAGAACTTCATCATGGCCCATATCGGCGCTGATGCGCGGGTAAAAATCACGGTTTCCCCAATTTTGATTGGCGCGAATGAAAAACACCTGAACGCAGGCCTGCCCCCCCTCAAGATGCAAGGCGATTATATCGGCTTCGCTGACGCTGCGCGGGTTGATGCCCTGCGTGGTCTGCACCTGCGTTAAGGCGCGAATGCGGTCGCGCAGCGCGGCCGCGCGTTCAAACTCCATTGCATCAGAGGCCTGTGCCATGCTGGTGGCAAGCGTTTCCTGAATTTGCGTTGATTTGCCCGATAAGAATTTTTGGGCATCCTGCACGGCGGCACCATATTCTTGCTTGGACACGCGCTCCACGCAGGGGCCGCTGCAGCGTTTGATTTGATATTGCAGACAGGGGCGGGTGCGGCTTTCAAACATCGCATCTGAACAGTTTCTCAACAAGAACACGCGTTGTAACTGGGCGAGCGTACGATTGACCGCCCCCGCCCCAGCAAAGGGGCCATAATACGCCCCTTTTTCGCTTTTTGCGCCGCGGTGCTTTTTAATTTGGGGAAAATCGTGCTCTGTGGTCACAAGGATATTGGGAAAAGATTTATCATCGCGCAGCAAGACATTATAACGCGGTTTTAACTGCTTGATCAAATTTTGCTCAAGCAGCAACGCTTCGGTCTCGGTCTGCGTGGTTAAAAACATCATCTGCGTTGTTTCAAAGATCATACGGGTAATCCGCGCCGAATGTCCGGTTGGGCGCGCATAACTGGAAACGCGTGCTCTGAGGTTGCGTGCTTTGCCCACATAAAGCACGCGCGATTGATCATCGAGCATCCGATAGACGCCTGGCGAGGTTTCCAGCGATTTTATATACTTTTGTATCAGCGCGTAGCCTGTATATGCCATTTTTATCGCCTTCGTCTGGTCTGGCTACCGATCTGGCCATGATTCTGTTTGTCCTGCAATGATCTGGCGTCGGTTTCAAGGAAAAAGCTGTCCACTGATCCTGTGGATAACATTGGGGTTAACTCTGGATTATTGGAAATTTTCCTTTGCTTTTTGGTAACTTCCCCTATTTGCCTAAAAAATAGGCATTTTTCTAAAGCATTGTTATCATTTGATATTTTAATTAAATTATATGCAAATGACTGAAAATAAACCATTTTTGTTAAAACGCCGTCACATTTATGAACCCACGTGTACAACTTTGGCCCCGTGGCTTACTCAACCCCAAGCACATCTGGCGTTTTCCAAGCCAAATGTTGGCCCCCATCTGCGCAAATCAACTGCCCCGTAACCGCGGAAGCATCCAAAAAATACCCCAAAGCGGCCGTGATATCAGACGCATTTGCGCCGCGCCCCAGAACCGTGTGTTTTCGCTGTTCTTGAAAATGATCCGCCGATTGGCGCGCGCCCTGCAAAGTTGGCCCGGGCCCAATCGCATTCACCCGAATATCAGGGGCCAAACCCTGCGCGGCCGTTTGCGTTAAAGCCCAAAGACCCATTTTAGCGATGGAATAGCTGGAAAATTCGGGCGTCAATTTGCGCACGCGTTGGTCCAACATATTGATCACCAAAGCCTGCGCCAAAGGCTCTCCTCGGTCATCCTGAACGGCGCGGGGGGCCTGTCGCGCAAAACATTGCGTTAATACAAATGGTGCCCGTAAATTGCTTTCAATATGGCGATCCCAACTGCGCCGCGTGGCGCTTGCCAGCGTGTCATATTCAAAAATAGAGGCATTATTGATCAGGCAGGTTAAATTGCCCCCAAGGCCGTCTACAGCCCGATCAATCAGAGTTTCAACTTGATCTTCTTGTAGCAAATCGGCCTGTAACGCGATGGATTGCCGGCCTTTGGCGATAATCTCATGCACAAGGCTCTGTGCGGCTGTTTCAGAGCTGGCAAAATGCACTGCAACGTCATAGCCACGATCTGCAAGATATAGCGCCATTGCGCGCCCAAGCCGTTTTCCTGCACCCGTTACCAAAGCACGCATCATTCAAATCCCTTTGCGTTACATAACCACCAACCAAACATAGACCAGATATGCGGCAGTCAAGAGCGCGCCCACCAAGCGGGTGATTCGCAATCGGTAAACCACAAAGGGGGCAAGGGCCAAAGAGGCAGCCAGCATCACCCAAAGATCAACCGATAAAAGCTGCGGGGAAACCGGAATCGGGCCCACAAAAGCGGTAACGCCCATAATTGCCAACAGGTTGAAAACGTTGGATCCGATCACATTGCCAAGCGCCACATCCGCTTGCCTGCGTATCGCGCTGGCCAAAGTGGTTGCCAATTCAGGCAGCGACGTTCCCAAGGCAACCAAGGTCAACCCGATGGTGGTTTCGCTGATTTGATAGCTGCGGGCAATTTCAGTGGCATTATTCACCAAAAGATTTGCTCCATAGGGCAACCCAAGCAACCCGATGCCGATCAGCCCTGTTATTTTCCAAGCCGGCAGCACTGCATCTTGCGCGCCGCCGCCCTCAAGGCCGATTTCAGCCGCCTCTGCACGCATTGGCTCCTGCAGCGCATCGCGTAAAGCCAACCCCAGCACGACTGCCAGCGCCGTCAGCAAAATCATCCCGCTGCCATAGGAAAACACCCCAAGCGACGCCAAATAAATAAACAAGAGGCTGCCACCGATCATGAACGCATAGTTTTTTCTTAAATCTGTCTGTGCCGCATCAAGCCCAAACATCAATGCAGGCAACCCCAAAACCATCAGAATATTTGCTGTATTTGATCCCACCACATTCCCGATGGCAATTCCTGGCACCCCAGACAGCACCGCTTGAATAGAAATCAAAAGCTCGGGCGCTGATGTTCCAAAAGCCACAATGGTCAATCCAACGATAAATGCCGGAATCCCAAGCCGATCGCTGAGCGCAACGGCGCCTTTAACCAGAAAATCTCCAGACATCACCAAGATGATCAGCGCCAATGCAGAGAGCAGCCAGGTCATCAGGCCTGCCTATTTGGATCCGCAAGAGCAGCCGGATGCGCCCAATCGAAAGCGGCCACACGCATTGCATCTCATAGCTTCTAATTTGCTCTGTCCGGGCAGTTTGATCCGTCCAAACATCGCCAAAACGGCAATCCCAATCAAAAATAGGAAAACGATTTTTACGATCATATCACAAACCGAAGCGGCCAAACGCCGCCCTTTCTTCGAAATACCGATCCGCAGAGTCTACAAGCGAGGATGAAAACCTTTGCAAAACGCTTTTTTTCTGCCCGTAGGTTCGAAATTTCACCTTATCGCCAAAGCGCTGTTTCATCACCGGCACCAGATGCCCAAGCCCATCCGCAAGGCCCACGGACACCGCTTCTTCACCCACCCAAATTTCACCCGTAAACAAATCTTTATCATCGCTCAGTTTGGCGCCACGTTGCTTGGTGACATGCGCGATGAAAACGCTGTGTATTTGCTCAAGTAGTTTTTTCAACCGATCCACATCTTCGGGTTTTTCCGGCTTAAAAGGATCTAACGTCGATTTTGAGGCGCCTGCGGTATAAACGCGCCGCTCAATCCCATAGCGCTGCAAGAGATCATGCGCTCCAAAGCCAGCCGAAATAACGCCGATTGAACCCAAAATTGAGCTGTCATCTACGTAGATTTCATCAGCGGTGGCGGCCAACCAATAGCCACCCGAGGCTGCCACATCTTCCACAAAAGCAAACACTGGAAGGCTGTTTTCAGCCGCTAACCGGCGGATCCGCGCACCGATTAAAGACGATTGGACCGGCGATCCGCCGGGCGAATTGATCACCAGCGCCACAGCATCTGGTTTGCCCTTGCTGAAAGCTTTTTCCAAAACAGGCGCCAGCGCCTTATCATTCAATTGGCCGCGCGATCCGCCCGAAATCACCCCAGAGAGATGCACCACAGCAACGGATTTTTTGGATTTCATAAAAGGTAGATTAAATTTCATATCCTGTATGTAGAGCCCTTGCCGCACGGGCACAAGACGCGCCGCACAGGAAGGTTACAAAATCCGTGCAAAGATGGCTTTTTAGCTGCGCAACCGCCAACCCGTTCTAAAAATCCACATAATCGCGGCAAAACAAAATAAAATAAAACCAACGACTGCCAGTAAACTGACCAGAATGGGCACATCGGCTGTTCCAAAAAAGCACCACCTAAACGCAGATACCAAATAAACCACGGGATTAAACAAGGAGATCGTCTGCCAAAACGGGGGCAGCATGGAAATCGAATAAAACGTCCCGCCCAAAAACACCAAAGGAGTGATGATCAGCATCGGTACCATTTGCAATTGTTCAAAATTACCCGCCCAGATGCCGACAATAAAACCCAATAAAGCGAAGGCGATGCTGGTCATCACAAGGAAAAACAGCATGGCCAAAGGGTTCGTGATCGTCAGATCGACAAATAATAATGAGGTCAAAAGAATAACCAGACCGGTAAAGATCGCCTTGGTGGCGGCAGCACCAACATATCCCACAACAATTTCCGCAGCGCTGATCGGCGCTGACAGCACTTCATAAATACTGCCAATGAATTTTGGAAAATAAATCCCAAAAGCACCATTTGAAATGGCCTGCGTGATTACCGTTAACATGATCAATCCCGGCACGATAAAGCTGCCATAGGCAATACCCTCAATCTGCGAAATCCTACTGCCCATGGCAGCGCCAAACACGATAAAATAGAGCGAAGCGGACAAAACCGGCGAGACAAAGCTTTGCAGAATGGTACGAAAAAACCGCTGCATTTCAAATTTATAAATGGCTTTTACCGAGTGATAATTCATGCCGCCTCGCTGACCAACTGTAAAAAGATTTCTTCCAGAGAGGATTCCCCCGTTTGAAGATCTTTGACTTTGAGCCCCAAGGCCAAAATTTCCAAAAAAAGCTTTTCTATTTCCGGTCCGGCCCCCATCAAATCATATTGATAAATCAACGACAGGCCATCCGCAGCCAAGGTCACACCCAAGGCCAAAAGCGGCGGCGGCAGCATGGACAACGGACTCAGCAAATCGATCTGCAGCTGTTTTTTACCGAGCCGCTTCATCAACGAGTCTTTTGCCTCAACCAGTTGCAACGCACCCTGATCGATAATCCCTATCCGATCTGCTATGGCTTCGGCGTCTTCGATATAATGCGTGGTCAGAATGATGGTTACGCCACTGGCGCGCAGCCGCTCAACCAGCGCCCACATATCTTTGCGCAATTCAACATCCACACCGGCTGTCGGTTCATCTAAAAACAACAGGCGCGGTTGGTGGCTCAAGGCCTTGGCAATGCTCAAGCGGCGTTTCATCCCCCCCGATAAGGTTCGGATTTGGGCCGTTTTTTTATCAGATAATGACAACGCTTCTAGCAAGGAAGACAGATACCCCTCATCTGGTGCTTTGCCGAATAAACCACGCGAAAAGCGCAGCGTATTTTCCACCGTTTCAAAAGGCTCCAAGGCCAGTTCTTGCGGCACCAAACCGATCAAGCTGCGCGCAGCGCGATATTGCTGCACGATATCATAACCGGCCATTTTTACCGAACCGGCGCTGAACCGCGAGATGCCACAAATTGTTGAGATTAACGTGGTTTTACCCGCCCCATTCGGCCCAAGAAGCGCCAAAATCTCTGCCTCGTGAACGTTCAAATTTATATTTTTGAGCGCGTGAAACCCGTTCGCGTAAAATTTCGACAGGCCGCTGATTTGCAAAATATCCGACATTCATCTCTTTTCATGTCACCAAGCTACGGCCCCGATGCCGGCTTTGGGCTCAGACCTAATCCAGAACGCAGAGATTGCAAACACCGCTGCGCAAAATAGCCGCCCGAACCTGAACCGTTTTGCCCCTGAGGAAAAGATTTAGCCAGATGCTCCTTCGCGCACGGTCTCGATCATCAACTTCACATTTTCTGGATCTGCGTCCGGTGTGATCCCATGCCCTAAATTGAAAATATAAGGCCCCTTGCCCAGCGCTTTTACGATTCGCCTCGTGTCATCAATAAGCTCTTGCCCCCCCGTCACCATATGCGAGGATTTCAAATTGCCCTGCACACAGCCATCAACTTGCACATGGCTGGCAGCCCATTCCGGTGTAACCGAATTGTCAATCGCCACGCAATCCGCTCCGGTTGCCTTTGCAAAACCGATATAATTATCACCAGCCTCGCGGGGAAAGGCGATCACCGGCACCTGCGGGTGACGTTGCTTTAGAGCTTGCGTTATGCGCCGCGCCGGCGCCAAAGCATAATGTTTAAAATCATCTCCGCGCAAGGATCCCGCCCAACTGTCAAAAAGCTTCACAACTTCGGCCCCTGCGTCGATCTGGGCGCTTAAATACTCGATCGTCGCATTGGTGAGCAGGTCAATTAAGCGTTCAAACAATTCTCGGTCTTGGCGCTTCAGCGCATGTGCAGGCGCCTGATCTGGGGTGCCCCGCCCCGCAATCATATAGGTCGCAACGGTCCAAGGCGCCCCAGCAAATCCAATCAGCGTTGTTTTAGCAGGAAGCTTTTTTGACAGAATTCTCACCGTCTCATAAACCGGATCCAAGGTTTTATGAATTGCCGAAACCGGCTTCAGCGCATCAAATTCAGCGCTTTTGGTTAAGGTGGACAAGCGTGGTCCTTCTCCGGTGACAAACCACAGATCAGCCCCCAAAGCTTGCGGCAGCAATAAAATATCAGCAAAGAGAATCGCCGCATCAAAACCAAAACGACGAATAGGTTGCAACGTCACCTCTGCGGCCAGCTCGCTGTTATAACAAAGTGAGAGGAAATCGCCCGCCTCAGCCCGCGTAGCTCTATACTCAGGAAGATACCGGCCCGCTTGCCGCATCATCCAAATAGGTGGTGTTTCCAACAATTCACCAGCCAATGCACGCAGTATTTTTTTGTTCTCAGCCATAAATTATCCTTCTTTCGTGCCTAGCTCACCACTTCCGACATTAATGTCAAGCATCGGTTCTTGTCATGTGTAGTTTACACTATTAAAACGATAATTATGACTCAGCAATACCCCACCCCCGCTTCACCGCTGCGCATAGGCACAAGAGGATCCCCTCTGGCGCTTGCCCAAGCCTACGAAACCAGATCGCGCCTATCTCAGGCGTTTGATATTGCAAAAGAGGCGTTTGTGATAGTTGTGATCAAAACCATGGGTGATAAAGTGCTTGACCGGCCGCTCAAGGAAATCGGCGGCAAGGGCTTGTTCACGCGCGAAATCGAAGACGACATGCTGTCAGGAGAAATTGACATTGCAGTGCATTCAATGAAAGACATGCCGGTTTTGCAGCCCGCTGGTTTGGTTTTGGAAACCTATTTGCCGCGGGAAGACGTGCGCGATGCCTTTGTATCGCTGCATCATGACGATCTGGCCAGCCTGCCCGCGGGCGCTTTGGTCGGCAGTTCATCTTTGCGCCGCAAAGCCCAGCTCACCCATCGGCGGCCCGATCTTAAAGTGGTAGAATTTCGCGGCAATGTTCAAACCCGTTTGAAAAAACTTGAGGCCGGGGTGGCAAGCTGTACGTTTTTGGCAATGGCAGGTTTAAACCGCTTGAACCTATCACATCTGGCAAAATCAGCGCTTGACGTCGCTGATATGCTGCCGGCGGTTGCACAGGGGGCGATTGGTATAGAACGGCGCGCGGATGATATGCGGGCCGCTGCGATGTTAGAAGCCATTCATCACGGGCCAACAGGGCAACGTTTGGCCGCCGAGCGGGCATTTCTAGCGGGTTTGGACGGATCTTGCGAAACCCCGATCGCGGGTCTAGCCGAGCTAAAGGATGGACAAGTGCATCTACGCGGCGAAGTCATGCGCCCAGACGGGTCAGAAACCTTGGATGAGGCGATGAGTGCGCCCATCGAAGATGGTGCTTTGCTTGGGACAGAAATGGCCAATAGGTTGCTAGAGCGGGCCGGCCCCGGTTTTTTTGACTGGCGCCACGCATAATCGGATTTAATTCGCCGCGGGCACCACTTTGCCTGGGTTCATGACATTATTTGGATCAAGGCTGTGTTTAATCGCCCGCATTGCCTGCAAAGCCGCTTTATTTTTACGGCGCCGCATCGACGGTAATTTTGTTAAGCCAATGCCATGTTCGGCCGAAAAGCTGCCCCCCATGCTAAGCGTTACATCTTCAACCGCTTCCATAATATCATCCTGCACGGCTTTGTCGTGGCTTGCGGGCCAAACCGCATAATGCACATTACCATCGCCCAAATGCGAGACCACCAAAGCTTCAGCCTGCGGATCTATCGCTGCCAGACGTGTTTTCATCAGGTCTAAAAATGCCGCAACAGACTCGAGCGGAAGCGCTATATCATTATTGACCAATCTTGGATGGCTGGCCGTTACTTCTGCCGCCTGCTCGCGGCGCTCCCAAAATGCAACACGCTGGGCTTGATTCTGCGCCACCACCGCATCAAGAATCGCACCCGCTTCAAGATGCGCTGCCAGCAGCGCCTCAAATTGTTGCATCAATTTGGACTGGCCCGCCGCATCCTGCGCTGCCAAATCCGCGCTGGTGCTGGCAAGCTCAATCAAAATATTGGTATCATGAACCTGTGCAAAAGGCTGGCGGGCATTTGGAAACAGCTTTTGGTGCTGCTCCATATAAAACCCTGGCATATATTCAAACGCCTCAACCGCGCCGCCCGTCGCGTGCTGCAGATCATTTAACAGCGTCAGCGCGGATCCAAGCGATTTAGTAGCGATCATTGCGGTTGCATATACTTTGGGCTTTGCCTGCAATTTCATCACCGCCGCGGTGATAATCCCAAGCGTGCCTTCAGCACCGATCATCAAATGTTTCAAATTATAGCCAGAATTGTCTTTATGCAGCTCTGACATCAGGTTCATAATTTCACCATTGGGCAGCACAACCTCTAGGCCAAGGCACAGATCGCGCGTGTTGCCATAGCGCAAAACGTTTGATCCACCCGCGTTGGTGCTAAGAACCCCTCCAAGCGTTGCTGACCCGCGCGCCCCGAAAGTCAGCGGAAATAAAAGGTCTTCGGCATCTGCTGCGGCGTGAAGATTCGATAAAATCACACCCGCCTCAACGATTGCCACTTTGGATTTGGGCCGAATTTCACGAATAGCGGCCATCCGCTCGAGCGATAGAACAAGCGCCGCCTCGCCACAGGTGCCCCCAGCAAGGCCCGTATTCCCCCCCATCGGGACAAGTGGAATCTTCATCCGATTGGCCAGTTTCACCACCTCTGACACCTGCTCTGCGGTTGCTGGGCGAATGATCGCCCGGGGTAGCCATTTATATTGATGAAGCCAATCGCTGCTATAGCGCGCCATATCTGTGCCGGTCAAAACATGGCTTGGCCCAACGATCTGCCCCAAATCAGAAACCAGTTGATCCATCGTCACTGCCTCGCACAGAAAGAAAAGCAAGCAAGCCCTTGCCAGGCGCGTCTATCGTGCAGCTCCATAAGGCCTAATACCATTTGGCCACGGGGGGCAGGCTCATCAAAACCGCATCCGCATCATGGCCGGTTGTCAAGCCAAATTTTGTTCCGCGATCATACACCAAATTATACTCTGCATAAAGCCCGCGATGGCGCAGTTGAGTCTCTTTGTCCTGTGCATCGAAGGCTTGCTGAAGATGTATTTCAACCAGCGGAATATAGGCGGGCAAAAAGGCCCGACCAATATCTTGGGTCAAAGCAAAATCTGCAGCCCAATCCCCGCTATTGCGATCATCCATAAAGATACCTCCCACGCCGCGCGCCCGTTTGCGATGCGGGATATAAAAATACTCATCCGCCCAAAGCTTCAATTTCGCATAAAGCGCGGGGTCGTGAGGATCCAGATGCGCTTTTTGTGTGGCATGAAAATGCGCAGTATCTTCGGCATATTCGATACAAGGGTTCAAATCAGATCCACCGCCAAACCACCAGGCATGCGGGGTCCAGAACATCCGTGTGTTCATATGCACCGCCGGGCAATGCGGGTTTTGCAAATGCGCCACCAGCGAAATCCCTGCCGCCCAAAACCGCGGATCCTCTTGCATGCCAGGAATGCCCATGCGCGCCGCCATGGCTTTTTGCGCTTCCGCCCCCAGCTGCCCATATACTGTTGATACATTGACCCCCACTTTTTCAAAAACGCGGCCATTGCGCATCACGCTCATCAATCCCCCGCCTGCATCCGAGCCATCTTCCGAGCTGCGTTTGGTTTCTGTCACGTCAAATTGGCCAATCGGCGCCTCCGCAAAAGGCCCCGTCGCATGCGCAGATTCAAGCGTTTCGAAGGCCGAGACGATTTGATCACGCAAGCTGCGAAACCAAGCGCTTGCCTGTTGTTTTTCAATCTCTGTAATATCGCCCATGATTTCTTATCCGCTGCTCTTGATGATTTGGTGCACACCATTGCCTGTGAGGCAGGCACCGTCAAGCAAAACACAAGGCATTTTGATCAGCTGCGGAGGTTAATGCGCGGGCACCTCAACGGGATCAATCAAGGTTCTTCCACCATCCACGGTAAGAATTTGGCCCGTCACAAAGCCAGAACTTTCCGAGGCTAAATATTGTACGGTTTCGGCCACATCTGAGGCGGGCGCAATCCGCCCCATCGGTGTGTGGTTTTCAATATCTTTGCGGAAGGATGGTTGTTCCTTTAGAGCCATTTGCAAGCTTGAGGACATCACCGAGCCAAAGGCAACCGCATTCACGCGGATCCGATGCGGCGCCAAGCCAACCGCCATCGAGCGCGTCATCTGATCCAGCGCCGCGGTCGACATGGAATAAGCCAGCAAATCAGGATGTGCACGGCGCGCTGCGACGGAAGATAAGTTCACAATTGATCCCGCCTGACCCAGCTCTTGACCCGCGCTTTGCTTAATCATGCGCTTGGCCACCAATTGTGATAGGCGCAGGCTGGTCATAACATTTTGTTCCAGCATTATTTCAACGGATCTATCATCTTGGCTCAGAACATCAGATGACATCACCTGACGCGATGCATTGACCAAAATATCCACTTGGTCAAAACTGTCTAAAGTCGCAGACAGCAAATTTGCGATGGTCAATTTTTCGCGCAGATCTCCCGCGAAATATTCAACCTGAGCCCCATCTGGCACGGCAGCAACCTCTTTGGACAACCCCGCTTCATCCATATCTGCGCACATCACATTTGCCCCAAGCGCCGAAAAATGCCGCGCAATCGCGAGGCCGATGCCATGTGCAGCCCCTGTCACAATAGCCGTTTTTCCATCAATTGAAAAAGACATGAGCGCCTCCGATTCTCTGCGCATAGTACCGGATTTATCCCTGACGAGCGAGGGGCCGTTCTGCGGTTAGGACTTTAAAACCATTTGCCTGCGCCAGCGTCTGCCACTGCTTAAAACAGGTCGATAAAGTGGTTTCGTAAGGCAATGACCGGTTCGCTACCAAGAACAAACGCCCCCGAGGCGTTAAATTGGCCGCAGCAGCGCGAATAAAATCTTGGCCCAGTCTTGGCTCTGCAGCGCGGCCAATATGAAAAGGCGGGTTCATGATCACAGCGTCCAGCTTTTGTGGTGCCCGCCACCGCGCTACATCCTGCCATTCTGCCTGCACCCGCTTATCGGGGCAGTTTTTGGCCAGACAATCCAAAGCTACACGATCTCCCTCAACGCAATACAGCGTTTTGAGCGCCGGCGATTGCAATAAATGCCGGCTTAAATACCCCCAGCCTGCCCCAAAATCTGCCACATGTCCTGAAATATCATTGGGCAATGTCTCGGCCAAAAACCGCGAGGCCCGATCAATCGCATCGGCAGAAAATACGCCCGGGCAGGTGACAAACCCCTCTTCGATGGGCTCAAACGCATCCGCCTGCCATTGGGGCAGACCGGTTTCTGGGCGAAACCATACCAGTTTACCATGGGCTTTAGAAACTGAACCCAAAAGGGTTTCATGCCCTTTCAGCGCTTTGATCAGGCTTTCGATGCCTTGGCTCTTGGACCCGTCAACCAGAACCACGCCATCTGGAGCGGCGCGGCTGGCCGCAAACACCAAATGCCGCGCCAAACGCTTTGAACGCGGCACATATACCACGGCCAGATCAACTGGCGCTTCAGGCCGCTCGCGCCATGTATAGCCTGCGGCTTCAAGGGCAGTGATGTGCGGTTTAAATCGGTGCAGGAATTGTAGATCCAACTGCTTCAAAGGGGCCAAATCCAGCGCCTGTTCCGGGTGCAAAGCCAGGCAACGGGCGCGCGCGGGTAAGCGCAGGCCACCCTGCCCCAGCGCATGATCTAAACGGGAATGGAACATAGAAAAAAGCGCCCTGTATTGGAATGTTCAGGCGCCGCCTACTCTTTTTCCATTGTGCATTGCAAGGGGTGTTGGTTTTGGCGCGCCGAATCCATCACTTGGGCAACTTTGGTTTCGGCCACCTCATGGCTGAACACCCCCACAACTGCCAAGCCTTTTTTGTGAACTGTCAACATTATATCGAATGCTTGCGCGTGATTCATGCCAAAGAAGCGCTCAAGCACCAACACCACGAATTCCATCGGCGTATAATCATCATTTAACAGCAAAACTTTATAAAGCGGAGGGCGTTTGGTCTTGCTGCGCGTATCAACCAAAACATTCTGATCTGTGTCATTCTCAGATGAAGCGATTACATCACGATCAAACCCTATCATATCATCCTCGGACTAACGCTGCACTGCTTGTGGTTAATATAACGTGTCTTGCTTAAGAGAAAAGGGTTGAGGCTTCTATAAAAAAACAAACCGAGCCCTCCCGTATATGCGCTCTGCTTCAAATTTATCGTACGGATAATTACAAATGAACCGTTTCTCAAACGCCACGCGCATTATTTTGAAACCTACCCAACCAGATGAAAGTGTTCGTATTCTACAGTTCAACATTCTTGCAGATGGGCTTTCAGGGCTACGATCTGATCTTGGCGCTTTCTCACGCGCTACTGCTCAAAGCATGTCGTGGGACATGCGAAAGTATCAATTGTTGCACGAGATATTACAGTATAACCCCGACTGCATCACTTTGCAGGAATGTGACCACTTCTATGACTTCTTTCTTGCGAAGTTGTCGATGTATGGTTATGACGGCATATACGCTCCAAAACCTGCGTCTGCGTGCTTGGAAGTAAGCGACAATAGCGATGGTTGTGCGATATTCTTGAAGAGAAACAAACTTAGGATAGCTTCATCTGAGACGATCACGTATGCACTCAGCAAAAAAGATGTCGATGACGGGATTAGTGACGTTGTGCGGGCAATGAATCAGGTTGGGCTCATAGTCACATGCGATATTCTCGACAAATATGGAAATGTGAGAGTTTCGGAGGATTCTGGGACCCGATGTCCATTAGTAGTATGCACAACGCATTTGAAGGCAAAAAAGAGTGAGGTAGGGGAACGGTATCGACTGGAAGAAGCGAGGCAGCTAATGCAAGGGATCAACCGCACTATGAAGGGCCTTGAGGCATGCACGCAGCCTTTGCTCGTGCTCACTGGCGATCTTAATGCTGCTCCGCATAGTCTAACGACGGGCTATGAAGCTCACGCTTATCGGGCAGTGAAGGAGCATGCGCTGAGCCTGCGCTCGCTGCTAAACGATGACATGGGCTTGCCCGCTGATGATACGTGGACCACGAGGAAGGCACGCTTGAAGAAAGGCAAAGAGAAGAA
>OZSS01000466.1_pt1 | contig 19299 bp, 24 predicted proteins | sample 1779911 | NCBI WGS metagenome assembly OZSS01 (sample SAMEA2603589, study PRJEB24840) | metagenome | biome: Water; feature: Photic zone; material: Seawater sample | place: Mediterranean Sea | collected 2013-11-12 | depth 10 m | reverse complement strand
CCTCAATATTATGTCCACCATCAAATAAATAAAAGTCATAATCCAATCCATAATTGTCTAATTTTTTTCTTTCATTTGAGATTTTCTCCTCATCTATATATTCATCATTTTTTCCAATTACAAATATTAATCTGAAATCACCCCATCTAGATTTATCATTTTCTGTAAGACAGTCGTTAGGCAAATCACATCCCCACAAAATCAGCAAATTTAGTTTAATGGAATTATTAATAACCCACCTTGTTGCCGCAGGTCCGCCCTGTGAAAAACCCAGTATATTCAATTTAAAATTGAGCCCTTCTAATTTAAGTGAGTTATAAATTGAGTTCAGAAAATTAATATTGTCTTGAATATCGTCATCTCTTTCAACCTTGGTCATCCAGCTTGAGCCAACCCTTGAATAATTATCTTTTAAATAAAATTTGTTGAGAGCTTCAGGTGCTATAATGACAGTCTCTTTATTGGAAATACATTCAAATTTTTTTATAAAATATTCAGGTAACATCCCATAACCATGTAAAACAATCCAAATACTTTTTGTATTGTTATTGATTTCACCAATTTGAAAATAACGAGCACTTTTGGTAGTTTGGATTTTAAACTTTTCAATCATTGAATATCTAAATTATAATTAATTTTACGAACATGATAAAGAAAACAGAAATTGAAAAAGCTCAAAAATCATGGGGTAATGGAATTATTACAATTGGTAAATTAAAAGACAGCCACAAAGAATGCAGAATCTTTACTGTGAACTTTATAAACAAGCATTATGATTTTGGTTTTGGGGATGTTCAGTTTAAGCCCACAAAAGCCTCTAAAAAACAATTTAGAAATAATAATAAATCAGCGCTTTCATATTTTGTTGGATCAGACGATGATTTTACTGAAGACAAAGGTTTTGCATTAAACCCTTGGATTCAAGTAGAATTTGATAATTGCTCGATAAACATATATGATGATATTGCTACAGCAATGGGGAACTATTTTTTTACAGATCCTAGTGGGGAAAAGACTAAGGTAGAGTTTAGCTTTGTTTACAAAAAGAACAAGGAGGGTGAAATTAAAATAGTCCTTCACCACTCCTCAATTCCATTTAAGGATTAATTCTATTCTTTAATTGGATCTGATTTTGCTGAAATCCAATTAATCAATTTACCATTTTCAATTTGATACCATTCAATCCATACTTCGTCTCTTGGGGAGGTGAATTGAGCACTTACCCATTCTCCTCTCTCATTTGGAGCTCCCTCTTCAGTTTTAGTTGGCTTTACTGAAAAAGCATAATTTATTACCCAAGCCCACTCTTCTCCATTTTCTATCGACTCTTGATAATCACTTTCAATTTTTTCAACAAATTCTTCACCGTTTGTTGCAAATGTTCCGTCTTCAAAACGTAATGTTGATTCATCAGCAATTAAACCCTTCAATGTTTCGTAATCTCTACTTTGCCAAGCCGCATCAATTGTCTTAAATATTTCAATTGATTCATCTGACCCAAGCATCACTGATTGATCAGAATCAGTTATAAAACCACTTGTTGATTTTTCACATTCACAAGGTGTTTCACATGCAGAAAAGATAAATAACCCTGCTATTAAATAAATAATTTTTTTCATAATAAAGTTTTAAAATTAAAGCATGTTAAGTTCGAAAAATATCTAGCCAATTCCTAGAAGATCCTTCACATCATTTTCTTCATTCTCAATTTCAGGTGTAATTACTTTAGAACAGTCTAACTCAATATTTAGAACTTCCGGTTCTGGAAAAGGATCCTTGGAAATATTTAGTTCTTCATCTGCATAACATTTATTCATAAAAAGACCCCATATTGGCAAAGACATAGTAGCTCCTTGACCGTATGCAATTTCTTTAAAGTGAATGGACCTATCTTCACCACCAACCCAAACGCCTGTTACAAGATTGGGTACCATTCCAATGAACCAGCCATCACTTTGATTTTGAGTAGTCCCTGTCTTTCCCGCAATATCATTTTCAAACTCATAAGGATAGCCTGTAACAACATTGTTATATACATAATTTCTTTCTTCTTCGGCAATGTTGTGTCGTAGCCTAGCTCCAGATCCAAACTTTGTTACACCCTCTAAAAGCTTTAAAGTAACATATGATGATTCTTCACTTATCACATCTTTTGTGTTTGGCTTAGATTGATAAATTATTGTTCCATTTTTATCTTCAATTTTTGTAACCATTACAGGTTCCACATAAATTCCTTTGTTTGCAAAAGCTCCGTAAGCACCCACCATTTCATAAACACTCAAGTCAGGAGTTCCTAAAGCAATTGCGGGCACATTGGGAATATTAGAACTTACACCTAAATTTCTTGCAAGATCAGCAACAGGTTTGGGCCCAACCTTATCAATTAACTGAGCACTTATTGTATTTTTAGAATTTGCTAAGGCATTACTTAATGTTCGCATACCTCCATATTTATCACTTGAATTGGTTGGACACCATGGTTCTGGGTTTCCGTATTTGTAAGGTTCAACACAATGAATTAAATCAGGAAGCATGTCACATGGTGAAAGCTTCAATTGGTCAATGGCAGTTGCATATAGAAAGGGTTTAAATGTAGATCCAATCTGTCTTTTGCTTAACATTACATGATCATATTGAAAATGTCTGTAATTAATTCCACCTACCCAAGCCATTACATGGCCATTTTTGGGATTCATTGACATCATACCTGCTCTAAAAAAATGCTTATAATAACGAATCGAATCTATTGGTGACATTATTGTATCGATATCACCTTCCCAAGAAAAAACTGTCATATCGGTAGGTGTATTAAATGATTCTTCTATCTCATCATTACTCAATCCAGACAGCTTGGATTTTCTCCATCTTTCGGATCTTCTCATCGCTCTTTTCATAATGTTTTCCTCCTCCTCTTCTTCTAAATCTAAAAATGGTGCAGTTGACAATGTGTCACTCTGAATAAAAAACTCCTTCTGTAAGTTAACCATATGCTCTTTTACAGACTCTTCAGCATACTTTTGCATTTTAGAGTTTATGGTTGTATAAATTTTTAAACCATCAACATAAAGATTGTATTTTGTACTATCATTTTTAAAGTTTTTTGATGTCCAATCTTTCATAAAACCCCTTAAGTATGATCTAAAATATGTGGCAAGGCCTTGTCTATGCGATTGAGGTGTGTATTGTAGTTTTAGAGGTAATGACTTAAGCGAGTCTTCTTCTTTTTTTGTTATATAATTATTTTTAGTCATCTGCATCAAAACTAAATTTCGTCTGTTTTTTGTTATTTCAGGCCTTCTAATTGGATCATATAGTGAGGAGTTTTGTAACATCCCGATTAGCATTGCTGACTCTTCAGTTTTTAAATCAATTGGCTCTTTTGAAAAATAAATATTTGAAGCAGACTTTATTCCATCTCCGTAATAACCAAAATCATAAATATTTAGATACATTGTCAATATTTCTTGTTTTGTATATTGTTTTTCTAAACGAACTGCGATTACCCATTCTTTAATTTTTTGAGTTACGGCCTGAAAAATGTTCCTTGATCTAACCCCAACAAAAAGTTGTCTTGCAAGTTGTTGTGTTATGGTACTTGCCCCACCTCTTTGATTTAAAAAAACAATTGCTCTCAAAGTAGCTTTCAAATCGATTCCAGGATGACTGTAAAATCTTTCGTCTTCAATGGCAATTAAAGCATTAATGGTCTCGGGGTTAATTTCTTCGTATTCAATTGGAGTTCTATTATCATTAAAATAATACTTACCCAAAACTTTATTATCAGATGAAATAATTTCAGAGGCAAAATTCGTTTTTGGATTCTCCAGTTGACGAAAATCTGGCATATCTCCAAAATACCCGACAGAAGCTAAGTAGAATACACCAAAAAAAGATGTCACACCAGAGATGAATAAAAACCAAAAAAGAAAAACTTGAAACCTATATTTTTTCATTGGATTTATTTACTAAAATTCCTACATCTAAGATACCTTGTAATTTCATAACAGCACCAACACTATCAATATATCTAACAGCATGTGAAACTTCAACTAAAGTTTCCCCACTAACATTAATATTTTTGTGAATCGGAATTTTAAAAGTTTTAATTCTTGTTTGCTTAGACAAAAGATTTTTATTTTCTGCTTCATCAAACCTAAAAGAAATTGTATCAGTTAAATTTAAATTGTTGTTTTCGAGATTTGACAAAAGATATATGTTGGAAAAAGGATAATCTTCATTTATTTTAAGAAACAGATAAATATCAATAGGGCTTTCACTAATTTCTAAACTTGCTTTTATAGGCTCGTCTTTTGACCAAAACCCATTTGTTTCAATGTATACGGAATGTATTGTAGATTCATCCTTACAGCCAATGATTAGAAAATAAATAGAAAATAAAAAAAAACTAAACCTTCTCACTCAAACGCCCTTTTTTAAAAAATCTACTTTTTTTCTTTCTACCCTTTCTTGCTTTTTTACGTAACTCAATTGGTAGCATGGAGGTGTTTTTACATGCATTACTGCAGCAGCCATTTAATTCCTTATTACATTTTTCACACTGAATAAATAAAACATGACACGTCTCATTATTACAATTTACATGATTGTCTGAAATCTCACCGCAAAGATGACATTTTGCTATTACTTCTGTACCAATTCTTTCACTGAGTCGATTATCAAAAACAAAATTCTTGCCTAAAAATTTATTCTCAATGCCACTTTCTTTTACTTGCCTTGCATATTCAATAATACCACCACTTAATTGAAAAACATTATCGTACCCATTCTTCTTTAAATATGAACTTGCTTTTTCACATCTAATTCCACCTGTACAATACATTAATATATTTTTTTTGGTCTTAGCATAATCAAATTTATCTCTTATTAAGGGGAGAGACTCTCTAAAAGTATCAACATCAGGACAAATTGCTCCCTTGAAATGACCTACTTCACTTTCATAGTGGTTTCTCATATCAATTGTAATCGTGTTTGGTTTATCAAGCAAGTCATTAAATTCTTTAGCACTTAAATGGATACCAGAATTTTCAATATCGTACTCATCATGCTTTAATCCATCAGCTACGATTTTATCTTTGATTTTAATTTTAAGCTTTAGAAAAGATTCATTGTTGTGCTCAATACCAGTATTAAGACGTGTGTTTTTTAAAAAAGTAATTGAATCTAATAATTGCTTTAGTTTTTTTATTTTTTTAGCCGGAATGGAAAGTTGCGCATTAACCCCTTCGCTTGCTACGTATATTCGACCAAGAATGTTCAGTTTTTCAAAACTTGTAAATAAATAATTCCTAAAACTTTCAACGTCATCAATTTTATGATATTTGTAAAAAGATAATGTCAACCTTTTTTCGTTGGCTTTCTTTATAAGAGCAGCTCTTTCATCATTGCTAAGCTTATTATATAGTAGCATTTTATTTACAAATTCTGTTTACAAATGTAAGTTTTTAAATGATGATTTTTAACAAATAAAATTGTACTTTTAAAAACTAATATCCCTCTTATGGCATCAGATAAAGACTCTAAATTAAAAGCACTACAATTAACACTTGACAGACTAGATAAAACTTACGGGAAAGGTACTGTTATGAAAATGGGAGACGTTTCTGAATCCGAAGTTGAATTTATTTCTACAGGTTCAATAGGTTTAGATTACGCTCTTGGTGTTGGGGGTTACCCAAAGGGTAGAGTTATTGAAATATATGGACCTGAATCGTCCGGAAAAACTACGTTGACTTTACATGCAATTGCTGAATGTCAAAAAGCTGGTGGTATTGCAGCTTTCATTGATGCTGAGCATGCATTTGATAGATTTTATGCTCAAAATTTGGGAGTAAACATTAATGATTTGATTATATCTCAGCCTGATCACGGAGAACAAGCTTTGGAAATTACAGACAATTTGATCAGATCTGGTGCTGTTGATATAATTGTAATTGACTCAGTAGCTGCATTAACTCCAAAAAGTGAAATTGAGGGGGAAATGGGAGACTCAAAAATGGGATTGCACGCAAGACTCATGTCACAGGCTTTGAGAAAATTAACATCAACAATTAGCAAAACAAATTGTACAGTATTTTTCATAAATCAATTAAGGGAAAAAATTGGTATAATGTTTGGAAATCCAGAGACAACAACTGGCGGAAACGCTCTAAAATTCTATGCATCAGTTCGACTTGATATAAGAAGATCAACTCAACTAAAGGATTCTACAGGAAATGCAATGGGTAATAAAACAAGAGTTAAAGTTGTCAAAAACAAAGTTGCCCCTCCTTTTAGGGTATGTGAATTTGATATTATGTATGGTGAAGGGATTTCAAAAATGGGTGAAATTATCGATATAGGCTCTCAGTCTGGTATAATTGATAAGAGTGGCTCATGGTTTAGCTATGGTGATACAAAATTAGGTCAAGGAAGAGATGCTGTAAAGAATTTACTTAAAGACAACCCAGAACTTTGTGATGAGCTGGAGAAAAAAATATCAGAATTTCTTAGCTCTGATAAGTCTTAGCAAGATCTTCTTTTAATAGTTTATAGACCTTGTTTTTCAGCATATCCCTGTCATTTTCCTTCAAACCCTTTGTTTCTATAAAGTCATGGAATCTAGCTCTTAATTTTCCTGGACCTCCAACAAAGTAGTTATATGCAAAAAAATAAGGGAATCTTCTTTCACAATCATAAAATGATAATGGTACAATGGGAATTTGAAATTGTATAGCTAGATTAAAAGCACCATTTTTAAATTCCCTAAGAACAATTCCAGGCTCAGGAACACCACCCTCAGGAAAAATACAGATCGAAACACCTCTTTCAAGTCTTTTTATTGATTTATCATATACATCTTTTCTGCTTTTAGAGTCATCACGATCAACTAGTATACATACCCTGCTGTAGAAATATCCAAAAACTGGGATTTTATCCAATTCTTTTTTACCAACAAATACAATCGGATGTTTACAACAGAAAATCATAAGCATTATATCAATCATGCTTTTATGATTTGATACCACCATATAGCTTTTACCTTTTTCAAGCTTCTTCCTGTTTTCTACAACTGGCCAAAACCCCATTCCAAATAGAATAATATTCGACCAAATATTTCTTGCAACCCAATAAAACTGTGGATAGAATTTTTCACTAGATGAAAACAAGACAAGTAAAGGAAATGTTGAGATAATTCCAACAAATGCAAGTACATAAAACCAAAAATTCCAAATTGATAGTAGTATTATCTTAAATATCCTAAGCATATTTCAAATGTAGCTATTTGTAATTAATGTTCTGAAAACCATTACTTTTGTTATGAATGTCAAGAATCTTAACAGGAATTCAAAGTACCGGAACTCCTCACCTTGGAAATATTTTAGGTGCAATTATTCCTGCAATTGAACTATCAAAAAAGAATAATGAATCATTTTTATTTATAGCAGATCTTCATTCTCTAACTCAGATAAAAGATCCTAAAGAGTTAAAGGAAAACACCTATTCAACAGCAGCAGCTTGGCTGGCATTTGGATTAAATCCACAAAAAACAATTTTTTACAAACAATCAGATATACCAATAACAACAGAACTTGCATGGATTTTATCATCTTATTTTCCATATCAAAGATTAACCCTAGCTCACTCTTTTAAGGATAAATCAAATGATTTAAAAAACGTTAACGCAGCACTATTCACCTATCCAATGTTAATGGCAGCGGATATTTTACTTTATGATGCTAATTATGTTCCTGTTGGTAAAGATCAAATTCAACATTTGGAAATTACTAGAAATGTAGCCTCTAAATTTAATAATTTACATGGTGAAACCTTAATTATTCCCGAAGCCATTACTGATGAAAATACCAAATTAATTATTGGAACAGATGGTCAAAAAATGAGTAAATCAAAAAATAATATTATAAATATTTTCCTTTCTGATAAACAACTCAAAAAACAGATAATGTCAATAAAAACAGATAGTTTACCTATTGAATCAATTAAAAATCCAAACACATGCAATGTATTTAAATTATACAGCCTAATTGGTAATGAAGCTCAAGTTAAGCAAATGAAGGAAAATTATGAAAAGGGTGGCTACGGTTATGGTGAGGCAAAGAGTCAGTTATTTAATCTCGTATTAGAAACTTACAGTAAACAAAGGAACACTTACAATTACCTAATGGATAATAGAAGTGAAATTGACCAAACTTTAAAAGATGGTTCAATAAGGGCAAAAAAAATTGCAGATCAAGTAATTAAAAGAGTTAAATCAAAACTTGGAATTTAAGTAGTCATTTATCCAAAAAAACTTTAAATTTAAAGGTGCAACTTTCAAAAGCAATAACTAATTTACTCTATGATCATGATTGTGTTACAATCCCTGGTTTTGGAAGTTTCATCATTAATGAGTCATCTGCAAAGTATATAGATAAAGAAAATAAGTTTTATCCACCTGGGAAATATGTTTCCTTCAATCCATTAATTAAGTCTAACGATGGTTTATTAGCAAACTATATTTCAAGAAAAAGATCTATTTCTTATGAAGAGTCTTTAAAAAAGATACATTCAAGAGTTGTGAAATGGAAAAAAATATTGAGTCAAGAAAACCTCTACGTTCAGGGGATTGGAGAATTCATATTAAATGACTCTGAAAATATTATTTTCACAGCGGATAAAAATCTAAACTTTTTAAAAGAAAGCTTTGGGTTAAGACCGATTAAAGTTCAAATGCTTGAAAAAAGTGTATTGACTTACGATAAAAAAACTTTAGAAAAATACAACTCCTTAACCATTAAGAAAAAATCTTTAAGCTTTCCTGCCCCATTAAGAAATGCTGCAATCTTTATACTTCTTTTGGCCGGTGCATACTTCATCAACACAAATTATCAAGAGTTCGTTTTTAAAAATGAAATTCTACAAAATAAGATTGATAGAGAAAACTCAATTGCTAGCCTTGAAAAAGCTATTTTTAATTTAGGGGAGTTACCAGCTTTAACAATAAATATTGAACCTAAATTAGAGCAAAACTTTTATATAATTGCTGGAGCCTTTAGTTCAGCCATCAATGCCGATAGATTGGTTTCAGGGCTTGCAAAAAAAGGCTATAAATCAACAAAATTCCCAAAGAATAAAGATGGGTTAATTAGAGTTTCCTTTGGTTCATTTAATACTAAAGAAGATGCAGTAATTGCCCTTAGATCAATTAGGGATAATGAAAATAAGTATGCTTGGATTTTGACAAAGACCAACTAATAAATTCTTCATTAAATGAGCTTTAAGACTCCTGAACAATCCAAAACTGTCATGACAGACTTAGTGTTACCAAGTGATACAAATGCATTAAATCATCTTTTTGGTGGAGAGCTATTAGCCCGTATGGATAGAGCTGCTAGCATTTCTGCTGTTAAGCATTCTGAAAACATCGTTGTTACAGCATCCATTAATAATGTTTCGTTTGGTGAGCCTGTCCCTTTAGGAAGTATCTTGACAATTGAAGCCAAAGTATCTAGAGCTTTTTCAACTTCCATGGAAGTTTTTATTGATGTTTGGATTCAAAATAAAATGAATAGAAAAAAGTTAAAAGTTAATGAGGCTATTTACACTTTTGTTGCAGTAAATAAAAGAGGAAGACCCATCAGAGTTCCTGAGCTAAAACCAGAGACTGATTTAGAGAAAAAAAGATTTGATTCCGCTTTGAGGCGGAGACAATTAAGTCTTGTTTTAGCTGGTAAAATGAAAGCCAATGAAGCATCAGAATTAAAAGCAATTTTTGATTGATTTGAATTGCAAAACTTATTTAATATTATTTCTTTTTTTTACACCATTAATTGCATTTAACCAAGTTAATTCAACTTATACTTTAAAAATATTGGGAGTTGTTCAGGATGGTGGATTACCACATTTAGGATCTGATAGGATTTGTTGTGAAGATTTTGAGCAAAATAGATATGTTACTTCGATTATGTTAATTAATAATGAAACTAACGAATCATATCTTTTTGACGCTTCACCAGATATTAATAAGCAATTGAATTTTATGGGTAAAGGAATTAAGAAGAATTTAAAAGGTATTTTTTTAACTCATGCTCACATTGGTCACTATACTGGCTTAATGTACTTTGGAAGAGAAGCTTTAAATTCCAAGCTAATGAAGGTCTATGCAATGCCGAGAATGAAAAAATTTCTAGAACAAAATGGCCCATGGAGTCAGCTGGTTTCGTTGGAAAATATTTCAATTACAGAGCTAAATAATAAATCAAACATTGTAATTGATTCTAATGTTACTGTTCAGCCTATTGAAGTTCCTCACAGAGCAGAATTTTCTGAAACTGTAGGTTATAAAATTTACGGCCCAAACAAGACAGCTCTTTTTATTCCTGATATCGATAAATGGTATTTGTGGGAAAAATCTATTGTTGATGAAATTGAAAATATTGATTATGTATTAATTGATGCAACTTTTTATGACTCAAAAGAGGTTAATTACAGAGACCTTTCTGAAATTCCCCATCCATTTGTTGTTGAAAGTATTGAACTTTTCGATTCTATGAAATATGAAGAGAGAAATAAAATATTTTTTATACATCTAAATCATACCAACCCATTACTGGATAAAGAAAGTGACCAATATAAATTTGTTAAAGAAAAAGGATATAATGTAGCTGAGGAGGGACTTAATTTAAAACTTTAGACCATACAGGTCATATTTTCTCCACAGCAAAGAGGAGATTTTATTTTACCTTCACATTCGGGACAGCTTGAAATTTGGACCTCCGATCCATCATCAACGGTAAGATATCCATTAACTAAAGGAACATCACATTTACCGCATGTTGCGTTTACGGACATTCCACATTTTGAACATTCATAGGTATGATTCATGGTTTAATTTTTTTCTAATTTAGTGATTATGAGAAAATTTACATGCATCTTTTTTTTATTTTTCCTTAATTTAAGTTTTTCACAAAAATTTTTTTCGGTTGAATACAAATCACAAGCAGATGTAAAAATATTTGTTGTGGAATACAAATCCCAAGCAGACTTATGCGTTTATAAAGTTGATTATAAATCTCAAGCAAAAGGAAACGAAGGTCTCTGGCACTTTGAAGAGTATAAATCCCAAGCTGACAAAAAAATTTATTTTACAGATTATAAATCAGAAAGTGATTTAACAATTTTCTTTGTTGACTACAAATCCCAGGCTGGTTGGCAAGACAAATCAAAAAAGCATTTGCTTTACTAGAACCTTTTACCGATTGAAAATCCACCTCTACCAGTGCCGTTAGATCTGAAAGATCTAATTTCAGGCCCACCTAATAATTGTTCAGGATCCTTAATAAAGAGGTATCTTCCAAAACCCAAAGAAAGTTCAAAAGTCCAACCTTTCTTATTTACCCATTTTTGACCGATTGCAGCCCCTAATGCTACATCAAAAAAATCCTCCTCTTGGATTTCTGTGTAAGGCTCAATATTCGGATTGTTTAAACCATAATAGTACTCCACATCGTTTTCACCGAAACTAAACTTTGAAAACACTTCAGCAAAAAATCCACTTCCTCCAAAATCTCTTTTATCAAAAAAATAAAACCTGTAAAATGGTGTTAAGGCTAATTTATCTGACCAGCTTCCGGACGCATTAGTGTCATTAAAATTTAAGAAAATATCAGCACCGAATGATGAATAGGGGTCGTTGATTTTTTCATAAGTTATTTGCAATGCAGGTTGACTCAATATATCTAATATGTCTAATTTTAATTCATTAGAACCAATTTCATCAAATAGGTCATCTATTTGTTTATCATCTTTAATTACTCTGACATCTTCAATAGTATTCTGGCTATAAATATTGAAATAGCACAGTAAAAAAAATAGTGTGAGTTTTTTCATAATAATTTAATTTCTGCAAAATTCATCTCCAACATTAAAAGAGTTGTAAGTTTCTAAGTTGACTTCTGCATCAGCGTAACCAACTCCACCGCCAGGGTTTTCATCAACACCACCACTACTTCCAGAATCAACTATTATCACAAAATAGTATTTTCCATCTTGAGTATATTTTTGAGTAATATCACCACATTCATCTATATCATTACAAGAGAAAAACAACAAAAATAAAAAAGGGAGTAAAATTTTTTTCATAAAATCTTTGAGTAAATTTATGAATAAATATTTCTTTTGCTCAATTTAAAAAATAAACACGTAAACGATTCCCGAGTATTTTTTGATTCTATGAATCATGAGTATTTTGTAGATGGCAAGAAAATTAAGTATTCAGTTACGGGACTTATAGAAAGTTTTTTTCCAAAATTTGATTCAGACTATTGGTCTAGTAAAAAAGCAATAGAACGGATCCAAATGGAAAGTGGAAAGCTTACCAATGAAAATATTTCTAATGTTAAAAAGGATATTTTAATGGAATGGGAAGAAAACAGAAAGGATGCTGCAGATAAAGGCACTATTCTTCACGAAAAAATAGAAAATTTTTATAACAATATTGAGGACAGTATTGATGCTCCTGAGTTTACTTATTTCAAAAAATTCATACAGAAATACCCCAAACTAAAACCTTATAAAACTGAATGGAGAATATTTGATTCTAACCTTTCCTTAGCTGGCTCTATTGATATGGTTTACGAAAAAAATAATGGAGATCTTTTTTTATTTGATTGGAAAAGAAGTACTAAAATTATTAATGGTGCTGGTCATTTGATTGAAAGTGATTATGATTACGGTTTTGATGAATTGTCACATATTGCCGATAATAGCTATAATAGATATTCACTTCAACTTAATCTTTATAAATACATTATTGAAAGCAATTATGGAAAAAAAATCAGCTCCATGAATCTTCTAATTTTGCACCCCCACTTTCATACTTTTTTCCACCTTCAAATACCTAAACTTGAAAAAGAAACTGAATTCTTAATTTCAGCAGCTAGAAATAAATCTATTTAAAAAAAATCATCAATAATCTTGATATCAAACCAATTAAGAAAATGGTAATAAAAAAAGTTATTGTTATTTCAATGATTAGAATTATAAGAATAATTCCGCAGAAAATTCGAACTGTATTTCCAATTTTTTTAGGTAGATATCCAAAAAAATATTTGTTAAAAAAATTCACTTCTTTTAATTAAATTACAAATTCAATTTACACAATGTGAACACTTTTTTCAAAAAATTAATTTTATTATCAATAATATTTAATTACTCTTTTGGTCAGAATGATTGTCCGCCTTGTGAAATTATCGCGAACAAGAGTTTAGAAATAACAAAGTCAAAAAGTAAATGGCCTGAACTAAAGAAAGGTGAGATAATTAGAATAAATAGCTTAACTAATATTTATTATGATGATGAGGACATATATTGGCCTCTTTGGAAAATATCAAATATATATAATACGGATTGGTGGACAAATAAGAATTCTGACCCGTGGTCATTGACAACTGATTGGAAAAATAATTATAAAAAACCAGATCATAATTTTAAAGATTGTGTGAACGATGAATTAAGATGGAAATGTGGATATTCTTACACTTTGAGACTACCTAAAAATTTCGATAAAAACAAGAGTTATCCATTGGTAGTTTATTTACATGGCAGCGTTCAGGAGTCTGCAAGTTCTTTAACAGGTAGAGCATGGAGCTTAAATAATTTTTACATGTCTGAAAATGATGAATATATAATCGCAGGCCCAACAAAACTAGGTATTGACTGGAGTCCAAAAAAAATTCAGGATTTAGTTGAAGATATTAAACGAAATATAAAAATTGATGTTAATCGTATTTATTTGACTGGATTAAGCATGGGTGGGAGGGGAACATTTATAGTTGCTTCTAAATTACCAGACGTTTTTGCTGCCATAATGCCACTTAGCCCACATCACAGACCCTATTCCTATTTACCACTTGCTCAAAAAGTGAATCACATACCAACATTTATGCATCATAGTACCAATGATGCTACTTCATCATTTTCCCTAGCACAAAAAATGTTTGATAAACTTTCAGAAACAAATGAAAATATTGTTTTTGATATTAAAAATTGGAATCACAGCGGATGGCATCTTATTTACAGAGATAAAGAAAAAATGGAGTGGTTATTATCATGGAAAAAATAAATATATTTAATTAATCATGAGAAATTTAAGTAATCAAATTATTTTGTTCTTTTTTTTGTTTACACTCAGTAACCAATCTCAAGATTTAATTTCTTTTCATAACTCGGGAAATTTCCAACTAATTCAGAAACTTTCATTTTATGATATCAACATTAAAGGCAGCCCTTTTATTTATGAAGATTTTGTTACTGGAAAAATAGTATTTGAATCCGGAAAAAATATTGTTGGAGATTTTAGGATGGATTTACATGCTCATAAAATCCAAACCAAAAATAATGATGGAAAAATATTTGAAATAAGCATTGATAGTTCATTTGAATTAATTATTAGTGGAAAAAAGTATAGCTTTCATGAACTTGATTTAGTGGAAACAAATAATTTTATAATACTTAGAGAGTGTTTAAAACTTGAAAATATTAGTCTATATGAGTTTTTTAATAAAGATCTGAAAAAACCGATTGAAGTAACTGGTAGCGCAGCTAATTCTGGATATGGAAAAACTGCTGATCCTGAATGGGTTGATCAATCAGTTTATATTATTTATTATAAGAATAAATACCATGAAGTTCCTAAAAACCATAAAAAAATGATTGGATTAAAATTATTTAATGAAAAAACTTATACTAAGTTTAGAAAAGAAAATAAAATTAATCTTAAAAAAGAAGAAGATTTAAAACAACTAATTACTTTTTTTAATTAATTGATTTAATGGGGATGTAGCTCAGCTGGCTAGAGCACTTGACTGGCAGTCAAGAGGTCGTGGGTTCGAGTCCCATCTTCTCCACAAGTAATTTCCCCTGTAACTTAATTGTTACGATTATAATTTAATGTCAAACTCAATTTTAGTGCTTTCCCAAGCGAATAATAATTTTACAGAACTATTATCTAACTTGTCTAACTTATAAATCAATTTTTCGTTAAATTCATTATTAGTGATAGGTTTAATGTCAAACCTAATTACATCTTCAGATGGATTATACTCGTCCTTTCCGTGCTGATTCCAACGACTGTTAAATATAATTGTCCAATCATTATCTTTTCTTGGTATCATAAAAATTCCATACTTGCCTTTTTCAAGATTTATGTCATTTACAATAATATCATTATCAGTCTCAAACCAAGTTGCATTATGTGCTCCTGCCTGCCAAATTTGATTAAAGGCCAGCAAACCACCAAATATTATTCTGTTTCTGACCGAAGGGGATGAATATTCTATGTGTATATGTGAATTTTCAAGTTCAACCATAGTATATGTTAATGGACTTAGCGAAGCTGACGAAGTGTTTTTTAATTCGTGATTGTGAGTGTTTTTTTTTGAATTATCACTACAAGTGAAAACAAGTGGAATAAATAGTAATAATAAGGTTAGTTTTTTCATTATCTATCTTTTTTATAATAAAGCATTTTACTTGTTAGCATATCCAATTTTTCATTAGTTTTTTGAATAATTCTAATGTTTTCAGTATCAGGGTTTTCAAACTCATCCAATAATCCTCTAGCTCGAGATTTATTACGCTGATAGGCTCCACAAAGATGAAATCCAATACATCCTGGATTTTTAAAAAGTTCTTCAATTTGATCTTTATACCAATTTCCATCGGATCTTTTATAAATTCCATCTCCTTTTATTATCCCAGATCCATCTGCCAAAAGCACAGGCTTTCCTGTTTTTTTATGCCATTTATCAAGATTTAGTTTTGGATTTTTAAAATCCTGAAAAGATAGTACATCAACATAAGGCAATGCAGCTTCAACAACCTCCATTGCTATAAGAGCATTTGCTTCATAACGATCTCCAAGTATCAAATGATTTGGATCATATTTTCTAATAGCATCGTGAATTGTTTTATAATATTGTTTAGCCATTTTAAAGAGTTCGTTTTTTCCCTCTTGAGTCTCTAGTTTTTTGGGATCGAAAATAGGCCCCCTCCATTCATTGTGGGGGCGATTGTGTACCCAAGTAGGACAATCACTGAAAAAATAACCAATTAAATTAGGATCATCTTTAACCTCTGCGCAATATGAACGCGCAACATAATCAACCCACTCTACCCATTCTTCACTAAAAAAATCATAATTTATTGTATGTTTTTCCCACTGATGCGATTCAATAAAAGGAAGCATACGACAATAAGGCATATTCAATACTTTTAACTCATCGTTAGTAAATGGCCTAGAATGTTGCCATTGCCTTACTGTAACTTCTTGTTCCCAACCCATTGTATTAAAACCCCATTTTTCTAAATTTGGTTTTACAGATTTAACCAACCACTCAATTGTACTACTATTGTATTTTTCTTCCCAAATATGAATATTCTCTGCATAACGTAAGCTTGCAGGGTCAAAATGGTTAAGACCAATTGAAAAAAAAGGTTTCTCATCAGGTGAAATTAGCAGCCATTTACCACCTATTTTGTCGAGTGTAAAAAAACCTTTAGTATTAAGTTGTGTTGTAGTGTTTTGTGAGAATAATTTATTAATCTGAACTGTTGATACAAAATATAAAATAATTATGAAAACAAGTTTTTTCATTTCAGTGATTAAAGGTTTTTTTGCCTTCAAGTCCAAAAGTTATTGGTATAGAAAAAGGCACTCTAACAGCTTTTCCATCAACATAACCAGGAATAAATCTAGGCAATAAAGATATTATTCTTTTTGCTTCAACCTCAAGCATACGGTCTGGTCCTCTCGTTCTGATATTATCGACATATCCACCTGTTCCAATATAAAATTGAACAAAGACCCTACCTTGAATTCCTTTTTTTTCAGCAAACTCAGGATATTTAAAATTCTTATTAATATGGATTTGGATTTTTCTTTGGAAACAACTTCTTAGTTGTTGGATATATGGCTCGCATCCTGGATAAATTGGAGGTCTCTCCAATGAATCAAAATCAAATTCTTTTTCCTGGCTAAATGATATTATTGGAATAAGTAATAATAATAAGGTTAGTTTTTTCATTTTTTATTCAAACAATTCTTAACATCAATAGCTTCATCGTCTTTCATTGATAATATAGCACTTGTAGGGTGTAATGAACTTTCTTTTGCAATATCATTAACTGAGTAAAGCGAATCACCCGGGCCGAGTACCCAAACACCAATACCAATATCTTCTTTAGTATTTAATGTTTTATACTCTCTACTTAGTCTTAGTGCAATGAAATAATAATCATCATATTCCACACCATCATAAACAGGCTTTATATTTATGGCACAATAATCTTCAACTACAATATTTTCAGTAAAACCAGATGATATAGTTTCTAATTGCTCTTTGGTAGGCTCAATAAAATTTCTTGATACTTCTCCGCAACTTAAAAAGACAAAGAGTAATAGTAGAATTAGTTTTTTCATATAATAAAAGTTACGAATAATTCTAAATACAAAATATTTATTAACATTTTGAAGATTATTTCATAGTTATAGACAAATGACAATATCTTCATCTGTTGAAATTTGACTCTCTCATAAAATACTTGTAATTTTGCATACATATAAGAATACTTATTCTAGTATATATTTACCATTCATAAATACAAATATTTTATAGAGTAATAGTATAAATAAGTCATGCAAGTTATTAGTCTAAGAGATTATAGAAATGAAGAGTTTTGGAATGTTTTAACGCATCTACTTGGTGTTATAATGTCGATAATAGGTATTCCTTTTTTATTCTATTTTAACAGTGATATTACTACCCTTAGTACTATTTCAGTCATATTATTCTCTTTGGGTTTATTGCTTGTATATTCATCCTCATCTGCTTATCATTATGTTATAAATACAAAAGTAAAAAAGCGACTTCAAGTCCTGGACCACATAAGTATATACTACCTTATTTTAGGCTCCTACGCCCCTGTATGTTTTATAACACTTTATGACTACTCAGGTATAAATATTTTTATTGCTGTATTAACGTTGTCAATAGTAGGAACTTTAAAAAAGCTATTCTTCGCAACTAAGTATGAATTTATCTCTCTCTTTTTTTACTTAGCAATGGGATGGTTAATAGTTTTTGATATTAACTCTCTGTTTAATTTGATCAATTTTAATGCTAAATTATTGTTGATAATGGGTGGATTTTCTTACACTTTTGGTATTATATTCTATTCTTTTGATAAGATCAAATATTTCCATTCGATATGGCATTTATTTGTATTAGCAGGTTCGGTCTTTCATTACTTAATGGTATTACTTTACATCATCTAAACAATGGTTATATATTCTCCACTAATTTGAATTAGTTCCCTATCTATTGTATATTGTATTCACACAATTACAAAAAATTGAAAACATTTTTAGTTACATTTTTAGTTATTTTTTATTCAATTTCTTATTCATCTATAAATAATAATGAAGTATTAATAAGCTCATTTTCCCATAACATTAATATAGTTAATGACACACTAGTTCCTCAGACTAGATCTGGTAAGGTTATTAGGGATGTTGGAGTTGTGGGTAAAAAGGTCTTAACAAAAATAAAGGAGTTATTTGCAGTAAAGCATAAAATCCCAAATAATTATATTCCAATTGACCTTATCGAAACCTATAGTAAAGATTCAATTGAGTATTATGTAAATGAATCAAATCTAAAACCTGAACTAAAACTAATATACCCTAGAATTACACCCTCCAAAGGTTATTTTTCTTTTAAGTTGGGTGATTACGAATATTTCAAATACTTTGATGATTTTGACATAAAAAATATAAATTATATAAAATTAGTTTCTGAAAATGGGGAAGAATGCATAGTAGATAAGTTTGAATTAATAAAAAGAGAAAGTGCTAGAAGACATTTTACATTTCTCTTAGATCACAGTGGATCAATGGGAAAGAAAAGAGCATCAATTCTACAAGAATCATTATTTAAGGCTATAAAAAATAATATCCAAAACGATCCAAATTCATCATACTCAATATATAAGTTTTCAGAATATTCAAGACTAATAGGCAAAGGGTCAACAATAAATTCAATAAAATCAGCTTTATCCCCAAGTAACGGTCTAAGGGGTTTTGGTGGAGGAACAGCAGTTAAAGATGCACTAATTAAAACTATCACAGATATTAATTTAATTAATGACAAAGACTTTAAAGCAATAATTCTTTTCACAGACGGTGATTCAAATAGTGATGTTGGGAACAAGAAGTTACAGTAAGGCAATGGCAACATTCTAGGC